>Ga0102926_1002353_pt1 | contig 10972 bp, 10 predicted proteins | sample SalPonR1_A_D2_MG_FD_78173 | JGI IMG/M metagenome (GOLD analysis project Ga0102926, IMG submission 78173) | Salt pond soil microbial communities from South San Francisco under conditions of wetland restoration - Salt Pond MetaG R1_A_D2_MG | ecosystem: Environmental > Aquatic > Marine > Intertidal...
TGATGAATATGAATGTTATTTTGTTGGCAGGTGGTGAAAGTAGTAGATTTGGCAGTAATAAAGCTTTTATCGAATTGAATAATCAACTGATGGTTGAAAAAATAGTGAGAAAGCTTAATGATTATTTCAATAAAATTTACTTAGTAGTTCAAAATAAAGATAAATATTCATTTTTAAAAGATGTAATAATTATAGAAGATTTAATACCTGGAATAGGGCCCTTAGGGGGGCTCTATACAGGTTTGAAATATTCTGATCATGATAAAAATTATTTAACAGCCTGTGATATGCCTTTTTTGGAAGCTAATTATATTCGCTATTTAAAAAACTATGAAAAAGAATATGATGTACTTGTAGGTAAATATAATGGTTATTATGAGCCTTTTGCCAGTGTTTATAAAAAAGAGACATTAAAGGCGATTGAAAGAAATCTTGATTTAGGAAAAAGAAAGATTACTGATTTTTATAGTGAAGTTAATTTAAAAATTATTTCTGAAAAACAAATAAAAAAATTGGCTGATCCAGAAAAAATATATTTTAATATTAACTACAAAAAAGATTTAGAAAAAATAAATAAATTTTGTAGTTGATAAAATTTTATAATGCTTTATTTAGGCTGAGGTGAGATTAAATGACAGATTTTTTTGAAAAAAAGGAGATTTTGAGGTTTGAAAATAATAAATTTAAAAAAACTAATGATTATATAGTTAAAGAAGAATTTTATCGACTTATAGTTAATGGAGAGCATTATTATGATATTGCTGCCAGTCCTGTGTATGTAGAAGAGATGGCCCTGGGAAGAGCTTATTGTGAAGGGCTTATTGACGGATTGGACGAAGTATCTGAAATTACTTTTCTTAATGATAAAAATATAATAAAAATAAAAAGTAAAAAAGATTTTAAGAATAAGAATAAAATTACCAAAGAAAAAGATGACTATTTTATTAAAAATAAAATAAAACCTTCTTTAATATTTAAAATCATTAATGACCTCAGTTCTAAATCGAAAATATTTCAAAAAACAGGCGGAGTTCATAATGCTCTATTAGCAGATGAAAAAGGAGAAATAATTGCATTTAGAGAGGATATAGCAAGACATAATACTGTTGATAAAATAATAGCTTATATTTTGAAAAATAATTTTGACATTTCTAATAAAATTCTAGCTCTTAGCTGTCGCATTTCTACAAAAATTATTAATAAAATAGCAAAAATAGGACTTCCAGTTATTATTACTCAATCACCACCATCACTAAATGCAGTTAATATTGCAGATGAAAAAAGTATTACTATTGCTGGTTTTGTTCGAAAGGATAGAATGAATGTTTATACTCATCCTGAAAGAATAAAGAAATAGCTTATAATAATCAAAAATAATATTTAGAATTTTAGAACTATTTCATTTTACTTGACAAATTGCTACTAAAGTTATATTATAATTACTAAATATAAATAAAAAATAATAACAATGAACAGGAAGAGTAATTCCGCTATACTGACAGAGATTGGAGTTCAAAGGCTGAAAAACTCCTCAGTTAAAAGGAATGAATGTCGCCTGGGAGTTACTTGAATGAACTTAAGTAGTTCAAGTCGGTTTATAACCGTTATTTAAATTGAGTACTGATTGCAATTTCTAGCATAAGTAAGAGTTGCAGTTGGAATTTAAGGTGGTAACTACGAAAAAAGGTCCTTTTTCGTCCTTAACTGGACGGGGGAGGACTTTTTCTAATTTTTATATAAAAAGTTTATAAAAAAAGAGGAGGATTTTAAAATGGCAGAATTAGATAAAACTTATGATCCTGATCAGGTTGAAGACAAATGGTATGATCGTTGGGAGAATAAAGGATATTTTAAACCAGAACTTGATGAAAACAAAGAAGCATACAGTATTATGATGCCGCCCCCAAATATAACCGGGCAACTACATCTAGGTCATGCTCTTGATAATACTTTGCAGGACATTTACACTCGTTATAAAAGGATGCAGGGATTTGATACTCTCTGGTTACCAGGAACTGATCATGCAAGTATTGCAACTGAAGTTAAAGTAACCAATAAGTTGAGAGAAGAAGGAAAAGAAAAGGCAGATGTAGGAAGAGAAGGTTTTATAGAAGAAGCCTGGGAATGGAAAGATGAGTATGGTGATAGAATAACAAGTCAATTAAGAAAAATGGGATCTTCCTGTGATTGGTCTAGAGAAAGATTTACGATGGATGAAGGTTGTAATAAAGCTGTAAGAGAGGTTTTTGTTGACCTATATGATAAAGGGTTGATCTACCAGGGAGATTATATTGTAAACTGGTGTCCGGATTGTCATACTACTTTATCTAATGTTGAGGTAGAACATGAAGAAAAGGAAGGAAAGATATATCATCTTAAATATCCTTTTAAAAATAAAGAGGGACATATTACAGTAGCTACTACCAGACCTGAAACCATGTTAGGTGATACGGCTGTTGCTGTTGATCCTGATGATGAAAGATATAAAGACCTAATTGGAAAAACTGTAATCTTACCATTAATGGATAGAGAGATAACTATAATTAAAGATGAATATGTGGATAGTGAATTTGGAACTGGTATGGTAAAGGTTACACCAGCCCATGATCCTAATGATTTTGAAATAGGAGAAAGACATGATTTAAAGATAATTAAAGTTATTGATGAAGATGCCAAAATGACTGAAGCAGCTGGTGAGTATGCAGGACTTGATCGCTATGAATGTCGAGAAAAAGTGGTTCAAGATCTTGATGAAAAAGGTCTACTAGTTAAAATAGAAGAACATGAACACTCAGTTGGTCAGTGTTATCGTTGTGATACAGTAATTGAACCTATGGTTTCTAAACAGTGGTTTGTAAAAATGGAACCTCTGGCAGAACCAGCCATAAAAGCTGTTAAAGAAGGAGATATTAGGTTTATTCCTGAAAGATTTAGCAAAGTTTATCTAAATTGGATGGAAAATATTGAAGATTGGTGTATTTCCAGACAACTTTGGTGGGGACATAGAATTCCTGTCTGGTATTGTCAGGATTGTGGAGAGGTAATAGTAGAAAAAGAAGAACCAAAAACCTGTCCAGCCTGTGGCAGTAAAAATTTAAAACAGGATGAAGATGTATTAGACACCTGGTTTAGTTCTGGACTCTGGCCTTTTTCAACTTTAGGCTGGCCTGAAGACACTCAAGACTTAAAACATTTTTATCCTACTGATATGTTAGTTACTGGTAGAGATATTATCTTTTTCTGGGTAGCAAGAATGATTTTTATGGGCTTAGAATTTATGGATGAAATTCCATTTTCCGATGTATATATTCATGGTTTAATTAGAGATGCCCAGGGAAGAAAGATGAGCAAATCATTGGGTAATGGTATTGATCCGATTGAAGTTATTGAAGAATTTGGAGCAGATGCTTTAAGATTTACATTAATTAAAGGAAATACTCCTGGTAATGACATGCGTTTTAGAGAGGAAAGACTGGAAGCAAGTAGAAATTTTGCAAATAAGATCTGGAATGCATCAAGATTTATTTTGATGAACATTGAAGATTTAGAATGGGATAAAATCGATGAAGAAGAACTTGAATATACTTTAGCTGATAAATGGATGATCAGTCGTTTTAATAAAGTAACTGCAAAGGTAGAAAAGGCTCTTGCTAATTATAATTTTGGTCTTGTAAGTGAAACACTTTATGACTTTATCTGGAGTGAATTCTGTGATTGGTATATTGAACTTATAAAACCTCGTTTATATCAGGATGAAGATCTAAGTGCCAAAAGAACTGCTCAATATGTGGGTACAAATATACTAGAGGGTATTTTGAGATTGTTACATCCTGTTATGCCTTTTATTACCGAAGAAATTTGGCAAAAGCTTCCTAATGGTACTGGTGAAAGTATTATGTTAGCTAAGTGGCCTGAAGTAGAAGAAAATAAAATTGATGAAAAAATTGAGAAGGAAATGGACATTGCCATGGATGTAATAACTTCAATTAGAAATATTAGAAATGAAATGAAAGTAAATCCTGGTAAACAAATTGAAGCTATTTTAATTTCTGAAAATAAGATAGATATTTTGGAAAAAGGTGAAGATTATATTAAAGATTTAGCTAAGGTTGAAGATCTTTCTATTAAAAAGGAAGTTGATAAAAAACCTGATAAGTCATCTACAGCTATTGTTAATGGTATTGAAATCATTTTACCTCTTGCTGGTATGGTTGATATTGAAAAAGAAATAAAAAGACTTGAAAAAGAATTAGATGAGATAAAATCAGAAATTAAAAGAGCTAAAGGAAAATTAAATACTGATGGTTTTGTTAATAAAGCTCCAGAAGATGTAGTACAGGAAGAAAGAGATAAGCTTGAAGAATATAAAAATAAAAAAGAAAAAATAAATAAAAGATTAAAAGAGCTTAGAAACTAAATGGATTTATTTTCTTAACTTAACATGGAAATCCTTGAGGGTTTATATCTCAAGGATTTTTGTGTTTGGATTGTGATTTTAATTATTTGACCACCAGCTCTATATGTAATAAAATATTAATAGTGTGTACTTGTGGAAAGGAGGTTTTTTTATGAGAGATTTTCATTATAAGAAATATAAAGCCAAATCTCTCTATGATTATGAACCCTGGAGAATAACTGAAGACAAATTTAAAGTTGAAAATAATCATCATAATGAGTCTATATTTGCTTTAGGTAATGGATATATGGGATTGAGAGGAACCTTAGAAGAAGATTATTCCGGGCCAAAAGAAACAACAACACCTGGCTTTTATATAAATGGAATTTATGGATCTGAAAGAATTATATATGGAGAGGAAGCACCAAATCAACCAGAAGAGACCCAGACTATTATTAATTTAGCTGATTGGACATCAATAAATTTGTATGTTGATGGTGAAAAGTTGGATATTTTAGAGGGTAAAATAGTTGATTATAAAAGAGTTTTAAATATGAAAAAAGGTTATTTAAAAAGAACTTTTTTTTGGATTAGTCCTCAGGGACGAAAAATGAAGATAAATATTACTCGCCTAATTTCACTTAAATATCAACATAATGCAGTGATTAAATTTACTATTAAACCTCTTAATTTTTCAGAAAAAGCTAAGATTATCTCAAAAATAGATGGAAATGTTACCAACAAGCATCATTTTAGAAAAAGAAAAGTAATGGAAACACTTGATAAGGGATTTTCAGGATATGGTGCTTATTTAATGCAATATGCTGAAAGTACAGATTTGAGTGTTAACCTGGCTGTTAAACATAGAATTAATGATAACTACAAAGATGACTATTATCTTGAAGGAAGTTCAGGACCGGATACAGTTGTATATGAATATAAATTTGATTTGGAAAAAGGAAAAGAGTTTTCTTTAGAAAAATATGTTTCTATTCATACTTCTCTTGATATAGCACGTGAACGTTTAATTAATAGATCATTTGAAAATTTAAATCAAGCCTATAATTTAGGATATGAAAAATTAAAAAAAGAACAGAAAGTATTTTTAGATGACTATTGGAATGATGTAGATGTTGTAGTTGATGGAGATCCTGGTTTACAGCAGGCATTAAGGTTTAATGCCTTTCATCTACTACAATCTACAGGAAGAGATGGTTTTAGTAATGTACCAGCAAAAGGATTGACAGGTGAATTTTATGAAGGGCATTATTTTTGGGATACAGAAACTTATATTGTACCTTTTTATTTATATAATAGACCTGAACTGGCAAAAAAATTACTGGTATATCGTTATAATATTTTAGATAAAGCCCGGATAAATGCTAAGAGAGTTAAGTTAGATGGAGCTCTTTACCCCTGGCGAACTATAAATGGGTATGAGGCTTCTGGCTTTTTTATGGGTTCAACTGTACAATATCATATAGATGCTGATATTGCTTATGCTATTTATCAATATGTTACAGCAACTGATGATTATCAATTTTTATATAAAGCTGGAGCAGAAATACTAGTAGAAACTGCCAGAATGTGGTACAGTTTAGGCAGTTATATTGATATCCGTGATGGTGCTTTTTGTTTTAATGAAGTTTGTGGTCCTGATGAATATAAACCAGGTGTAAATAATAATTGTTATAATAATTATATGGCAAAATTTAATTTAGAATATGCAGTTAATATAGTAAAAGAAATGCAGGAAGAGGTTCCTGATTTATATACTGAATTAAAGAAAAAAGTAGATTTAAAAGAAAGCGAATTATTTAATTGGGAAAAAGCTTCAGCAAATATTTATCTTCCTTATAATGAAAAATTGGGTATTAATCCTCAGGATGATTCATTTATCTATAAAAATCCAATAAATTTAGATAATATACCAGATGAGGAATTACCACTTGTTGATAATTGGCATCCTTTGACTATCTGGAGATATCAGGTGATAAAACAGGCAGATGTTATTTTACTTATGTTACTTTTGGGAAATGAATTTAGTCTTGAACAAAAGAGAGCTAATTACGACTATTATGAACCTAAAACTACCCATGATTCTTCATTATCACCGGCAGTTTATAGTATAATAGCTGCAGAAATAGGATATTATGACGATGCCTACAATTATTTTAATCAAATAGCCCGTCTTGATCTTGATAATTATAATGAAAACACCTATCAGGGTGTTCATACTGCAGGGATGGGAAGTGCCTGGATGACTATGGTTTATGGTTTTGCAGGTATGAGAAATTATAAAGGAGTTTTACATTTTAATCCTTATTTACCTGAAAAGTGGGATAGATATAAATTTACAATCAAATTTAAAGGACGTGAGATTTTAATAGAAATAGATGAAGATGGTGCCCATTATACTTTGTTGGAAGGTGAAGATTTATCTATAAAGCATTTAAATGAAGATCTTCTAATTTCTCAAGAAAAAAATATTACGGTACCTTTAAAAGATTAATTATAAAAAATGAGGAGTTTTTAAAATGAAGGAATCAGAAAAGAAAATCTATTTTATGCTGGCTGCTGGAATATTTATAATATCATTTGCTGCAATTTTAATTAATCTTGCGGATGCACCACCAATGATAATTGCTTTTTATAGAATGTTTTTTAGTGCCCTGATATTAACTCCAATATTTTTAGTTAAATATAGAGAAAAGGCAAAGCTATTTTTAGATTATAGACCTGTAATAGTAGGTTTCTTTTTAGCTATTCATTTTATACTCTGGATTACAGCTTTTGAATATACTAATGTGGCTAATGCAGTAATTTTTGTTGCAATGCAGCCTTTATTTACTCTTTTGTTGGAATTTTTATTTGCAAAAGAAGATCTGCGTCAGGGAGTAGTAATAGGTGTTATTTTTGCTTTAGTTGGTAGTATTATTATTAGTATGGGCGATATAAATATGCTCTTTTCTAAAATTTGGGGAGATTTACTTGCTTTAGCTGCCTCTGTTTTTGCTGCTTTGTATTTATTTATTGGAAGAAGTTTGCGAAGAAAGGTTGACTATTTCCCTTATATTTACATAGTATATACTTATGCAGCACTTTTTTTAGGTTTATTTGTATTGATAAGAGGACTGCCATTTCAAGGATATGGACAAATCAATTATTTGTATTTCCTAGGACTGGCTTTAGGGCCTACCTTAATTGGTCATTCTGTTTTAAATTATTCAGTACGTTTTGTACCTACTACTATAGTTTCACTTTCTATTTTAGGTGAGCCTATTTTTACAACAATTTTAGCTTGGTGGATTTTGGGTGAGGGTATAACAATGGTAACTTTAATTGGAGGTTCATTTATTTTAGGTGGAATTTATTTATCAGTAACTAGAAAAGGAAAAACTGACTCAAAAGTTGAGGAAGGAGAAGTAATAATTAATGAATAAGAGTATTATAAAAAAAGCACTGAAAATAAAATTATTTATTACTGATGTTGATGGTGTATTAACAGATGGAAGTTTAATTCTTGGAAATAATGGAGAAGAGTTTAAATCATTTAATTCTCAAGATGGGATGGGAATTAAATTATTACAAAAAAATGATATAAAGGTTGCTATTATTACAGGGAGAAGTTCAAAAATAGTAGAAAACAGGGCTGAAGAATTAGATATAAAAGAAGTTTATCAGGGAATAGATGATAAAATAAAAACATTTAATAATTTGTTAGATAAATATTCTCTAAACTCTAATGAAGTTTCTTATATTGGAGATGATTTAAATGACCTTCCAGTATTAAATGAAGTGGGATTATCTTTTACAGTAAGTAATGGAGTTGATAAAGTTAAAGAAAATGTAGATTATGTAACTGAAAAATCAGGTGGTAGAGGAGCTGTCAGAGAAGCAGCAGAAATTATATTAGATATAAAAAATGATTTTTCAGGTGGTGAGGTTTTTGATAAGGAAAGGGATTGACAGTTATAAGAAAAATTTAGCTTATGCTACCAAAAACAGCAAGTTATTTTTACTTAGCTGTTTTTTTGTTTTTCTAGCCAGAGGAGGATTAAGAGTTTTATTTAATCTTTATGTACAAACTTTAGGTTATTCAGAACAATTTATTGGTAGTATTTCTTCAGCACGTTTTATAGTTGCAGGTATAATAGCAATTCCTTCAGCAATTCTGGCAGCAAGAATTGGATTTAAAAAAACATTATTATTTTCGGTGTTTTTAGCTATTTTTTCTATAAGCGGGATAGCACTTGCCGAAGGTAAAAACTCATTAATTGTATTTAATGTACTTTGGGGAGCAGCAAGTATGGTTGTTGGGGTTGTTACTGCTCCGTTTTTAGTAAAAAATAGTAGTCCGGAAGAAAGATCTCACCTGTTTGGTTTAAATTTTGCTATGATTATGATCACAGGTATGATTGGTAAATCTTCATTTGGATTTATAGTAGATTTATTAAAAAATAGTTTTGAAGCAGTAATGGCCTATAAGATTGCTATATTTATTATAGTAGCTCTTACATCTATTGGTTTAATACCTTTGTTTTTTCTGGAGCAGAAAAAAATAATTCAAAAAGAAGATATATCAGAACTTATTTTAAGAGTGAAAGATTTTGTTATTGAAGATGGAAGTATTAAAAAATTAATGGTCTACAGTGTTTTTATTGGGATAGGAGCAGGAATGATAGTACCTCTTTTTAATATATTTTTACATAATAAGCTTGCAGCTAGTGATAGTCAGATAGGATTAATTATGGCCCTGGCTAATACAGTTACAGCTTTTGGTTCATTGGCAACACCATTTTTAATTACATATTTAGGTCGAATTAAAACAATTTTTATTCCTCAGATGATTTCAATTTTTTTCTTAATGATGATTGCTCTTGCTGGAAATATATATATTGTAGGTACCGCTTTTGCTTTAAGAATGACTTTTATGAATATGGTAAACCCAGTTATTAGAAATTTTTCAATGGAAGTAGTACCAGAAAAGGAACAGGCAAATGCCAGTAGTATTATGAGGTCAATAAGAAGAATTGGGAGGGGTATTGGGTCATTTTTTAGTGGAATATTTCTTGGAAGTCAAATGTATATAATGCCTTTTGTAATTACAGCTATTCTTTATACAACAGCCAGTCTTTTCTTTCTTCATTTTTTCAAAAAATATAAATAAATAAATAAAATATTAAGACTTTTCAATTCCACCTTGACAAGAGGTGGATTTATCTTTATACTATGTTAAGGAAAATAAAATTGTTAAATAGTAACTATTATCATTTAAGTTATTATATTATAATATATCTAAGTTATTGAAGGAGGTGGAAATAATGAGAATTAAAGATAGTTTTGAAAAATTCCTTGCAATTGAAGATAAAAATTATAAAAAAGAAATGCAGGAGAGAAATGAAGAAAAAGTAAGAAGAGAAATGTATAATATGTCATTCATGTAATAAATATGTCGGAGGTGTTTTAATGAGTAAGATTAGAAATAGTTTTGAAAATGTAACCTCTATAGATGTTAATTTTCAAAGAGTAGAAACTAAATTTGATCAATCAAAGAGAAAATCTTTTATGGATGTTAGATCTATTTAACTTGAGTTAAAATAAAATCCAAAGAAGAAGGTAGGTAGTAATTAAAATGTGGATAAGGAAAAATGCTTTGAGTAGAGAGAGTAGAGTTAAATTGGAGAAGAAGCATAAGGATGATTATAAATAACTCCCTTGGCTGGTTAAAAGGAAACCAGCAAGGGAGTTTTTTTAATTTATTCGTTATCTTCAAGTTCATCGAGTCTTTGTTGTATGGCTTCTAATTCATTTTCTAGATTTTTAGCTACATTTTTAAGATAATTTTTTTCATCTTCTTTTGCAGCTTCAGTTTGGGGTGAATTAGCTGGCTGATTTGCAGGAGCATTTGCCGGTCCATAACCTGCAAAATTTCTATAACCTCTACCAAATCCACGACCAAATCCTCTACCAGGCCCGCGACCTCTTCCAAAGCCACGTGCTGCTCCCATTCCTGGGCCAGGTTCCATATAACCAGGTCTATTATTTCCAGCACAATAACCCATTCCACGTCCAGTCATTGGTCCATATCCATCAGGTCCTGTTCTATCTCCTCTTGGCATAACTATCATCTCCTTTTAATATTTGTGTTTATCTTTATTTCTTATATATATTATAAATCAATTATGAACGAATGTCAAGAATAATTTATATTTTTTATTTTTTATAGATTACTCTCCTTTACATATCATCATAATTATAATAAAATTACAATTGATAATAGGATACTTATAATCATTTAGGAGTGGTCTTAAATGGATGAAAAATTTGTTAAAGCAACGGAAATTATAAATGATTCCAGTCATGTTACAGTATTTACTGGAGCTGGAATTTCCGTTGAAAGTGGTATTCCACCATTTAGAGGCGAAAATGGTGTCTGGAATAAATATGATCATGCCCGCTTCCTTGCTTCCTCAAGAAGCTAGTGCAAAAGGGGCCAAAATAATTGAAGTTAACATTAAACCTTCAAATTATACTAATAATATAACAGATATATTTCTAGAAGGTAAAGCAACA
>Ga0102926_1002358_pt1 | contig 10965 bp, 10 predicted proteins | sample SalPonR1_A_D2_MG_FD_78173 | JGI IMG/M metagenome (GOLD analysis project Ga0102926, IMG submission 78173) | Salt pond soil microbial communities from South San Francisco under conditions of wetland restoration - Salt Pond MetaG R1_A_D2_MG | ecosystem: Environmental > Aquatic > Marine > Intertidal...
TAAATCCACTGGTGTATAGGGTTTCCCTTGTTCAAAGGTCTGCTTAATGGCATCTAAATTCTCTGACTGAATACCAATTATTTTTGGCATGTAGTCTATTAATCCGACCTTTTTAAACTCATAGAATCCTTTATAAATCGAACTGATCACAGTACCATCACCAACACTTACAATCACATAATCAATTGGTTGGTAATCATTTTGAACAATGATTTCAAAGGCACCTGTTTTCTTTCCTTCAAGTAAATAAGGATTAATGGCAGAATTTCTCAAGTACCAGCCTTTCTCTAATCCAATGGTCATTGATAAATCAAAGGCTACGTCATAATTATCGTCAATTGCTAAAATATTTGCCCCAGAAACTTCTAATTGAAGTCTTTTACCAATGGGAATCGTATTGGGAACAAAAATATATGTTTTAAGAGGTGTACTCGCACTTAACATAGCTAGGGAAGTTGCTGCATTGCCTGTAGAAGCACAAAAAATTGTATCTTTATTCTCTTCAAGGGCTTTATTAATAGCAATGATACTGGCCCGATCCTTATAGGAAGCACTAAAATTTGTACCATCATATTTTATTAGAACTTCTTTAATACCAAGTAACTCTTCAAACTTTAATAACGGTGTTGGCCCAATATATTGATCCAACTGCGTATGACTACTTGTAGGTAATAGTTTTTCAAATTGAAATATACTTCTTTCTTTAGAAAAATCATCCCTTTTAAGATTCATGCGATTATAATCATAAACTACTTCCAATGTTCCGAAACGTTCACCACAAACAGGACAAAAATAAAAATCTTCTTTAGGTTCATATTCTTTTCGACAGGTAATACATCTTAAAAAGTAATCCATTATAACACCCCACTGATGGCTTTTACTGGGCATCTCGATTCACAAGTGCCGCAACGAATACATTTGCTATCATCTAAATGAAAGTCATTTTTATAGGTGAGTGCAAAGGTTGGGCAAACGTCTACACATCTAAAACACTCAATACATTTCTCTAAATTAATTGCCGGAAAATCATTCTCTTTTTTTACCGGTGCAGATAACTTAGTACTTTTTACCGCTGCAATAGACTCAAAATTATATTTTTCTAAAACATCTGGTAAATCATCGATTATTTTTTGATACCTACTTTTCCCATGGATCAAAGCACTAGACAACATTTGCACACTATCTGCTCCAGCCAATATAAATTCAATGACATCTTTTGCATTTTCGATACCGCCAACGGCTATTAGTGGCATCTCAGGAAAATTATTTCGGATGGCTCTTATCCGCTGCAAAGCATAAGGTTTAATGGCAGGGCCAGAAACCCAACTGTCACCCGAGGCATTTCCTAACTGTAATCGCCTTTTCTCTAAATCAATTTTTATGCCTGGCCCTAAAGAATTAATGGCAACAATGCCTGTGGCACCTGCTTTTAATGCTGTATCAACAAAATTTATGTAGTCTTTAATATGTGGTGACAATTTCATAAAGACAGGTTTTTCTGTGTGTTTTACAATACTCTTCACAACACTTTCTAAATCTGATTGAATATAGTGGGTTGAAATTTCAAAAATGTCAGCATATGGGTCTAGTTTAGGAATTAATACATCAAAATCTTCTGTATTATAACCGACGGATACAATTAATGGTTTATTTTTCTCTTGCGTAACCTTTGGTAGAATCTTATCAAGCCACTCTTCAGGTGGGAACTCTGACCAGGTTTCAGAATTATATACCATATGCTCCCCGGCATAGATGCAAGGTTTGTCTACCTCAGCTGCTACAGTAGAAATCGTCTTTGTCACCAATGCCCCTGTATCAATTGCATTGAAAAAAAGAATGTTCTCTGCTGTAGATGTTAAAGGGCCGCTGGCAGGCATCAATGGCGATTCTAAAGTATAGTCTAAAAATTTTGTCTCAATGTTCTTTCTCATTTTTGATCACCAAATTTCTTAAATAGTTTCCTTGATACTTCTAAGGATTTTTCATAGACTTCAGGTTTTACATGGGTCTTATAATTAGAAAACACTTCTTTTCCGTTAATAATAACCTTTTCCGGTTGCATCTGATTGAAAATGCCATAGAGTATATGACTAAAGGCATTTTTTTGTGTCATTGGTGTTGGATTATTGTAGTCTATTAATAAAAAATCTGCTTTATAATGTTGTCTGATTTTCCCAATCTTAATACCTAATAGCTTGTTCACAAGAGTATAAGAATTTTCAATTACTTTTATTAATTCTTCATGAGATAGACCTATAGGAGCATCCAAACTCTTTTTAGCAAGTAAATTAAAAAGATAAATCTCCTGACCTATATTTGAACCCAAACCATCTGTACCAATGATTACATGTATATCTTTAATCAGATTCCAATTAAAAATACCTACATTATTGTTAAGATTAGAAGATGGATTCAATGCAATTGTTACATTCTTATTTCTTAAGATCTCTGCTTCTGCTTCATTCATGTGAATACAATGGGCTAAGATTGATTGATCATTAAGAAGATCAAAGGTGTCAAAGCGATTGACCACTGGCTTCCCATATTTTTCCAAAGAATCCTCTTCATCCATCTGACTTTCTGCCACATGGACATGTATTGGATGACTTCCCAAATTTTCTTTAATTAAACTTAAGGTTTCATCTGAAAGAGTCATAGATGCATGCATACCAAATAGTCCTGTGTAAAACTCATTTTTTTCATCTAAAAATTCCTTATTTTCTGCTATACACTCAGAAACATTGTACCGATCTGATGTTTCAAAGGCTAGTAGCAACCGCATATTCAGTTGATCCACAATAGATTTTTTTATTGTCTCTAAAGACCCAGGAATCACACCACTGGCATGGTGATCAATAATTGTTGTCACACCATTTTTTAAACTTTCAATACCGTACATAACACCAGAAGCATATATTTCCTCTAAGCCTAGCTTTTGGTCAAACTTCCACCAGAGTTGTTCTAAAATATCCTTGAAGGAATTTGGATCGTAGGGTAAATCTAAACCTCTAAATAACATAGAATAAATATGGGTATGACCATTGACTAAGCCGGGTATTACGAGTTTCCCTTTACCATCAATTGCTTGACCTTCAAAGGTATAATGCTCCATACGACCAACTTCTTCGATAATATCTGAATACACAATATAGCCATTTTCAATGAAATTTTCGTAGTCAAATATTTTTACATTTTTAATCGCTTTCATATTTTCTCCTTAAGAAATTTCCCTTCGACTGACCAATATAATTGTAATCTTTAACAATAACTTCTCCTCGAAGCAAAGTAGATTCTACCTTTCCTTTTAAAGAAATACCTTCATAGGGACTATACCCTGCATTTGAATGGCCTTTGTCTATGGTAAATTCCTTGTTTGGATCAAAAATTACCAAATCTGCATCTGTGTTTAACTCAATTTTCCCCTTTTGAGGATAAAGGCCAAAAATCTTTGCGGGATTTTTAGTAAATCGATCAATTATTTTATCGCCAAAAATGTTATACATCAAGGTAAAGGAATACTCAATGGATCCAAAGCCCTTTGGTATTTTTGAAACATCATCATATTTCTCTTTGTCCCCTTTTGTAAAGGCACAGTGATCGGTCCCAATGCTCCTAATATGATCAATACTACTTTTTAAATAGATCATTTCCTTTGAACTTCTTAAAGGTGGGGCAATTAAAAAAAGCTTAGCATCTTCTTCAACATACTTCTCTTCGTTTAAGTAAAAATACTGGGGACAACTTTCAAAAATAATTTTGTTCTGTGATAATAAATGTTCAAACTTCTCTGCTACCATTTGAATAGCTGACCCACAAGTGGTGTGTACAATATAAACATTTCCTTTTTTTAAACTTGTAATGGCAGCAATTTCTAGAATTTGCAAGTATTCACTTAACCACGGTCTGGCATTTTTATAATTGGTTAGTTCATCTTCCTTACTAATTAACTCATCCTTTTCCGAATGAATAAGAACTAAAATTTCATCACTGATGAGTTCATATAATTTCTTCAATGAAATTCTTCGGTTAGATTCTGAATAAGTCGTAAAAACCTTAATTGAAGGCAAACCTAAAGTCTTTGCTGCTTCAATAAGCTTGACAGGATCATCCCTATAATTTCCTAATGTCACATGAAAGGAGTAATCTACTAAACTTTTTTTAGCCAAGGCTTTTCTTTTGTTAAATGCTTCTGTTAGTTCTGCATTGGTTAGGATTGGGTCTAAAAAATCAATGAATGTTGTTACACCACCAAGGGCCGCTATTTTGCTCCCTTGGTAAAAGTCATCCCTTGAAGAAAACTCCCCTAGGTCTAGATCAAAATGTACATGGGGATCAATAAAGCCTGGCATGACTAATTTACCTGTGCAATCAATGCTCTCTTTTGATGCCAGATTTTTATCTGTTATTCTTACAATTTTTTCTCCATTGATATAAATATTTTTCTTTAAAAAACACTGATCAACGTATATTTTGCCATTTTTTAAAACCAAGTCATAAATCATCTTATACCCCTATAATCTTGTCCAATGCTTCCTTATTTTCTTTCTTATATTTATTAATCATTTGATCAATCATTTCTACTTCATCAGCTTTTTCTTCCCAGTAAATCTGTGTTTTTTGAAGATTTAACTCTTCAACAGTCTTCCCTTGCTGTTCAACCCAAGTATAGTACTTAAGATTGTGCCATCTGTTTCTATTTTCAACAGTGCCTTCAAAAAAATAGGATGGCTCTTGGTATTTAAAGATTCTTTCATAGCGTTTCATAGCCATGTCTCGTGTCAATTCACCAAAGGTTTCTGTCATATCATCCATTACAGAATGGTAACGTTCAATACTATCCGTCGCAACAGTTAATACATTTTCCCCTGGCTGCAGGTCATAATATTTTGCAGTTTTTATTGCAGCAATTATGTTAGCAATACAAGATATGCCTAATTTGTCAGAAATAAACTCTATTAATTCTGGATTAACAAACTCTTTTAAATAATCTTTTCCCACGTCACTAGAGATCACTTGAAGCATTTTTTTACAATCCATATCGTCTATTTGTACAACGGCATCATTATTCATAACATTGTGAATCCAAGTAACATGTTTATCCCCTATGCCTTGAATATCATGTCCACCATAACCATTAAGGGATAACGTAGGACATTGAATCGGTTCTCCAGCAACAATTTTTGCATTTGGAAAATACTTTTTTACACGGTCCCCTGAGGCAATGGTACCTGCAGAACCAACGGTTAATGCAACTGCTGCGATGCCTTTGTTACCAATTTCTTCTTCATTGACCAGTTCTACCATGGTGTTGCCTGTTACATACTCATGAAATCTATAATTTCCAAAGGCTTCAAACTGGTTTAACACCTTTACAACTTCAGGATTTTCTGCTTTTAAAGCTTTTGATTTATCATATATTTCTTTCACATTTGATTCACAACCAGGCGTCTTAATGACATGACCACCATAGGATTCAATGATTTCGAAACGTTCGGCACTCATCTCTTCTGGTAATAGAACAATGGAATCATATTTCATTCGAGAACTTACCCAAGCGCCGCCAATACCGTAGTTACCCGTTGAAGGCCAAATTAATTGGTTTTTACTCGGATCTACTGCTCCAGTGATTGCTTTTTCCATCAAAACAGAGTAGGTTGGTCCAACCTTATGACTGCCAGAAGGAAAATCCTTAGCATACATCACAACGATGTTTGCCTTCACCCCTGTTAACTCTGGTGGTAAAACAAAGTGATAAATTCGATCTTCTGCGTCCCGCCAATTAATGTTATAAAGATTAATTGGATGGAGTGGATCTTTATCTTTCATTTCTAATGCTCTTTTTCGAATTTTCTCATCTATTTTCCATGGGTGTAGCATCTCTTCATAACTTGGTCCGATGACAATTGATTTATCCATTTTCTCCCCCTTAAAGTGTTAATGCCATAACAGCTTTTGCTGTATGTAATCTATTTTCAGCTTCTGTATAAACAACTGATGCTGGTCCATCAATAACAGAGTCTTCCACTTCATTCCCACGATCAGCTGGTAAAGCGTGCATATAGATTACGTCATCATGGGCTAATGCCATTTTTGACTCTGTACATTTCCAGTCTTTGAAATTTGTAATGTCTATATTTTCTTCCTTTGAGGACCAAGATCCCCAATTTTTAGGAATAACAATATCTGCATCAATAAAAGCTTCGTCCATGTCATGGGTTATTTTAAAATAACCATTATGTTTTTTTGCATTTGCTTTGGCTTCTTCAATCACCCAATCTGGCAATTCCAGACCTTTTGGATAAGCCAAGGTTACATCCATTCCATACCTTGGAAATAACAAGGCTTGGGTTAAAGGCACACTTATAGGTTTTTTATGACTTTCAGCATAAGCCCAAATAATAGAAACTTTTAGATTATTTGTATCACCTTTTATTTCTTTAATAGTCATTAAATCTGCAACACCTTGCATTGGATGGTATAAGTCACATTGTAAGTTCATTACTGGTGTTGAAGCATGTTCTGCTAATTGGTTAATATACTTGTTCCCAATACCCCAATCACAATTTCTACAAGCCAACCCATGACCATAACTTGACAAAATTACGCCTGTATCCTTTGCTACTTCCCCATGGGAAATTTGCATAGTTGATGTATCTAAAAAGTTTGCATGACCACCTAATTGAAAAATGCCTGCTTCCATTGAGTTTCTCGTCCGTGTAGACTCTTCAAAAAACATTAGAAATATTGATTTATACTGTAAATAGGGTGTATGAATATCCATAGCAAATTTTCTTTTCAAATCAAAGGATACATCCATTATTGTATCAATTGCATCATTTGACCAATCTCTTAGTGTAATAAAATCTTTCCCTTTAAGCTTTGTTTTCATGACTTCCATCTCCTTCAACAAATTTAGGTATTAAGGCATACACTTGCAATGCTTTATACAATTCTTCTTTTAAAATTTTCTCATTTGGTGCGTGGGCTTCATCTTCATGTCCTGGTCCAAAACCAATACAAGGAATCTTGTAACGCCCCATAATTGAAACCCCATTGGTGGAAAATGTCCATTTATCTAATTTTGTGTCTTCATCAAACAAATGACGATAAGCATTTAAAACCCCTTGACATAAAGGATCCGATTCTTCAATGGTCCAAGTTGGGAAATAACTCTCCACATTTGGTTGATACCCTGTATAAGAGGCCCTTGTGTAATTATACATCTCAACGGATGCATTTGCTTTTTTTACACTTTCTAAGCTTTTAATCTCTTCAAGGGCGCTGACCATGGTTTCCCCTCTTGTTAATCGACGATCAATAGAGATACTACAACCATCTGCTACAGCACATCTTGAAGGCGACGTATGAAATATTTCTGAAACAACTAAGGTCCCTTTACCTAAAAAATCGTCATCTTTCAATCTTTCATTTAAAGCTTCTAACTCTAATAAAATTGGTGCCATCTTATAGATCGCATTATCCCCACGTTCTGGCGCAGAGCCATGGGCTGAAATACCACTTGTTGTTACTTTTATTTCCATGCGTCCTCTGTGACCTCTATAAACATTTAGACTCGTTGGCTCTGTAATGACAACGTACTCAGGTTTAATGATTTCATTGTCTAAAATATACTTCCAGCAAAGGCCATCACAGTCCTCTTCCTGTACTGTTCCAGTAATCCACAGTGTAAATTCTGGCGCTAAATCTAAATCTTTAATAATTTTGCCAGCATATACGATTGAAGCAAATCCACCGGTTTGATCAGAAGCGCCTCTGCCAAGAATCACTTCATCATCTGCCATGCCTTTAAAGGGGTCATAATCCCAGTTGTCTATATTGCCAACATCAACTGTATCTATATGGCCATCCATGGCAATCACTTTCGATCCATGACCTATACGCCCCAGAATATTTCCAAAGCCATCAATAAAGACTTCATCATAATCTAGTTTTTCCATTTCTATTTTTATTCTTTCAACAACAGCTTTTTCATTGGTACTTGTTGAAGGAATCAAAATTAAATCTCTTAAAAAACTATAAAGGTCTTCTTTGTATTCATCTGCTTTTTTTCTTACTTTTTCTTTTAAAATCATGGTATCAACCTACCCTAATGAGTTTATAATCCCTTGTTGATAAATCATATTTTTCGATGAAATCGTTTAGAAGTTCTTCCCTAACAGTAATATAAATCTCAATACCAGACTTTAATGCCTTTAAAAGGGCTTCATGAAATACTTTACCGTCCATTTCTAATTGTCCAATTTCATCAATTACTAAAATCTTATCTTTTTCAATACCCTTTAGAATTATTTCTTTACCTTTTTTGATCCCTTCTTCTAACACAACAAAATAATCTAATTTGATGCCTTCTCGGCTTAAATCTGTTGTAATAAACTCAAAGGCTTCTTTGGTTTCTAAATCATAAAGATCATAGCCAATAAATTCATCCTTCTCATCGTACTTTTTATACTCTAAAAAACCATTAAGAAACCTAGAATCCCTCACCAAATACCTTAAGTAGCTCGTTTTTCCCGAATCCCTTTTGCCCGTAATTATTTTAATCATTGTATCACTCCTAAATCTTCTATTTTATTAATGTTATATTTTATTGACTGTATCTGAGATAAGACGGATATAGCAATCTCAGGTGGCGTTGGACCACCAATATTTAAACCGATTGGCGAAAAAATTTTTCTCGGTTGTTTGTCTAAATCTTCTTTTAATCGATTCAACAGTTCTTGGATTTTCTTCTCTGAGGCTAACATACCTAGATACTTATATGAAATATCCTTTCCCATTAAATTCTTAAGAATTTCATAATCTACTTGGTGAGAGCCTGTAGCAATAACATGATAATCATTCGGCTTAAAACTTTCTTTTTCTAGGGAATCATGCCCCTTATGAAACAGATAATCGAAATCATAATTTGGATCAAATTGATCAACAACATGTAATTTAAAATCTAAACCAACAGATTTTTGACAAATTTCTTTTCCTACATTTCCAGCGCCGCCATAAATATATAGGTTTTCCTTTGGTTCAAAATATTCAAAAAATATTCTTGCTTGTCCACCACAGATCATTTGTGCATCAATATTTGCTTCTTCAATCACTTCAGCAGATAGGTTGTAAAGAATTAATTGGTTTTCTTTTGTTTCTAGAATTTCTTTACACTTTTCAATAATCATTAATTCTAAATCACCACCAGCAATAGTGCCTAAGCGATGAAAGCCTTCGTCTAATAGTAGTTTGCCACCGGTTTCTAATGGCCCATCACCTTTTTTTTCAACAACAGTTGCTAAAACGCATTTTTTTCCTACCCCTAGTTTTTCATTTACTTTTTTTAATAAATTCATAGATCACCTACAAAATAAACTGTACACTAATAGCCATTAGAAATACTAAAAAACTATAATTAGGATTTAATTTGATTTTCCCTTTTAAAGAATATTTATGAATTAGTGTAATCACAACTGTATTAATGGCTGGATTAATCAATAAGAAATTTATCGCTCTCGAAGGTCCCCCAGATAAATAATAAATATTACTTGGACTTTTAAATTGAATTAATAGAACACCAATAAACACAACTCGCCAAATAAATGACGCAGCAAATACCCTTTTAATATCTACTAAAACATCTTCTCTTAACAAGACAAATACTAATGCGCCTTGTAGTAAAATCATGAATATTGGGTTCAGCGCCTTATAAATCATTGGGTTAGGCATAAATAAGTTAACAGATTTGATTACAGCAGCTATAACAGCTACTTGGAAAATACTACTGCTTTGCTCATTTTCCTTTTCAGCTCGTTTCATGAAATAAAAACCGATAGGAAACATAATCATGCCAGAAATTGGAAACAAAATCCAATGAAGTAAATACCCTAAGGTTGCTTCAGCAAACCCCCATAAACTACCATAAAGCAAATTCGTTTTAAAGTTCTTAGTCATATAACTCCTCCTTTAAATAATTGTGTAAGATTTTTATTGCTGTTTCTTCTCTGTAGCGTCTCGTGGATCTTTTATCTGTTTCTCCATGTAACAATAAACGATAATCTTCTATTAAAGTGTATATTAGACTTTGACCTTGGGAAATTTCTTTATTAATAATTTTCTCTTCAATGAAGCGATCTCTTAAAGGTTTGTCATTAATGGCCCCAAAGGCAACTCTAAAATCTTTAATAATGTTATCTTCTATGGTTATCACACTACTAACAGATAATTTAGATAAAATATCTCCATGTCGGGTGCCTAATTTATTAAAGTAGCTCACATCAAAACTTTTATTAGGGATGATGATTTGGTATAGCAGTTCTCCACTTCTCAAATCCGTCTGATACTTCCCTTTAATAAAGTCTGATATTTTTTCAATGCGACGGTCATGCTTACTTATTAATTCTAACTTTGCATCTAATAAGAAGAGTACTGGTAAAGTATCTCCTACCTTTGCAGCATTAGCTATGTTCCCACCAATTGTGGCTATATTTCTAATGGCAGGATTTGCCATGGTTATGACGGCTTTTTTTAAGATTTCTGGTACTAAAGGACTATTGTATACCTCCAATAAAGAATTACATGCTTTAATATATATATATTCTTCATCAGCTGTAATACCATTAAGGGCTTTTAAATCATTTATAAACATAACTGGTTTATTAAATCTTCGACTGGCACCATGCCATTGCCTTTTTCGAATCATTAGGTCTGTTCCACCTGCAAATAACCAATAATCTTCAGTTGCTAATGCATCTAAACAATCTTTTAAATCTATAGGGATATAACTGTCGACGCCCATAAATCACCTCCCATTTCTTTTGCTAACATAACGGCTTCAAAAATTGATTGATACCCGGTACAACGACAAATGTTTCCGGATAAACCTTCTTTGATTTCTTCAAGGCTTGGATTTTTATACGTTCTCAAAATATTTTCCGTTGCTAAAATCATTCCCGGTGTACAGAA
>Ga0102926_1002360_pt1 | contig 10962 bp, 6 predicted proteins | sample SalPonR1_A_D2_MG_FD_78173 | JGI IMG/M metagenome (GOLD analysis project Ga0102926, IMG submission 78173) | Salt pond soil microbial communities from South San Francisco under conditions of wetland restoration - Salt Pond MetaG R1_A_D2_MG | ecosystem: Environmental > Aquatic > Marine > Intertidal...
TGAACAGCGCGAGGCGGGCCGCTATGACAGCGCCATGGCCGCCTATGAGCAGGCCGCGCTCAAGACCTCTTACTCGCTGGCCTTTCTGAATTTCGGGCAATCCTTGCTGATCACCGGCGGGTTGGTGGCGGTCATGGTGATGGCGGCTGTGGGTGTTCAAAATGGCAATATGACCGTGGGCGATTTCGTGATGGTCAACGCCTACATGATCCAGATCACCATGCCGTTGAACTTTCTGGGAACGGTGTATCGTGAAATCCGCCAGTCCTTGGTCGATATGGGGGAAACGTTCGGATTGTTAGAGCAAGCCCCGGATGTCACCGATAAATCAGACGCAAAAGTTCTAAATGTCCAAGGGGCTGAAGTGGTTCTGGACGATGTTTTCTTTGGATACGATCCGGCCCGGCCTATCCTGAAAGGGGTGTCGCTACGGGTGCCCGCCGGGCAGACGGTGGCGGTGGTTGGGCCTTCGGGGTCGGGCAAGTCCACGATTGGCCGTTTGCTGTTTCGCTTTTACGATGTGCAGGGCGGGGCGGTCACGATTGATGGGCAAGACCTGCGCGATGTGACCCAAGAGAGCCTTCATGCAGCCATTGGTGTGGTCCCTCAGGACACGGTTTTGTTCAACGATACGGTGGGCTACAATATCGCCTATGGCCGGGATGGCGCCACCCGATCCGAGGTTGAGGCCGCAGCCAAAGCCGCGCAAATCCACGATTTCATCCAAAGCCTGCCCGATGGCTATGACACGCAGGTGGGCGAACGCGGGTTGAAATTATCAGGCGGTGAAAAGCAGCGCGTGGGCATTGCCCGCACCCTGCTGAAGAACCCGCCGATTCTGCTGCTGGACGAGGCGACCAGTGCCTTGGATACCGAAACTGAGCGTGACATTCAGGGCGCGTTGAAGCGCGCCGGGCAGGGGCGAACTGTGATCACCATCGCGCATCGCCTGTCCACGGTGGCGGATGCCGACCGGATCGTCGTGCTGGAAGACGGGCAGATCGTGGAACAGGGCACCCATGCCGAGTTGTTGGAGCGGCAGGGCCGCTATGCCAGCCTATGGCAGCGCCAGCAGGCCGAAGAAGCCGCATGAGCCGCAGACGGGATTACCCCGAAACCCCCGATGGCCGCTATTTCTTGTCCAAAGGGCGGCTGTGGCGAAAAACCGATCCATCGCTGTCCGATCAGGAACGCCGCGCTGCGATCAAGGCCTTGATGCAGGCCCGGCGCGCCGCGCAGGTGGCCCAATCCGAGGAAGACCAGAACCGCGCTCGGGCCGATGTTGACGCCGCCAAACGCCGCTTGGGCGAGTGTGGCCCGGTGTGGTGGGCCGATGGTGCGGTCGATGAGAGCGGCCAACACCCGGCCAGCAGTAGCTATGCGGCGTGGTGGTCGGGGCTGGATGCGGCAGCGCGGGCGCGTGGTGAGGGTGAGGCGCCAAACAGCTAAGCGCCGCCGCGCTTATTCCGCTGCGCGCAGCGGATTGCCGTTTGCATCGTGTCCCTTCAACTCTTTTGTGATCTCTGAAAGGTCGGGGCGTTGGACCGTTTGGCCATCATCGTCACCCATCTCCTCGATCGGCCAAAGAAGCTCGGGCGATTTGACCTGGCCTGCCGCGGTTTGCAGTGCCCAATCCTGCGCCGCGCGGCTGGCGCGGCCCATCGACAGGGCGGCCAGCCCACGCGATATCCAAAGCACATAGGTGCCCGCCCAAACGCGCAGCGCCAGCATGGATGGCGTGAAGATCAAGGTCAGCATCGTCGCGATCCCAAGTCCAAAGACCACCGCCGTTGCAAGTTGCTTCCACCACAGCGAGGTCGGTGAGTTGAAGGAATAGCCGCCGTTCACGAAATCAAGGCTGAGGCCGAACATCATCGGCGCAAGCCCGGCCATCGTGGTGATCGTGGTCAGCAATACGGGGCGAATGCGCGCTTCGGCGGTGCGAGTGATCGCCTCGACCCTTGGCATGTAGCGGCTGTATTCCTGATAGGTGTCGATCAGCACAATATTGTTGTTCACCACGATCCCGGCCAAGGCCACAATGCCGGTGCCGGTCATGATAATCGAAAACGGCTGGCCCATCACCAGCATCCCGATCAGCACCCCGGTGGTGGACAACACCACCGCCAGCAGCACAAGAACCGCGTTGTAAACGCTGTTGAACTGCGCCAGCAGGATGATGAACATCAGGCCCAAGGCCCCTGCGAACGCTTTTTGCAGGAACGCGCCGGATTCAGCTTGGTCCTCTTGGTCGCCTGTCCATTGGTATTCGACGCTGTCGGGCAAAACCCCGCTGTCCAACCATTCGGTCAGTTGCGCGATCCGTTCATTTGCGGTGACCGGAACCTGCGTGGACGTGCCGTCTTCGGTTTCAACACTGGTTGTCAGCCCGTCGGCAACGCCAGCCTTGACGTCGAAATAGCGGGTTTGGTCCACGCGGTCGATCTGTGCCAGTTTCTGAACCGGTTTACGGGTCACAAAGTTTGAAAGCGGCACCAATCCGTCCTGTGTGCGCACCTTCAAGGTGTCCAGCGTGGACAGCACCCGGTCTTGTTCCGGCAGGCGCACGCGGATGTCGATTTCTTCGTCGGACGAGGGAACACGCATCGTATCCAGCAATATCCCGCGTGTCACAAGCTGCACCATCGCGCCCACCGTGGCGACATCCGCGCCGTAGCGGCCGGCTTTTTCGACATCGACGTCGATTTGCCAATCAATGCCGGGCAGGGGCAGGGTGTCTTCGATCTGGGTCAGGCCGAAGGTTGTGTCGAACTTTTCGCGCGCCATGATGGTTGCGTCTTGCAACTCTTGCCAGTTGTCGCCTTTCAGTCGCAAATGCACCGGCTTGGCCGAGGCCGGGCCACGCGCTTGGGCCAGAATTTCGATCTTGATGCCTGGCAGGGCTTCTAGTTCTTCGGTCAACTCGCTGATGATGGTGTCGCCGTCATACGCGTCAGCGCTGACTGCGCGGGTGACCTCGAAATTGACAAGCGGGATGGTAAACCATGTTTCGCGGTTTTGTGGGCGGTCTTCCCACGGAATGGTTTCAAGTTGCACCTGCCCGATTGTATCAAGCGGGGATTCCGCGCCGCCGGTGTTATTGCTCAGCCCGCCTTCGCCCGAGAAAGCAAAGACGGTTTCAACGCCGGGATGCTGCATGATCTTTTGCTCGACGCGGGCAACCAGTTCGTCCTTTTGTTCAAGCGATAGGTTGCCGCGGGCCCGGACATAGACGATGGCTTGTTCCGGCTCGGACTCGACAAAAAACTCGGTGCCTTTGTTGTTGTTTATGTAGAAAATCAGGACCGAGCCAACCAGAACGAACACCAGCGCGAATGCAACCAGTGGCATCACCGGGTTGCCCGAGATCGCATGGATCACACGGCCAAAGGGGCTGCGGTGATAGCCGGCCTTTACGGTCGCGGGCCCGCGTTTGGGAAAGACCCGCGCGAACAGCCATCCAAGACCGCGGCGCGCGCGCTGCCCCAAGGCCATCAAGCCCAATAGCAGGGCAACCACCGCCGATAACCCGGCAGCCGCCAGCACGGCAACCCCCAGCAAAAGGACAAAAACACTCAGCAGCACCGGAATGACCGAGCCGAAAATGCGGCCAGCGTCCATTTGCGAGAACTGGTCGGCGACCTGCGTCAGAATCGCGGGCACCGTGCTGCCTGCCAGCATCAGCGCGCCGATGGCGATTGGAAACAGCAGACCATGCCACAGCCAGAACCCCTGCGCGATGTCATCGGTGCGGCTGTTGAACCAGCGTTCCAACCGCCCCGTCACGCCACCCATGACCGGCAGATAGACCAACGCCACCAGCAACGAGGCCGACAGAACAAAGATCAACGTCACCGGCAGCATGCCCATGAATTGCCCCGGCACACCGGGCCAGAACAGCATCGGCAAAAACGCGCAAAGCGTGGTCGCGGTTGAACTGACCACTGGCCAGAACATGCGCTTGGCCGAGGCAACATAGGCATGCATCGGGCCTTCGCCCTCGGCGATGCGTTTGTCGGCGTATTCGACCACCACGATGGCCCCGTCCACCAGCATGCCCACCGCAAGGATCAAGCCGAACATCACGATGTTTGAAATCGACACGCCCATGAGCGCCAGAAGCGCAAAGCACAAAAGAAACGAGGTCGGGATCGCAAACCCCACCAACAGGGCAGGGCGGATACCAAGCGCGGCCAGTGTGACGATCATCACAAGGGCAATCGCCGTCAAAACCGATCCCTCAAGCTGTTTGACCATCGACTCGACCGTGCGCGATTGATCGTTCGACGTGCCAAGCGCGACAGCGGCTTTCAGCTCGTCTGGCCAATCGGCGCGTGCGTCGCGCACGGTCTCGCGGACCAGATCAGCGGTTTGGATGATATTGAATCCTTTGCGCTTGACCACCTGAAGCGCCACGGTTTTTTCGCCGTTGAACCGCGCGGTTCCCAGACGGTCCTCAAAGGTCAGGTTGATGCGCGTCAGATCGCCAAGGGTTACCACCCGGTCGCCGTTGGTTTTCACCGGCAGGTCATAGATATCGCGTGTGTCGTCGAACGAGGACGGGATCTTGACCGAAAACGTGCCTGACGCGGTTTCCACCTCACCGGCGGCAATCAACAGGTTATTGTTGCGCACCACGTTGATCAGTTCGTTGGCGGTGACGTTGTAAGCCTCAAGGCGCAGCGGGTCGATCACCACCTCGACCATCTCGTCGCGGTTGCCAGCAATCCCCGCTTCCAGAACCGGCTCCAGCCCTTCAAGGCGATCCTGCAAGTCCTTGGCCAATTGGGCCATGGTGCGTTCGGGCACATCGCCGGTCAAATTGACGATGATGATCGGAAATTCGCTGAAATTGATTTCGTAGATCGAATATTTTTCCGCGCCTTGGGGAAACTTGGCTTCGGCTGCGTTCATGGCGTCGCGGACATCGGCCATGATCTTGGCCTTGTCCCAGCCGAATTCAAATTCAAGCGCGATGCCGGCGTAATTCTCGGCGGCGGTGCCGGTCATGGTTTTCAAACCGTCCAGATCGCTCAGTTCGGTTTCCATGACCTTGACCAGCAATTTCTCGCTGTCTTCGGCGGAAATGCCGGGGAACGGGACCGAGACGAACAGCGCCGGAATTTCGATATCCGGTTCGCCTTCTTTCGGAAGGGCGATATAGGCCAGTGTTCCGGCAAGGATGGACAGCACGATAAATGCAACCACCATCCGCGCGCGGGCGGCGGCCCAATCGACGATACCGGTCATTGGCCAAGCTCCTGATAGCTGGGGGTCACTTTGACACCGTCGGTCACATATTCCTGCCCGATGATAATCACGTTCGCCTCATCCGGGAGGCCAGACAACCAGACTCCATTCGGAGTGTCTCGCAATAAGGACACGGGCATGAACGGCGCGGTGTTTTCGTCCGAGACCAGCCGCACACCCAAGGTGCCATCGTCATCCAGCGTCAGCGCCGATTGCGGCACCAGATGGGCCTTGGTGCCAGCGGCGGAAATCACGATTTCCGCAGTTTGGCCGTCGCGCAGGGCCAAATCGGGGTTGGGCACCTGGATTTCGACACGAAACGTGCGGGTTGTTTCATCGGCGCGGCGCGACAGGAATGTCACTTTGCCCTGAACCTCGCCGCCTGACGCCAACCGCGCCCCGGCCATCGCGCCTGGCTCGATCCGCGACACGTCGGTTTCGGGGACGAAACCCACCAATTGCACAGGGTCCAGTTGAATGACGGTCGCACAAAGCGCGCCGGGTTGCAGAAGGCTGCCCAGTTCGGCGGTGTCGCTTTCCAACAGTCCGGCAAAGGGTGCCGTTATCGTCAGGCGTTCGATCTCTTTTTCCGCCGCGTCGACAGCCGCCTGTGCCGAATCGATAGAGGACCGGGCGGTTTCCAGACCGGTGCGCGCCGATTCGACAGCCGCCTCGGCCGAACGCAACGCCGCCTTTGTCGCCGCCGCCCGCGTCTGTGATGCAAAGCCTTCTTCCGACAGTCGAATGGCCGCATTGTCGTTAATACGGGCCTCGTCCAGACGCGACAGCGCTTCTTCCAGTCGGGCCTTGGATTCGGGCACGCTGGCGCGCGCGGCGCTCAGGCGTGACCGGACTTCGGCAAGGGCAGACGCGCGCGTGCCGGGGTCAAGCTCACACAGGGCTTGCCCTTCTTCCACAAACGCGCCTTTGCGCAACGGCTCGGAGATGACTTTGCCCGATGTCTCGGCGCGCAGGTCCACTTGTCGATAAGCCTCGGTCTGGCCGCGCAAAATCACTGCGCTGTCGATGGTGCGGGCCGTGGATTTCACGGCGATCACGCCGATCGGGCCACCTTGGTCCTGCTGTGACTGTCCGGCGTCAGACCCTGTCTGGCCCGAAGTTTCGGCCCGCTGTTCGGTATCGCCGACAATCATTCCCGTCAGCCGGTCACGTTCGAAAACGAACGCATAAACCAGAACCGAAACCACAACAGCGGCGAGAATTGGGAAAAGTCGCATCATATAACCTTTGTCGCGGGCTCTGGGCCGGTCCGGATACCAAATGAGACGGTATCAAATTGTTACAATACCGTATACGTCTGAACTATGCAGTTTAGATTACTCTTTTGAACCTTTAGCTGCAAGATGGGCTATTGTGCCACAGCTTGGGGTGTCGCGGACAACAAGGGGCGCTGGCTATCGCCAAGTTTGGCGGCGTTGAAATGGTCTGAGAAACCCATCATGCGCGGTCGCGGCGCGGCGTTCGCGTGTTTTGTTTGTGCCGGCGGCACGCGTGCCGCAAATCCGGCCCCTTGGCAGGCCGGGGTCGACACGCTAAGAGGGGCGCAAACGCAGAGGATATCGGGCGTGAGCGACACAGACAGTTTTATCGAAGAAGTCACCGAAGAGGTCCGGCGCGACAGGCTGTTCCGCTTGATGCGGCGTTATGGCTGGATCGCGGTTCTGGCCGTGGCCCTGATCGTGGGCGGGACGGCGTGGAACGAATGGCGCAAGGCGCAAGAGCGATCGCAGGCGCAAGCGTTTGGGGATGCCGTTCTTGGGGCTCTTGAAGCCGAGGATCGCGCCGCGCGCGCATCGGCGTTAGATGCGGTCGAGGCACCGAACCCGGGGGCAGGGGCTGTGTTGGACCTGCTGACAGCTGCAGAGGAAGCCGACGATACACCGCAACAAGCCGCCGCGCGCCTTTTGGCGTTGGCCGACAGCGATACCGTCGATCCGGTCTATCGCCGCATCGCGACGCTCAAGGCGGTTGCGCTGCCGGACTCCGGGCTAAGCACCGAAGACCGCCGCAACCGATTGCAGGCGCTTGCCATGTCCAGTGGTCTGACCCGGCTTTTGGCCGAAGAACAATTGGCAATGATCGACATCGAAACCGGTGATATCGCGTCTGCGATGGAGCGTCTGACGGCCATTGCCGCCGACGCCGAGGCGACAGCAGGCTTGCGTCGGCGCGCGTCACAAGTGATTGTGGCCTTGGGCGGTGACGTGCCACAGACCGCACAAGGCGGGTAACGGTCCGCTCTCGCACCTGAAAAGGTTCGGGCAAACGCGTAAATTTGGGGGGCTTCGGCTTTGAAACCAAACGGGATAATTCTGGGGCTGGTGACGGCCGTGTCACTGTCGGCATGTTCGAAGGAAGAAGCGATCCTGCAAGGCGAACGCGAAGGTATTCGCGAGGTGCTTGGCATCCCGCAAGCTGTCCCGGATGCCGAGGCCGCGAACCGTGATCGCAACCAGCCGATTTCCCTTGTCGCGACGCGCAACAATTCCGATTGGCCGCAATCCGCAGGCACCCCGGAGACCCGTGCCGCCCATGCGGCCTTGTCCGCGGCACCGCAACTGGCGTGGTCGACGTCAATCGGCGCAGGCGATGGCCGGAAAGAACGCATTACTGCTACTCCGGTTGTTGCCGATGGACGGGTGTTCACATTGGATGCAGGGGCCCGCGTCACAGCCGTGTCGACCAGCGGCGAAACCCTGTGGTCCCGTGATCTGGTGCCAGCCAATGATTCTGCCAAAGACGCCACAGGTGGTGGCTTGGCCTATGATAGCGGCACCCTCTACATCTCGTCGGGTTTTGGCCTGATGACCGCGCTTGATGCCACAACAGGGGCCGAAAAGTGGCAGCAAAACCTGCGCGCCACCGGCTCGGGCACCCCAACCGTCGCCGGCGATCTGGTTTACCTTGTCGCGGGCGATGAATTGGCATGGGCCTTGGAAAAGGATAGCGGCCGGATCCGCTGGCAATTGTCGGCCACGCCCAACCTTCACAACGTCATGGGCGCGCCTGCGCCTGCGGTGTCGGAGAAATATGTCGTGTTCGCGTTTGGCTCGGGCGAGGTTCAGGGCGCGTTCCGCAAAGGCGGATTGCGGCTGTGGGACTCGCAAGTGGCGGGACAGCGCGACGGCTATTCCATGGCGCGCATCGGTGACATTACCGGCGACCCGGTGATTAACGGTGACAAAGTCTATGTCGGCAGCCATTCGGGCCGCACCGTGGCGCTTGGGCTGGCCAATGGTGAACGGATATGGACCGCCAATGAGGGCGCACTTGAACCAGTATGGCCCGCGGGCGATTCGGTGTTTTTGGTCTCGGACCGGAACGAGTTGATCCGGTTGTCCGCTGACGATGGCAGCCGTATCTGGGCCACGAAACTGCCCTTCTTTACCAACGACAAACCGCGCCGACAGGCGGAAATCTATGCGCATCACGGCCCGGTCATGGCCGGCGGACAACTGGTTGTCGCCTCGGGCGACGGCTTTTTGCGGATGTTTGACCCGGTGTCGGGCAATCTGACGGGCCGCGTGGAATTGCCCGGCGGCGCGACGACCGGGCCGGTGGTGGCCGGGGGCACGCTATACGTTGTGTCGCGCAACGGCCAACTGCACGCTTTCCGTTGACGGCGTGATGCTGTAACAGGACGGCTTGAGCCGTTCCGGAGCCTGAAATATGTCCTTCACCCTAGCCATCGTGGGCCGACCGAACGTGGGCAAGTCCACGCTGTTCAACCGCCTTGTCGGCAAACGCCTTGCCTTGGTCGATGACCAACCGGGCGTGACGCGCGATTTGCGCGAAGGCGAGGCGCGTCTTGGCGATCTGCGGTTTACCGTGATCGACACCGCCGGTCTGGAAGAGGCCACCGACGAATCCCTTCAGGGCCGGATGCGCAAGCTGACCGAACGCGCGGTGGATATGGCCGATATCTGCCTGTTTGTGATCGACGCGCGGGCCGGGGTGACACCCACAGACGAAGTGTTCGCCGATATCCTGCGCAAACGTGCGCGCCACGTGATCCTTGCGGCCAACAAATCCGAAGGCAGCGCCGCTGATGCTGGTGTGTACGAGGCCTATGGTCTGGGTCTGGGCGAACCTGTTCGCCTGTCCGCCGAACATGGCGAGGGCATGAACGATCTGTACTCACAGCTTATGCCGTTGTCGGATGAATACGAAAAACGCGCCGAGTCGGAAGCCCCGCAAACCGAGGTGCTGCTGAACGAGGATGGCGAGGCCGCAGATCCCGATGCCCTGCGCGCGCCCACGGTTGAGCGTCCGATGCAGGTGGCGGTGATTGGCCGCCCGAATGCTGGTAAATCCACCCTGATCAACACGATTTTGGGCGAAGACCGTTTGCTGACCGGCCCCGAAGCGGGCATCACCCGCGATGCGATCTCGCTGCAAATTGATTGGGATGGCCTGCCGGTGCGGATTTTTGACACCGCCGGTATGCGCAAGAAAGCCCGCGTTCAGGACAAGGTTGAAAAACTGTCAGTGTCGGATGGGTTGCGCGCCGTCAAATTTGCCGAGGTGGTGGTGGTGTTGCTGGATGCGGCGATTCCGTTCGAGCAGCAGGATTTGCGCATCGCCGATCTGGCCGAACGCGAGGGACGCGCGGTGGTCGTTGCGGTGAACAAATGGGACATCGAAAGCGAAAAGCAGCAAAAGCTGCGTGATCTGCGCGAGGCGTTCGAGCGGCTGTTGCCGCAATTGCGCGGCGCGCCGTTGGTCACCGTCTCGGCCAAAACCGGCAAGGGGCTGGATCGGCTGCGGGCCGCCGTTGAAAAAGCCTATGACGTCTGGAACCGGCGTGTGACCACGGCACAGTTGAACCGTTGGCTGGCCGGTATGGTCGAAGCCCACCCGCCGCCCGCGCCGGGGGGACGGCGGATCAAGCTGCGGTATATGACACAGGCCAAAACGCGCCCGCCGCATTTTGTGGCCATGTGTTCTCATCCCGATAAGCTGCCAGAAAGCTATTCGCGGTATCTGATCAACGGGTTACGTCAGGATTTCGACATGCCCGGCACGCCCATCCGCCTGCACATGCGCTCGCAATCCGACAAGAACCCTTACAAGGGCAAGAAGAAATCGACCCCGTCACGTCTGCGCAAGCATATTCATGGCAAGGGCAACCCGCCGAAATAGGCTATGTCTGACTGTAATGTATCTTATCCCGGAGGCCTACGCGTTGGCGGTTTTGCCGCGCACGCCCAAGGCCAGCAAGGCAAGGCCCGCACCACATAGCGACAGAACCGCGACGTTAGGTGGGCTGAGGTTGGACAGGGATATGCCTACCAAGGCCCAAGCGACCGTGGCCGCATATTCCGGCGTATCGGGCCGCAGCGCCATCACCACAAGCGCGATGATCAAGGCCAGCCCGATCATCGCCAGCGCTGCAATTTGTCCCTCAAGAATGCCGTGGCCGGCCAGCATCAGGCCCAAGGCCACGCAACTGGCCGCTGTCAGCCATCCCGCATACAGCGCGATCGGGGTGCGCAGCCATAGCCTGTCGTCTGGTCCGGCTGTCATCAATGCCCATAGCGCCGTGGCCAGCATGGCCCAGATCATCACGGTCGCCCAAAGCGGCGATATCTGCGCCACAGGAATCCATGCCGCGCCGATGACAAGGCTGGCAATCAGCGGCCAGCGGGCGGTATCCCATCCCGGCACCACGTCGCGCTTGATCAGGCCAAA
>Ga0102926_1002361_pt1 | contig 10960 bp, 16 predicted proteins | sample SalPonR1_A_D2_MG_FD_78173 | JGI IMG/M metagenome (GOLD analysis project Ga0102926, IMG submission 78173) | Salt pond soil microbial communities from South San Francisco under conditions of wetland restoration - Salt Pond MetaG R1_A_D2_MG | ecosystem: Environmental > Aquatic > Marine > Intertidal...
AAATGATAAACAATAAAGCTCCCCAAAATCTTTTTTAGGGAGTTTTTATGGATCTACAAAAAACATCGAAAGACGTTTTGATGGCGTTGCAATATTTATTTGTTGCAGCAGGGGCGACGATCTTAGTTCCTATTTTAACAGGCATACCTGTTTCGGTATGTCTTTTTTCTGCGGGATTAGGGACGTTATTGTTTCACTGGATAACAGGTGGTAAAATACCAGTCTTGTTATCCAGTTCTTTTGCATTCATAGCACCAATTGCAGTTGTATCTGAAATATATGGTATAAATTATGCTTTTGGTGGTATAGTGGTTGCTGGGCTTGTGTATCTCTTATTTTCAATAATAATTTACTTTGTTGGAATTGAGAAAGTGCAAAAAGTATTTCCAACAACAATCACTTCAACTATGGTTATTTTAATAGGTATAATTTTGGCTCCTATAGCCATAAGCAATGCATCACAAAATTGGTTAATTGCTTTAATTACCTTAGCTGTTGGAGTGATGGTAAAAGTTATATGGGATAGAAAGTTCATAGGAACACTAACTGTAATTATAGCTATAGCAGTTGGTTACGTTATTTCATTGTTGTTTGGAATTGTTGACTTTACAGGAGTAACGTCTGCAAGTTTTCTTGGTGTCCCAGAATTTAGCCTGCCTAAGTTTAATGTTGCTTCAATCTCAATTATTGCTCCGATAGCGATAGTTACTTTCTTAGAACATTTTGCAGATATTTCAGCTGTTTCTAAAGTAGTAGAGAAAGACTTCTTGAAAGAGCCTGGGGTTCATAGAACACTAATAGGTGATGGTATAGCAACTTCTGTTGCTGGTTTGATTGGAGGGTGTCCTAATACAACTTATTCTGAAAATATAGGTGCATTAGAAATGACAGGAGTTAAAAGAGCTGTGATTCTAAGATATACAGCTGTTCTGCTTATTTTACTCTCATTTTTTCCACAACTTACAATGATGATTCATTCAATTCCTGCGCCAGTAATTGGTGGAATTAGTATCTTGTTATTTGGTCTTATATCTTCAAACGGTATAAAAGGTTTAGTTCAGGATAGAGTTGAATTGAAAGATTTTAAAAACTCTTTTGTTGTAGCAACGATGCTTGTTATAGGAACTGGAGGAACTATTATAAGCGTAGGTTCTGTAGATTTTTCAGCACTTGCTGTTGCAGCGATTGTTGGAATAATTTTGAATATAGCTTTTAATTGGAGTAACTTTAAAACATTGACAAAAGAAGTATAAAATTGTATAATTAAAAAGTAATCGGGATTGAATATTCAATCCCAAAACGGGGCTGTTCAGGTTTCGATTTTGAATAGAGATTAACACTTGGCGATTTTAGTTTTAAGTAACTGACGAATTTGACTACGCTCTAGCAGCGTAACCTTAAAGCCCACACATTTTATTCCTTCTACGTGTGGGTGATTTAAGAAGGATAGTCACAGCCGAAGACCTGAGGCAAGACGATAAACTAATAAAGACAGGTAAGTGTTTTTATTGTGAGGGTTTTCATAAATACAAAAAACTTCACACATCAGAGTGTTGGTCATTCAAAAGACGGGGATTCGACTTCCCCCAGCTCCATCAAAGAAGAAAGAATTCTTCTTCAAATTTTTCCTTGAGTTGTTTTAACTCATTGGAATATTTACCATTTCGAGGTGTGCAAGACTTATATTTATCAAGTATAAACCTTGCCCTCTTGGATTTTTTGGGTTCTTTTAATAGTGGTTGAATTAATTCGAGAAGTTCAATTGCTTTATTAGAACCTAATTTCCAAGACCAACTTTGTAAGTGATGTTCCTTATAGACTTTATGTTTGGATATAAATCCTCCATAAATCTCTTTAAGGTACTCAAGTATTTCTATGGTTGTTGAAGAACAGGAAACTATTGGTGATTTGTGTTGTTTTTTACTCAACCGAGTTAACGTTATAGTTCCCTCTCCATCAATTATACCAGCTGTATAGTAAAGGTCTTTATCATTCATATTTTAACTCCTTATTTTATATGTGAGTTGGATATGGTATTACCTTTACCAGCTCCATATGGGGGATGTTATGGATACTATCGACAAACTTTATAAGAAAATGGACGATGGTGATTTTACTCAAGAAGAAGAACATTCCATTCAAAATGATGGTATTGGTTCTTATGAATATTGTGGATATAAAGGTTTTGATGCTGGTGTAAATTATGTTGAAGGCACTGTTATACTTACATTTGAACTTGATTCTTATGATGAAGAACTTCTTAAAGAGTTTTGTGAATTAGAAACAGAGATTCAAGAAGTTTGTGAGTTTCATGGTGAAGATCCTGAGATTCAAGATATAGATTATAACATCTTAAAAGATAAAAATAAGGTTGAGATACTTGTATTTTATACAGCAATTCCTTATAGGGATTAAACATGAAACCAAAGAATAACAGCTCAACATTAGTAGAAAGTTTTACACATGCTTTTAATGGATTGTCTATTTCTTTTATAACACAAAGAAATATAAGAATAGAAAGTTTCGCACTTGTTTGTGTTTTTTTATTTGGTAGTTTAATGAATATAACTATTATTGATTTATTCATTTCCTTATCTACCATAATTGTAGTAATAGTTGCAGAACTATTAAACACTTCAGTAGAGTTTCTTGCAGACTTTTCTTCTAATGAAAAATATTATGAAGAAATAAAATTAGTTAAAGATATTGCAGCTTCTGCAGTATTAGTTAGTGTTGTATTTTGTTTGTTTATGAATGTAGTTATTTTCACTCCATACATAATAACAATATTGCAAAGATAATAACGGAGAAATAATTTATGTAAAGGTTAATGAAACCTTAATTCCAAAAAAAGGAGGTAGTGTGATGATAATGAATCAAAGCGTTTTGGTATTAAACAGTTCTTATTCTCCAATGTATGTGACAACAGTTTTGAAAGCAATCAATTTGCTTTTCAGAGAAAAAGCTGAAGTGATTGAAGTTGAAAATAACGCTTGGAGCACACACAACCTTACTTCTTGGGAAGAATTATCTTATTTCAAAAATGAACTTGAAGAAGGATTTGATTGTCTTAGGGGTGGTGGAGATTATGTTCTTGGAGTTCCAAAGGTTATAAGACTCGTTAAGTTTGCAAAACATAACATGAGAATAAACCTTACAAGAAAAAATATATTCTTGAGAGATGATAATGTTTGTCAGTATTGTGATAAGCACAAACCAGCTAAAGAATTAAACATTGACCACGTTATTCCTAAATCACAAGGCGGAAAAAATACTTGGGATAACTTAGTTTGTTCTTGTATAAAATGTAATGCAGAAAAAAGAGATAGAACACCAAAAGAAGCTGGTATGTCTTTGATAAGAAAACCAAAGAAACCATCACAATATTTAATGTTTAAGAATTACTTGAACAGAATGGATGAAGATCCATTTAAGGAATGGGTGCGTTTCTTCCCTGATGATTTTATTAGTCAAGCTTATTGGAACGTAGAGTTAGAGGAATAATATATTTTAGTATATTGATAAGTTAAAAGTGAAAGGGGCTTGAAAGAGCCCCTATCAATATAACCTGGGTTACTTGTTTTATATCAAGGGGAGGTTTTATTGTGATAAGGGTTAAGTCTGCAGGCTTGCCAACGATTTTTAGGGTTTCGTAGAATCATCTAAAAGTCAGCGGGTCTGTATTGTAAGTTAGTGTTGTGCATATTTGTTAAAATCATACTTAACAAAAGGTTGGGTTGCAACTACCCACGACCCGCACTTTTTTTATTGACAAAATAAAATTTCTTGTTTATAATTATATTATGAATGACAAATTAGAAAGTATAATTAAAACTGGTTACGGCATGTATACTACTGCCGGTTCAAAATCAATCGAAAACAAATTTAGAACACTCATTAAGAAACTTGAAAAAGAAGATGCTTCTGTTGGATATAAGATAGATGCGATTGCAAAACTTATAACATCTTATAGAAAAATGTCTAATACTAAATCTTTCAGTGAATCAGGCGATACAGCTGTAAGAGAAGAAGTATGGAGTGTTTTGTGTAAAGTGTCCGAAAACTTCAATATACCATATCCAGTAGTAGACTGGATTTGGGATAATACATATTAAAAAGGGAGAATCAATGAAAGCAGAATTTATTCTAGCAGAAAAAAGCAAAGAAAAAGAAGATGAAGAAGTTTTAACTTCTTTGATGAATGTTACTAATCCAACAGTTGTTCCAAGTAAAGGAGATTTTCTCAACATAGGTGGAGAAAGATTTCAGATTACTGGCGTTGAATGGATTATGTTGAGGGAACAAATAAATATTTATTTTGTTCGTGTATAATGAACCTTTTTTACTTAGACGATAATGCTGAAAAATGTGCTCAATATCATTGTGATAAGCACGTTGTTAAAATGATACTTGAAACAGCTCAGCTTTTATCTACAGCACATAGAGTTCTTGATGGAGAACAATATGTAAAACTATCAAAAAATAATAGACGATTAAAATATTGGAGATTACCAGATGATAGAGAAGAAAAACTTTATCAAGTATTTGGTGTAAATCATCCAGTGAGTGCTTGGGTTAGATTTAGTTCTGAGAATTATAAGTTTGCTTATTCTTTATTTAAAGAGTTAATAAAAGAATATTGGTTTCGTTATGACAAGTCTCATAAATCAGAAGAACTTATAATTCCATTAAGTAATTTACCTAATAATATTCCTGATGATATTTTCATCAAACCAGCTTTAGCAATGCCAGAACAATATTATAATTCTGATCCTGTTAAAGCTTATCGTGATTATTATAAGTTTGACAAAAAAGAAATATTAAGTTATACTAAAAGAAACAAACCAAATTGGTTAGGGGGTTAGTTATGGGAACTCTTACGAACCTGTAAAGATAACTTTGTAAGGAGTTATCATGACAAGAACGTGTAGAAAATGCAACACTGAGTATGAACTTAGTGAAGAAAACTTCTATAAAGATAAAACAAGAAAATTTGGTTTATCTTATATTTGTAAGGAGTGCGCGATAAAGAAGAGAAAGAAACAAACTTTATCGCAAACAGAAGATGACTTTGAAAGAAGAAGAAAAAGAGATAGAGATAAAAGAAAGGATGACAGATTCAGATTATCTCAAAATTTTTCAAGAAGAGTTAGATACACTATAAATAAAAATGAAAATCGTTGGTTTGATATAGTTGGATACTCTATTGATGATTTACTCAAAAGAATGTCCGAAACTTTACCAGATGGTTTTTCAATGAATGACTATGGAAGTAAGTTGCATATAGATCATATAATACCAATAACTGCATATAGTTTTTCATCCTATGAGGATGAAGATTTTAAAAAATGTTGGAATTTACGAAATCTTAGATTGCTTGAATCAAGCAAAAACATATCTAAGAGTAATGATTTTGATATAAGTTTAGTTGAAGAGTATAACATATTCGACTTGCTTCCAGAATCATTCAAGGAGGGATAAAGTCATAGGGACAAGAGGAACTTACGGATTTTACAAAGATGGAGTAACTAAGGTTACTTATAATCATTGGGATAGTTATCCGTCAAGTCTTGGAGATAGTATTAAAGATTTCCTTGTTAATACAAAGAGAGAACAGTTAGATGAAATTTTTGATAGGATAAGACTTGTAAAAGCAGACGAAAAACCAACTTCAGAAGATATTGAAAAGCTCAAGCCTTTTTATAATGGTGATGTTAATGGCGGTTCTGAGGAATATTACAATTTCTTGAGAGAAACTCAAGGAGATTTGAAAGCATACGTTGATTATCCAGAACTTGATGTCATGATTGATAGTGAAGATTTTTTGCAAGATAGTTTGTTTTGTGAATGGGCTTACATTATAAATCTTGAAAATGATACTCTTGAAATATATAAAGGGTTTCAAACAGAACCGTCTACTTCAAGATATGAAAACGAGGAAACCATTAAAGAAGCTAAAGAGAAATCAATGAAAATGTCTATGGATACTTATTATGCTGTAAGTATGATTAAGGAAGTTCCATTGTCAGAAATAAAAGATTTTGATATGGAAAAGTTTGAAGAAGAATTAAACGAGGACTAATAGTCCTCTTACTTGGCGAAAGTAGCTCAAGTGGTAGAGCACGTAATAAAATATGTCTTGATGAAAGACATTAACAGCGGAAACTTAGAGCACTTGTAATGCCGTGGTTGCGGGTTCGAATCCCGTCTTTCGCCCTTGGAGAGTAGCTCAGTGGCAGAGCGACGTATAAAATATGTCTTGTCAAAGACGTTAACAGCCTACAATAATGCATAGGGAGCCGTAGGTCACAGGTTCGAATCCTGTCTCTCCAAAAACAAAAAAGAAAAGGGGTAATAATGGAAGAGAATTTAATTGTATTGCCATATACAAACCAATTAGAATCATTATTTACGATTATAAGAGATAAGAATACAAAAAGAAATGAGTTTATTTTTTATTCTGAAAGAATTATAAGACTTCTTATAGAAGAATCCTTAAATCTCTTACCAACTAAAAAGAAAGTTGTTGAAACTTTAACAAATTCAACATTTGAAGGAAAGGAATTTGTAGGTAAATTATGTGCAATTCCTATTGTAAGAGCAGGTGAAGCGATGGAAAAATCAATTCGTGAAACTTGTAAATCAATTAGAATTGGAAAAATATTAATTCAAAGAGATGAAGAAACTGCTCTTCCAACCTTATTTTATAGCAAGTTACCAGAAGATATTGCTGAAAGACATATACTTCTATTAGACCCAATGTTAGCAACAGGTGGATCTGCTATTTCTGCTATAAATGTGTTAAAAGAAAAAGGTGTTAAAGAAAGTAATATAATTTTTATAAATCTAATATCTTGTCCAGAAGGAATAAGAGCAGTGCAAAATGCTGCACCAAATATCAAAATAGTTACTGGTTTTGTAGATTCTGGTCTTAATGAGAAAGCTTATATCATTCCTGGTTTGGGTGATTTTGGTGATTTATATTTCGGCACTTAGGAGGTTCCAATGGGAGCAGAGCAATTTTGTATAAAGAAAAAGGGTATTTATAAAAATGCTAAAGAAGCTTTTCTTGAAGCTGTAGAAGATGCTCAATACGATCATGGTCATGGCGGTTATACTGGAACGATTGCTGAAAAGGATAGTTTTAAAATGATTGAAATTCCTGGCAGGAAGGATGTAAATGTATTCCTTAACGAATGTCTTGATAATGAAGAAGGATTCTGGAATGATAAGTGGGGGCCAGCTGCTTGTATCGAACTAAAAGGAACAAGACTTCAAAAAGAACGTGGAGAACGTTTTAAGGGAAAAAGAAATTTTAAAGTATTCTATTTTTTTGGATGGGCTTCTGCTTGACAAAATAAAAATAAAATTGTATAATTAAGTAAGTTAAAGAAACTAACCATAAATAAAAGATTCAGTAAGACACTAACAGCAAATAAATATTTTATCTGCAAAATAAAAATAATGTGTCTTGCTACTATTCAAGGGAGGAAAGTATGAATTTCGCTGAATCAATGAGAACAGAAACAAACAGAGGTGCAGCTCGAACTGCAAATGGTGCTTTGTCTTATGGTGAGACAATGAGTGGTGTATTGGACTTTTTCTCAAAGTCTGGTGCTCTTCGTGGACAGGAAAAGGAAGCTCTTCGATACTTTGGAAAGGCTATTTCTGAGGATACTGTTTTGGCTCTTCGTGCTCTTTTCTATATGAGAGATGTGCGTGGTGGTCAGGGTGAAAGGGATAACTTCAGAGCAATCTTGAAGTATCTTGCACAGAAGTTTCCAAAAGAGATTTCTCGAAATATGAAGCTTATTCCTGAATATGGTAGATGGGATGATCTCTATGCTTTCGTAGGAACAAAGCTTCAGGATTTAGCTCTTGATATTATGAAGAACCAGTTTCTTGAAGATATTCAGAACGCTAAAGACGGTAATAGCATTTCACTTTTGGCTAAGTGGTTGAAGTCTGAAAACACTTCTTCTAAAGAGTCAAGAAAGCTTGGTGCAATTACTCGTGAGTATTTTGGGCTTACACCTCGTAAGTATAGAAAGGCATTGTCAAAACTTAGAAATACAATTTCTATTGTTGAAACTGCAATGTCACAGAATAACTGGAAGTCTATTGAGTATGGAAAGATTCCTTCACAGGCATCTCGTATTTACTCTGATGCTTTTAGAAAGCATGATGAAGATCGTTATAAGGATTTCATCGAAAAGGTTCACTCTGGCGAAGAGAAGATTAACGCTGGAACTCTCTATCCTTACGACATCGTAAAGAAAATGAGAGGAGATTATTGTGGAATGGGTCGTAGTTCTTCTGATTTGACTGCAGATGAAAAGAGAACTTATGATGCATTGTGGAAAGCTCTTCCAAATTACTTGGAAGAAGGAGAGAATGCAATTGCAGTTGTAGATACATCTGGTTCTATGATGAGTGGTCACACTAACGTAGCTCCTATAGATGTTTCTTTGTCTCTTGGAATCTATTTCGCTGAAAGAAACTTTGGTCCTTTCAAGAATTACTTTGTTACTTTCAGTAATGAACCTGCAATGCAGAAGATTCAGGGAACTGATATTTATGAGAAGATTCATAATCTTATGAAGGCACAGTGGGACATGAATACAAACTTGCAGAAAGTGTTTGATTTGATTCTGGCAACAGCTATTAAAAAGAACGCTTCTCAGGATGAACTTCCTAACAAGTTGTTTATAATCTCTGATATGCAGTTTGATCAGGCAACTAGCAATAATGGACACTATTGGGGTCATCGTTCTCGAAGAGAGGAAACAAACTTTGAGGCTATTGAACGTAAGTTCAAAGAAGCTGGATACAAGAGACCAGAACTTGTATTCTGGAATGTAAATGCATCTTCTGATACACCCGTAACTATGGATGAAAATGGAACATTCCTTGTTTCTGGATGTTCTCCATCAATTCTAAAGCACGCAATTGCGTGTGAGGCTACAACTCCTTATGAGTTGATGTTGGAAGTTTTGAATAGCGAACGTTATTCAAAGATTGCGTAAAGTTAAAAGTGGGTGTGAAAGCACCCACAATTTTTTTCTTGGAGGTAAGTCATATGAAGTAGATTTGCAACAGACCACCTTAATTGTTCCTTTATTACTTAGACAAAAAACTAATATAAAGGATTAAAACAATGAAGGAAGAAATGTTAAAACTAAAGAATGACTTAAAGGAACTCGCGAAAGAACTTCGTGATGTTAAATCGAAAAGAAATGAATCTTTCCGTAATGGAGAGATAGGAAAGGCCGGGAAATTTCAATATAGTGTTTTAAATCTAAAACATGAATTTCGTCACAAACACATTGCTTATTGTATGAGCAGAGGAAGAGAATATACTCAAATCGAACCTAAAATTCGAGAAGGGAATGAAGTTGATTGGAATTACATCAATAAACTTATAATCCCTAAAGAGTCAGAAGGAGTAGCTTAATGGCTGTAAAACAAGTAATAGTTGTTAATATGAAGGTGCCTATGGGTATTGGACAATTAGCAGCACAAGCAGCACATGCTTCTATTGCAGTTTTACTCGACATGGGTGAATGGACTGACAGGACGAAGTTTGAAATGAACGACATTTCCAGTTCGATGATTTATTGGATGAAGAAATCATTTACGAAAATTGTTGTAAAGGCATGGGGAGAAGAAGAACTTATGGATTTATTGATTAAAGCCAAAGAAGTAAATCTTCCTACATCACAGATAGTGGATTATGGACATCTGACCGCAATTGCAATTGGCCCTGATAAAGCTGATGTAGTTGATAGCATAACAGGTGATCTACCACTTCTTTAAAAACAATCTTGAGGTCACATTTTGTGACCTCAAATTTTTGCTTCCATAGTTCAATGGTAGAACAGCGGCTTCTAAACCCGTGTGTTTTGGGTTCGAATCCCAATGGAGGCATTAAATAGTGTTTTTCTGGCATCGTAAATATAATAGTGAACACTTTTTTTAAAGGAGGTAACTCGTTGAAGAAAAAGTTTCGGATAATCCTTATGGCTCATAGTCCATAAGGACAACAATTTTAAGGGAGAACTGAATCTAACTTTAAAAGAAAAATAAGACACTGCCAGCGATTATAATAAAATACAAATTATAAGATATCGGGTGAATACCCTTATGAAAATGTTGGATGTTGGATAGGTTCTTCTCAAATAAACAGTGTCTTGGTTTATAGCCTATATTAGCCCTACTCTTAGGTAGGGCTTTTTTATGCTTATATGAATCATATATACTTCATGGCTAAAGATGATATAATATTTTTTAGAAGCACATATTTCAACTCAAAGGCTGGAGAGAAAATTGAACCTGAGTGGTATTATATGATTATTCCAGTAAATCAGATTAAGAAACTAACTACAGAACAATATGAAGCTTTCTTAATGCATTCTTATGATAAATTATTTAACAACTCTAATTCTATATATAAAATGAAAAAAGACTTTGAGAATTATTATTCAGAACTTGACAAAATAAATTTTTTAGGATAAAATAAAATATGAATATAGAACCAAAAGCAATGACACCACTTAGATACCCAGGCGGTAAATCCAAAGTAATAAAAAAAGTATTATCTCCATTGTTTCCAGAATTTTCTGGAAGTTTTTTTGAGCCTTTTATTGGAGGAGGAAGCGTAGCTCTTTGGGTAGCACAAATGTATCCTGAAAAGAAGATTTATGTAAATGATATAAATCCAAAGCTTACAAATTTTTGGAAAGTATTAAAAAGTAATTCAGAAGATTTAGTTGCAGAACTTCATATTATAAGAGATTCATACGATCCATTTAATTTAGATGATGGTAAAGCCTTGTTAATAGAAGAACAAGAAGTTTTATATGGTGAAAAAAATGAATTGAGATTAGCTACAGCTTATTATGTTTTAAATAAGATTTCATTTAGTGGTTTAACTGAACATGGTAGTATTTCAAAACTTGCG
>Ga0102926_1002363_pt1 | contig 10955 bp, 11 predicted proteins | sample SalPonR1_A_D2_MG_FD_78173 | JGI IMG/M metagenome (GOLD analysis project Ga0102926, IMG submission 78173) | Salt pond soil microbial communities from South San Francisco under conditions of wetland restoration - Salt Pond MetaG R1_A_D2_MG | ecosystem: Environmental > Aquatic > Marine > Intertidal...
AGGGCTGCATAGAGCTCCTGACGTTCGAGGCCCGCAACCGTCACGCCGGGCACTCGGTGGGCAAGACAAAGCCCGGCCACGCCCACGCCACATCCCAGATCAAGGGCGCTCTGGCCCGGTTGGGCGGGGATGCTCGCGGCGAGAAGCACAGGGTCAATGCCCGCGCGGTATCCTTTGGAGGGCTGGCGGATCGACAGGACGCCTCCCAGAAACGCGTCTGACCGCGTCTCAGCCATCCAGCTCGATCCCGTTGTCGCGCAACGTGCGTCTGGCCGCGTCGATGTCATCCTCGCGAACCATCAAACGCCTTGGAAATATACCGATGCCGCCTTCGAGAATGCTCATGTTTACGTCCATTTCAAAGCAGTCTATACCCTCGCCCTGAAGCAAAGCCTGAGCGAAAGCGAGTGTTGCCGGATCGGTGCTGCGCAGTAGAAGTTTCATGAGACCGACTTAAGGTTGCCGACCGCCTTTGTCGAGCGGCAGTATGGACCAGCGATGAGCCTTGATGATGCCGCCACCAAACCGCATGACCGACTGGCCAAGCGTTTCGCCGCGCGGATGGACGCGGTCAACGCGCTGATCCGGACGCGCATGGCGTCCGAACATGCTCCGCGTATTCCCGAGGTGACGGCCCACCTGGTCGAAGCCGGGGGCAAGCGGCTTCGACCGATGCTGACCCTCGCTGCTGCGGATATCTGTGGCTATGAGGGCGATCACGACATCCGGCTCGCCGCGACGGTCGAGTTCATTCACACGGCAACCCTTTTGCATGACGATGTGGTTGACGAAAGCGACAAGCGGCGCGGGCGGCCCACTGCGAACCTTCTGTGGGACAATAAATCCAGCGTGCTGGTTGGCGATTACCTCTTTTCACGTTCGTTTCAGTTGATGGTGGAAACCGGATCGCTTCGGGTGCTTGATATCCTTGCGAATGCGTCGGCCACGATCGCCGAAGGCGAGGTGCTTCAACTCACCGCGTCGCGCGATATCGCGACAACCGAGGCAACCTATCTTCAGGTCGTGCGCGGTAAGACAGCGGCGCTTTTCTCGGCCGCCACCGAGGTGGGTGGGGTGATTGCGGGGGCCGATGACACGGTGACACGGGCGCTATATGACTACGGAGATGCGCTGGGCATCGCGTTTCAGATTGCCGATGATCTTCTTGATTTCCAAGGGAATAGTAGCGTGACAGGCAAGAATGTCGGCGATGATTTCCGCGAGCGGAAGCTGACCCTGCCACTGATCAAGGCGATTGCCGGGGCGGATGCAGAAGAGCGCGCCTTTTGGCAGCGCACCATCGAGAAAGGGCGCCAGGAAGAGGGCGACCTCGATACGGCGGTTGCCCTTCTGGCCAAGCATTCGGCGCTTGAGCGGACGCTGGAAGATGCACAGGGCTGGGCCGCTAAGGCGCATGCCGCGCTGACCAAAGTGCCGGAACACCCGGTGCGCGACATCTTGGCCGAGCTTTCGGATTATGTTGTGGCGCGGGTGTCCTGACGGTCAAGCCAGGCGCGCAACGCCGCCTCGAACTCGCGCGGTTTGTCGGCATGAAGCCAATGTCCGGCATCGGGGATTTTCACAAAGCGTGCCGCAGGGAAAAGCGCGGTGATCCTGTCGCGGTCCTCGCGCTTGACATAGTCGGAGTCGGCACCTGTCAGGAACAGTGTCGGACCGTCATATGAGCCTGATATATCAGGGAAACCCATGATCGTCGGCATTTCCGAAATCAGTGTATCGAGGTTGAGTTTCCAGCGTTGGCCCTGAACATCCACGGATTGCAGGAAAAACGGAACAAGATCGGGATTGTCGATGCGCGGGGCAAGCCGCTCGGCCACATCCGAGCGGCGCTCGATCCCGGAAAGATCGGTGTCGCGCATCGTTTCGGCATAGCCAAGTTGGCTGTGGCTGTAGGGCACCGGCGCGATGTCAGCCACAATGAGGCTATGGACAAGATCGGGCCTTGTGAGCGCCAGAACCATCGCCGCCTTGCCGCCCATGGAGTGCCCCATAACATGACACGGCGCGCCCCCGGCGTCGATCACCTTGGCCAAATCTTCGGCCATGTCGGGGTAGCTGTGGGATGTGGTGCGCGGGCTGTCGCCGTGATTGCGCATATCGACCGCCGTGACCTGCCGATCGTCCGACAGCCGCTTGGCGATGACGCCCCAGTTGCGGGCCGAGCCATAGAGCCCGTGCGCCATCAAAAGGCCGGGGTGGCGTGTGTCAGAGCCATGTGTGATCGTGTTCAGCATGCAGACAGGTTTACCGCCTGATGGGAATCGCGTAAATCTCTGATTTCCTTGGGATGTAGCAGATGATCGACCGCAACGCCTTTGACACGCGCATTACGGAGCTGGAAGCGCGCCTTCGCGAGAAGGTTGGTGCGCGCGGCAGAACACTTGCCGCAAAGCTGCGGCATGCGGGGCGGCGCCTTCCCGGGTGGGTGCAAAAATCGGGCGCAGTCTTGACGCGCGCACAGGCCAAAGAGGGTCATCCAAAGGTCTGGCGGCAGGTCGACGCCACGGAAACCGAGCGCGCGTTCGAGCGTATTCATGCCCATCTCGACACCATAGACCCCGTGGACCGACGCCGTGGGATCATCTTGGGCATTTTGGGCGGTATCGTTTTTAACATTCTGATTGTGCTCGCATTTTTTCTGGCCGTGCTGAAGTGGCAAGGCTTTATCTAAGGCGTTTCGCCTTTACCCCGAGACATCAGCGAAAGGCGAACGCCTTAAGCAAGGGTATGCTGCTGATAGCGCGGTGCCCCACAAATAAGAAACGGGCGGCGCCGGATTGTCCGTCACCGCCCGCGAAAAGGACTGCTCGCCTTGTTCAGATGTTGGGATAAAGCGGGAAGCGCGCACAGAGTGCCGCGACCTTCGCTTTGACCGCTTCTTCGACTTCGCCGTTGGCGTCAGGTCCGTTGATCGCCAGACCGTCAACAACCTCGACGATAAGATCGGCGATTTCGCGGAATTCATCCTCCTTGAAGCCGCGGGTCGTGCCGGCGGGCGTCCCGAGGCGGATGCCGGAGGTAACCGTGGGCTTCTCGGGGTCGAAGGGGATGCCGTTCTTGTTGGTGGTGATATGCGCGCGCCCGAGAGCCGCGTCCGTGATGTTGCCGGTCACCTTCTTGGGACGCAGATCCACCAGCATGACGTGTGTGTCCGTGCCACCGGTCACGATGTCGAGCCCGCCTTTCATAAGCTGATCGGCCAAGGCCACGGCATTGGCGCGCACCTGCTTCTGATAGGTCTTGAACTCGGGGCGCAATGCCTCGCCGAAGGCAACCGCCTTGGCCGCGATCACATGCATGAGCGGGCCGCCCTGAATGCCGGGGAATATGGCCGAGTTCACCTTCTTGGAGATGGCCTCGTCATTGGTGAGGATCATGCCGCCACGGGGACCGCGCAGGGTTTTGTGGGTGGTGGTGGTGGCCACATGGGCGTGCGGGAAGGGCGAAGGATGCTCGTCAGCCGCCACGAGGCCGGCAAAGTGGGCCATGTCCACATGCAGATAGGCGCCGACCATGTCCGCAATTTCGCGGAAACGGGCAAAGTCGATCTGGCGCGGAATGGCCGAGCCGCCCGCGATGATCAGCTTGGGCTGGTGTTCTTTGGCAAGCGCCTCGACCTCGTCATAGTCGATCAGGTTGTCCTGTTGGCGCACACCGTATTGCACGGCATTGAACCATTTGCCTGACTGGTTGGGGGCCGCACCATGGGTCAGGTGCCCGCCCGAGGCGAGGTTCATGCCAAGGATCGTGTCGCCCGGCTGAATCAGGGCCTGCATGACGCCTTGGTTGGCTTGGCTCCCCGAGTTTGGCTGAACATTGGCGAAGTCACAGCCGAACAGCTCTTTCGCGCGGTCAATCGCGAGGTTCTCGGCCACATCCACATATTGGCATCCGCCATAATAGCGACGCCCGGGATAGCCTTCGGCGTATTTGTTGGTCATGACCGAGCCTTGCGCCTCCATCACGGCGGCCGAGACGATGTTCTCGGAGGCGATGAGTTCAATCTCGTCGCGCTGCCGGCCAAGCTCATCGGTGATGGCCTTGTAAAGGTCGGGGTCGCGTTGGCTGAGGGATTCGGTGAAGAAACCGGAATCAGACATGGGGAAGGCTCCGTGGCAAAGGTATCATTCGCCGATTTCCTATAGGAAACCCCGCCTTCATGTAAGGCGCTAAATCGACAATAAAGCTTGAGGTTGCGACATGTATGGTGCAGGTCGGATATGAGTGGCGCAGATGCGCCCCCGAATGTGCCTATTGGAAACAGGAGGCCGGACGCATGAGCCGCGCCATAGCCTTTGTGGCCAGCGAAATGCATCAGGCGGGGCATGCCCGGTCACTTCTGGCGCAGCGGTTCGGGGATGTGCCCGAAGACGAGGCGGATGTGATCGTGGCGCTTGGCGGCGATGGCTTCATGCTGAGCACGCTGCACAGGACACAGGAACTTGACGTGCCGGTCTATGGGATGAACCGCGGCACCGTGGGCTTCTTGATGAACGAATACAGTGAGCACGACCTTCCCGATCGGTTGAAAGCCGCCGAGGAAGAGGTGATCAACCCCTTGTTCATGCGGGCAAAAACGACCACGGGCGATATCCGTGAGGCGCTTGCCATCAATGAGGTTTCGCTGCTGCGAGGGGGGCCGCAGGCAGCCAAGCTTCAGATCCATGTGGACGGGCATATGCGCCTTGAGGAGCTGGTTTGCGACGGGGCGCTTGTGGCGACGCCCGCGGGCTCCACTGCCTATAATTACAGCGCGCATGGGCCGATCGTGCCCATCGGTTCGGATGTGCTTGCGCTGACGGCGGTGGCGGCGTTCCGTCCCCGGCGCTGGCGTGGGGCACTCCTGCCAAAGACTGCGAAGGTGCGGTTTGATGTGCTCGACCCGGCCAAGCGTCCGGTGATGGCCGACGCCGATAGCCGGCACGTGGAAAACGTGCTGTGGGTCGAGGTCATGTCGCGGCCTGATATCCGTCATCGCATTCTCTTTGATCCGGGCCATGGTCTTGAGGAGCGGCTGTTGCGCGAACAGTTCGTCTGAAAGGTTAATCCGCCGTCCGGAACGTCGGTATCACGTCGGCATTCACGTAAGTATCGCGTCGGTGATTGCTGAGTCGCGAATGGCGTCAACGCGGCGTTCGGTGCAGTTGGAAAAGGGTGGAATTTGCCGCTGCGGTGCGGAACATTTCGAGAGGCTTCCGGTTGTCGGATCACACGGGCGCCAACATGCGCCACGGAATTTCAAAACCGAGAGGAGCACATCATGAACTGGGAACAAGTCAAAGGTAACTGGAACCAGATTCAGGGTCAGGCGCGCGAACAATGGGGCAAGCTGACCGACAACGATCTTCAGGAAGCGGCGGGCGAGCGTGATCAGCTTGTCGGTAAACTTCAGGAGAAATACGGCATGGCCAAGGAACAGGCCGAGCGGGAAGTGGACGATTTCGCATCGCGCATGTGAGGAAAATCTTCAAGAAACAGTAAGGCGGCCCCGGTGGGCCGCCTTTTTCGTGCCCGAGGGCAAGTCACGTGTCTTTGACCTGTTCCTTGAGCCAATTGGCGAATGCGCGTGAGGCTGCGCTTTCGTCGGGTTTGGCGGGCGGGATCAGGAAATATCCCTCGGACAGGGGCGGCGCATGATCGAACGGGCGCACCAGACGGCCCTCGCCAATCAGGCGGGCGACAAGCGTGTCATGCGCCATAGCTATGCCCGCCCCTTCAAGGGCAACGTTCACCGCGATGCCGAAGGTTGAGCCGCGATTGACTTCGGCCCAACGGGTGAACGGGCGGCCCTGCGAGTTGAACCACGATTCCCAAGTTCCGGTATGCCCGGAACATTCGAAGAGCGTGGCGGTGTCGAGATCAAACGCGCCATTCTGATAATCGGGCCGACAGACGGGATAGAACCTGTCCTGTGTCAGCCGTTCGGCGCCATGTGGCAGGTCGCCGTGCCGTGCAAAGCGAATTTCGAGGCTCGACGCGTCGGAATTGCGTTCTGGATCCCAGATCGGGGTGACAATGTTCAGCGCGATCTCGGGATGCGCTGTCTGAAAATGTCGCAGCCGGGGCGTCAGCCAGAAAAGCGCGAAGCCAAGGTTGCATTGCACGATCAGGGATTCGCCCCGATTCTCACCGAAGACGGATCGCGTGCCTTGGGTCAGCATGTCGAAGGCTTCGCGCACCGTGGGAAGGTAGTTGCCCCCGGCCTCGGTCAGATCAAGCGCGCGTGTCCGCCGGATAAAGAGATCGCGACCGAGAAAGTTTTCAAGGTTTCGGACATGCTGGCTGACTGCGGATTGGGTCAGGCCCAGTTCCTCGGCGGCCATGGTGAATGAGAGATGTCGCGCCGTCGCCTCGAATGCGCGCAGCCATGTCAGGTGAGGCAAGGTATTCGCAGGCATGGGGCCCAGTCCATTAGAAGAACTAATGCCATGGCGCATTATCCATAATTTGTAAAGGCTTGGGCGGTTTGCCATCTGTCGTGGCAAGAGCAAAAGGAGCCGATATGACACGCCTTGCGATGCACGACGCGACCCCGAACCTTGCCCATTGGCAGGAGCGTGCCGATATGGCGGCGGCGTTCCGCTGGACCGCGCGGCTGAACATGCACGAGGCCGTTGCAAACCATTTCAGCCTTGCGGTGAACGAAGTCGGGACCGAATTCCTGATGAACCCCAACCAGATGCATTTCAGCCGGATCAAGGCGTCGGACCTGCTTCACCTCGATGCGAACGACCCGGACGCGATGGAGAAACCCGGCGCGCCGGACCCGACCGCCTGGGGCCTGCACGGATCGGTCCACCGCCACTGTCCGCATGCGCGTTGTGTGATGCACGCGCATTCGATCCATGCCACCGTTCTGGCCAGTCTGGCCGACAGCCATTTGCCCGCGATTGATCAGAACACGGCCACGTTCTTTGGGCGCCATGCCGTGGATGATCAGTTCGGCGGGTTGGCCTTCGAGGAAGAGGGCACGCGTTGCGCGGGCCTTTTGTCGGACCCCAAGATCAAGGTGCTGGTAATGGGCAATCACGGTGTCTTGGTCATTGGCGACACTGTCGCGGATGCGTTCAACCGGCTTTATTACTTCGAGCGCGCGGCAGAGACTTATATCCGGGCGCTCCAGACCGGGCAGCCGTTGCGCCTGCTGTCCGACGAGGTGGCCGAGAAAACGGCACGGGAACTAGATGATTATCCCGGTCAGGCCGAAGCGCACCTGAATGAGATCAAGGCGATTCTGGACGCAGAAGGCTCCGATTACGCCGCTTGAACATCCGACACACACCATCAGTCAAGGAGGGATCATGACGACCCGATCCGTACGCCTGTCCGAAAAGGGCCTTTTCGTTCCGCTCGCCGACGGCGAAACCTATTTCAACTATCATTGGCTGCGCGATGCGTGTCCCAGCGCGATTGATCCGCAGACGCGCGAGCGTGTGTTCGACATCTCATCGCTGGAGGCAGGTCCGCGGGCGCAGGCCGCGCGGATTGACGACGGTCATCTGGTGATCGACTGGCAAAGCGAGGATCACGAGACGCGCTTGCCGCTGTCGCAGCTTCAGGCCTTTGCCGATAATGGCCGCAAACCCGACCCTGCCGATTTGCCGCGCAAGCTGTGGTATTCGGATGGCTATGACGATTTCCGCCGCGTGACGCAGTCAGATGTTCTGACGACGGATGACGGGCGTGCGACCCTCGCGCGGGCGCTGATCGAGGACGGGGTCGCGCTGGTGACCGAGATGGAGAACAGCGACGAGAGCCTGACGCGGCTGGTGAACAGCCTTGGCCCGATCACGCCTTCGGCGGAGGGCGATCATTTCGAGGTGCGGCTTGAGATCGCGCCGACGAACCTTGCCTTTACCGCCGGACCGCTGGAAATGCATACCGACCTGCCGGGCGAGGAAATGGCGCCGGGGGTGCAGTTCCTGCATTGCCGCGAGAACACCGTGGAGGGCGGACGGAGCCTTTTCCTTGACGGGGCGGCGGTTGCCGCGGCCCTGCGCGAGGAAGACCCGGAGGCATTCAACCTTCTGGCCAGCCACGATATTCCGTTCTTCTACCGGCATGACGGCTGGGACTACCGGGCGCATCAGCGCGTGATCGAGCTGGATGCGCGGGGGAACGTGGCCGGGGTCACGGTGTCACAGCATCTTCAGGACGATATCGACCTGCCGCAAGACCTGTTGGACGACTACTATCCGGCGCTGTGCAAGTTCATCCGGATGATGCAGGAAGACCGGTTCCTGTGCCGGTTCCGGCTGAATGCGGGTGAATGCATCGTGTTCGACAATCATCGGATCGTGCATGGGCGCGAGGCGTTTTCGGCCGACAGTGGCGCGCGGCACCTGCGCGGTTGCTATACCGACCGGGGCGCGACGTGGAGCACCTATCGCACCCTTGTGGCGCGCGGTGCGACCGGCCTGCCCGAAGACCGCCCGGCGGCGAAGGTCGCCTGAAGGGTCGCGCCCGGGCCGTGTCGGCCCGGGCCTGCCCCGTGTTTACGTTTTTGCCAGTCCGAGGCCCTGCAACGCCTCGCGGATTTCGTCGAGGATGGCCGGGTCGTCGATCGTGGCAGGCATCTTGTATTCCTTGCCATCGGCGATGTTGACCATGGTTGCGCGCAGAATTTTGCCCGAGCGTGTCTTGGGTAGACGATCGACGACGCAGCACAGCTTGAACGCCGCAACGGGGCCAATACGGTCGCGCACAAGTTTGACGCATTCCGCGCTGATCTCTTCGGTGGGGCGGTTCACGCCTTTGGTGAGACAGACGAATCCCACCGGAAGTTGCCCCTTGAAGGAATCCGAGATACCGATCACGGCGCATTCGGCGACGTCGGGATGCGAGGCCAGAACCTCTTCCATGCCGCCGGTCGACAGCCTGTGACCCGCCACGTTGATCACGTCGTCGGTGCGCGCCATGATCCAGAGATAGCCGTCCTCGTCCTTCATGCCCGCGTCGCCGGTTTCGTAGTAGCCGGGGAAGGTTGAGAGGTATGATTTCCGGAACCGGTCCGGCGCATTCCAGAGGGTCGGAAGTGTGCCGGGCGGAAGCGGCAGCTTGATCGCGATGGCGCCAAGCTCGCCCGCGGGAAGCTCGTTGCCCTCGGGGTCGAGGATTTGAACGTCGTAGCCGGGCATCGCGACGGTGGGCGAGCCGAGCTTGACCGGCATCGGCTCGATCCCGACCGGGTTGCCGGCGATGGTCCAGCCTGTTTCGGTCTGCCACCAGTGGTCATATACCGGCTTGCCCGTCATTTCCCGGGTCCATTCGATCGTGTCGGGGTCTGCGCGTTCGCCCGCGAGGTAGATCGCGTTGAGACAGCTCAGGTCGTATTTCTTGAGAAACTCGCCCTTGGGGTCTTCGCGTTTGACCGCGCGAAAGGCCGTGGGGGCGGTGAAGAAACTCTTGACCTTGTGTTCGGAGATCACCCGCCAGAATGTGCCCGCATCGGGCGTGCCGATCGGCTTGCCCTCGAAGACGATCGTGGTGTTGCCGTGAATGAGCGGCGCATAGCAGATATACGAATGGCCCACGACCCAACCCACGTCGGAGGCGGCCCAGAACACATCGCCGGGATCGACGTTGTAGATGTTCTTCATCGTCCAGTTCAGCGCCACGAGATGCCCCGCGGTGGCGCGCACGACACCCTTGGGCGCTCCGGTGGTGCCGGATGTATAGAGAATATAGGCCGGATGGTCGCCTTCGACCGGGACACAGTCGGCAGGCGTGACATCGCGTTGAACCTCGTCCCAGTCGAAATCGAAACCGGGCCTGAGATCGCCGGTTTCGGGTTCACGCTGAAAGATCACGGTGAACTCGGGCTTGTGATGGGCCTCGGCGATGGCCCCGTCCACCAGCGGTTTGTAGGGCACGACGCGCCCGGGCTCGAGCCCGCAAGACCCGGCGATGATCGCCTTGGGGGTCGCATCGTCGATCCGCACCGCAAGTTCGCTGGCTGCGAAGCCGCCGAACACGACCGAATGGATCGCACCGAGACGGGCACAGGCGAGCATCGCCACCAGCGCCTCGGGGACCATGGGCATGTAGATGATGACGCGGTCGCCCTTTGCGATGCCCTTGTCGCGCAGCGCCCCGGCAAGCGTCGCGACGCGGTCCTTCAGGTCCGCGAAAGTGATCTGCGCCTTGGTGCCGGTTACGGGGCTGTCATGGATGATGGCCACCTGATCGGCGCGACCGTTTTCAACATGCCGATCCACCGCATTCCAGCAGGTGTTGACGCGGGCCTCGGCGAACCAGTCATAGAGATGATCGCCCCGGTCATAGAGCGCCTTCTTTGGCGGCTCGACCCAGTCGATCGCGCGGGCCTCGTTCAGCCAGAACCCCTCGGGGTCGTCCTGCCACGACTTGTAAACGTCCTTGAAGTTCATGAAGCTCTCCCTCTTTCCCTTGGGGCAAGGTGTTACGCAGCGTGGGCAGGTCCGACAAGGCTGTTACCGATCACGCGGGCCGGTATGATCACAAAAATTTGCAATTTTCCGCCAATGCCGCTGCAAATTTTGCAAATCGCCTTTTTTACGGTGTTTTAGCGGCCCGTGGCGAGACGGTTTGCAAAGTCAAGAGCGCGTGATGCGGTCAGCCCGTGCTTGAGCGATGCCGTGCCGCACTTCATCATCGCCGGGAAAGGGGCGCAGATGCCGGATACCGGGACCACTGGCCGCCGATTCGATCCTGAAGCAACCGTGTTTCCGGGATGGGCGATGATCTGCGAGCTGAGGGCCTTATCGCGGTCCGGGTGCAAAGCATGACCCTATGGTTGCTTGTGCTGGCGGTGCTTCTGGGGGCAGTGCTCAGATCAGCGTCGGTCTGTATGGTGGCGGCGACCGAGGCATTTCTGCGCAGGCGCGACCCGTCCCGAGCGTTGCTGATAGCAGAAGGCACGTGCTGGGCACTTGTGGCTCTGACCTTGATCGGGG
>Ga0102926_1002367_pt1 | contig 10948 bp, 10 predicted proteins | sample SalPonR1_A_D2_MG_FD_78173 | JGI IMG/M metagenome (GOLD analysis project Ga0102926, IMG submission 78173) | Salt pond soil microbial communities from South San Francisco under conditions of wetland restoration - Salt Pond MetaG R1_A_D2_MG | ecosystem: Environmental > Aquatic > Marine > Intertidal...
CACATACCAAAAGAAGCAGGGGGACGGGGTTATTGCTTAAAGCAGGGGGACGGGGTTATTGCTTTAGAGTGTTAATCAAATAATGATAATGCACAGTACTGACACGGAAGAGAATATTGCTTTAAAATGCAACGATAAGCGAAACAACGGTTAAACAACGGTTGAACAATAGCGAAACTCATAAAATAAGACCGGCAGGGGTTACAGCGGTTATTGCCAGTAAGTATAGTCAAGATTAGTATAGTTATGAATATACTAATCTTGACTATATTTTTGTTGTGTGGTATTCTTTTTATAGATTCACCGGAGGTGATGAAATGTTTGTGGGAAGGAAAAATGAACTGGAATTTTTGCAGGAAAAATATGAGAGTAAAAAGGCGGAGTTCATTACTATATATGGAAGAAGAAGAATTGGCAAAACGGAATTATTAAGGGAATTTGTTAAAGATAAGAAGCATATATTTTATTCGGGACATGAGATTAACAACAACATGCAGTTGAAGAGAATATCACGAAGTGTAATTGACCATTTTAGAGTAAACATATATAGCAAATCATTTGAAGGATGGGAAAGTATGTTTACATATATTGGTGAAAATCTTTCTGGAAAAGAAAAAACGATTATTGTATTTGATGAATTTCCCTACATGGTAGCATCAAACAACAGTATTCCTTCCGTTATGCAATTTGCCTGGGATCATATTCTGTCTAAGAAAAACATTATGATAATTATCTGTGGATCATCCATGAGTTTTATGAAGAAAGAAGTCTTGAGTGAGAAAAATCCTTTGTATGGAAGAATGACAGGATTATTGAAGATGACTGAGATGGATTTTGAATCATCTAAAGCTTTTTATAGTAGGTCGCCTGTTGATGAGCAAATTGCATATTATAGTGTTTTTAGCGGGGTACCGTATTACCTAAGTCTTATCGACAATTCATTGTCTTTTAAAGAAAATATTATTAGAAATATATTAAGGAATGGATCGATATTATTCAATGAGGTTGAATTTCTCCTAAAACAAGAGCTTCGTGAAGTTGGGGTATATAATACAATTATTACTGCTGTCGCATTAGGAAGAACAAAACAAAATGAGATAGTGCAATTGACAGGGATAGAAAAAACGAAACTTTCCTATTATTTGAATAGCTTAATGGACCTTGGGATTGTTAGAAAAGAGTTTCCAAGCACGGTTAAGACCAAGGATATGCCAAAGTCAAGAAATGGTTTGTATCAGTTGGACAATGGATTTTTTAGGTTTTATTATCGCTTTGTCTATCCTTATCTTTCAGAATTATCTGATGGCAATATTGAAATTATTTATGAAGATGTCATTGAAAAACAATTAAGCAGTTTTATTGGATATGAATTTGAGAGAATTGCTATTAATCACATGAGACAAATGAATATTGAAAATAGTTTGCCGATTCGTTGTATTAAAATAGGACGATGGTGGAAAAAAGATAGAAAAATTGATATTGTGGCATATGACAGCCAAAATCGGTATATTTTTGGGGAATGTAAATGGAGAAATGAAAAAGTTGGAACGAAGGTTTTAAGAGAACTTCAAGAAAAGAGCATGGATATCAAAAAATCTATAGGACGATACTATATACTTTATTCCAAATCTGGTTTTACCGAGGAGCTTATCAATATGTCTAAAGTTGATAAAGGAATCATTTTGGTTTGCATGTAAAAAGTATATGAGCTGGAAAGAAATGCAAGGGGCGGAGTTGGTGTAATTATTTTAGCTTGCATAATGGCATTTGGCGGAGCGGCGACAGGGGCTTTTGCAGACACAAGGGAATTTTCCGGGCATTGGGCGGAGAATGTAATCGATAAAAACAAGGAAAAGGGGACTGTCCCCTTTTCCTTGTAAGAAGCCATACAAAGGCTTCTTTTTTTATGATAAAATAAAAGGTGTGACCATTTGAGGCTTGCGGATTTTTCCGTGAAATAAAACAAGAAAGTTTAGGGGTGCATAAAATGGAAAGAATTATAAAACAATTGGCAAAAGAACTTGGTGTAAAGGCTTCGCAGGTGAGGAGCACGGTGAATCTGATCGATGAGGGAAACACGATTCCCTTTATCGCAAGATACAGAAAAGAAGCCACTGGAAATCTCGATGATGTTGTGCTTAGGGATCTGGACAATCGGCTGACATATCTCAGGAATTTGCTCAAGAAGAAGGAAGAGGTTTTGAGGCTCATTGACGAGCAGGGCAAGCTGACTGACGAGCTGAAGGAAAAAATCGAAGCCGCACAAATACTCAACGAGGTAGAGGATCTGTATAGGCCTTATCGACCCAAGAGAAGAACCCGGGCGACTATTGCCATGGGCAAGGGACTTGAGCCACTTGCTGATTTCATTATTTCCCAGGAAATCACCAATGGAAATATTGACAAGGAAGCTGAAAAATACATTGATGAGGAGAAAGGCGTATCCTCGGTCAAGGAAGCCATAAAAGGCGCGATGGATATAATCGCGGAAAGAATATCCGACGATGCCGAGAACAGGAAATACGTAAGGTCCATCAGTTTTGAAAAGGGTATCCTTGCTACCGAAGCGGTGGACAAGGAACAGAAGTCTGTCTATGAGCTTTATTACGAGTACAGTGAACCTTTGGTTAAGATGCCCCCGCACAGGATTTTGGCTATTAACAGGGCCGAGAAGGAAGAGTTTGTGAAGGTCAGGATAGAAGCCCCGGGCGACATCGCTGTGCAAGGGCTCAAGGACAGGACGATAGTCGATCCTGAAAGCCTTTCAAGACCCTACATCGAAGATGCTGTAGAGGACAGTTACAAGAGGTTGATTGCGCCATCGATAGAGAGAGAGCTTAGAAACGCTCTCACAGAGGCTGCGGAAGAGCAGGCTATAAAAGTATTCGGTGAGAACCTGAAGAATCTTCTTTTGGTTGCTCCAATCAAGGACATGGTCGTCATGGGTTTTGACCCGGCATATAGAACGGGCTGCAAGATAGCGATAGTGGACGGAACTGGAAAGCTTCTGGACTATACCACTGTTTATCCTACCAAGCCACAAAACAAGGTTGAAGAGGCAAAGAAGATTCTTAAGGGCATGATAGAAAAGCACGGTGTAAATATAATTGCAATAGGAAACGGGACTGGTTCGAGAGAATCCGAGATGATTGTATCGGAGATGATTTCAGAAATTGAAAGAAAGGTATATTATACAATAGTGAACGAGGCGGGAGCTTCGGTTTATTCGGCCTCAAAGGTTGCAAACGAGGAGTACCCGGACATAAATGTTTCAATTCGGGGAGCAATATCCATAGGAAGAAGACTTCAGGACCCATTGGCGGAATTGGTCAAAATAGACCCCAAATCTGTTGGTGTCGGTCAATATCAACACGACGTCAATCAAACAAGGCTAAAGGACGTTCTCGACGGCGTAGTCGAGGATTCTGTCAACAAGGTCGGAGTCGACCTTAATACGGCTTCGTCTTCTCTGCTGCAGCATGTAGCGGGCTTAAGCAAGTCGGTTGCGGGTAACATTGTAAAGACAAGGGAAGATAACGGACGTTTCGATGAAAGGAGCCAGCTTCTCGAGGTGAAAAGGCTCGGACCTTCTTCTTACGAGCAGGCGGCGGGATTCTTAAGGATTGCGGATGGTAAAAACGCTCTGGACAATACGGCTGTACACCCTGAGTCGTATGAAGCGACGAACAAGTTCCTTGAAAAAATGGGATATTCGCTCGATGACGTTAAAAACAGGCGGCTGCACGATCTTAACGAAAAGATTCTTGCATACGAAATACCGGAAGATGCAAAGGCCTTGAAAATACCTGAAAAAGGAACCACACTCAAGAGTTTCGAAGCACTCAAATCTTTCAAGCTGTCCAAGCCGAAGCAGATGACATCGAAAGATAGAAACAAGCTTGTCGACAAGCATCTAAGGAAGATTGCCGAAGATCTTGAAATGGGTTTTCCAACACTCAAGGATATTGTAGAGGAACTCAAGAAGCCGGGCAGGGACCCGCGGGATGAAATGGTCAAACCGCTTTTCAGAAGCGATATTTTAAAGATAGAGGATCTCAAGGTGGATATGGTTCTTCCAGGAACGGTAAGGAATGTTACTGATTTTGGGGCTTTTGTGGATGTCGGGCTCAAGAATGACGGACTTGTCCACATATCGGAGCTTAGCGACAAGTTTATCAAGAAGGCAATGGATGTTGTGTCGGTCGGTGACGAGGTTCAGGTAAGAGTCATTTCGGTTGATTTGGAGAGAAAGAGAGTATCGCTTTCCATGAAAGGATTCAAGAAATAGACGGGAGGCATTTATGCTAATCATAAAAAACGCAATTGTAAACACCGTTTCCGGAGGCACAATCGAGAAGGGATTCGTTGCGATAAACGATGAAAAGATACTTAAGACAGGCTCAATGCCGGTTCCGGAGGAGCTTGGAAAGGGTGCGGAATTTATTGACGCAAACGGCATGCAGCTTTATCCGGGATTCATAGATGCTCATTCACATCTTGGAATGTGGGAGGACGCAATAGGATTTGAGGGGTCGGACGGAAACGAGAGCGTAGACCCCGTCACCCCGCAAATGAGGGCAATCGACGCCATCAACCCCATGGACAGGACTTTCGAGGAAGCAAGAGCTGGAGGAATAACTGCAACTGCTACCGGACCCGGAAGTGCAAATGTCATAGGAGGGCAGTTTGCGGTTGTTAAGACATGGGGTATCTGCATAGACGACATGATTGTAAAGGCGCCATGCGCAATAAAGTGCGCATTTGGCGAGAATCCCAAGAGGACTTACAACGACAGGGAGGAGTCTCCTGTTACCAGAATGGGGACTGCGGCTCTTTTGAGGGAAAATTTCATAAAGGCGAAAGATTACGTTGAAAAGAAAAGACTCGCGGAAACAGATGAAGATGCCGACAAGCCGGATTTTGACTTCAAGATGGAGTCGCTTGTAGATGTAATAGAAAAGAAATTGCCCATAAAGGCCCACGCCCACAGGGCCGACGACATAATGACGGCGATAAGAATAGCCAAGGAATTTGATTTGGACATGACAATAGAGCATTGCACTGAGGGGCACCTCATAGTTGACTGTTTGAAGAAGGAGAACTTTGCTCCGATTGTAGGCCCCAGCCTTTCCGAAAGGTCCAAATTCGAGCTGAAGAACCTCACCTTCAAGACTCCCGGAATCCTTTCTAATGCGGGGATCAAAATAGCCATAATGACGGACCATCCTGTGATTCCCATACAATACCTTCCGCTTTGCGCGTCTTTGGCAGTAAAGGCCGGCATGAAGAGGCTTGATGCGATCAAGGCTATAACAATAAACGCCGCCGAAATAATCGGTGTGGGGGACAGGTTAGGAAGCATAGACGAAGGCAAGGATGCCGACCTGGTGCTTTGGGACCGGGATCCATTCGATGCGCACAGCGAAGTGCTTTGGACAATGATAGACGGAAAAGTGGTTTATAAGAACAGTGGAAAGTAGAAAGTAGAAAGTAGAAAGTAGAAAGAGGAAAGAGGAAAGAGGAAAGAGGAAAGAGGAAAGAATAGGTACAGTAGAAAGTAGAAAGTAGAAAGAAAAAACGTTAAAGCAGAAGTGTTAAAAGCAAAGTTAAAGTAAAGAATCAAAGCCACGGATGATTCATCGCAATATGAAACATCAACCTTGAATAGAGGAAAGAAAAATTAACACAAAAAGAGATTTGGAAAGTTGACGGTTGAATAGGAATAACGAAAGAAGAAAAGTACAGATGCTTAAAAATTTTGTGGTGAGTATCGGGTTTTGTATCTTTGTACTTTGTTTCTAAATCTTTTTCTTACTACTTTCAACTTTCTACTTTCAACTTAATGGGGTGACATTTTGGAGACGTATGTATCAAAAAATTTGGATGAAACGGAAGAATTGGGCAGACGGCTTGGAGCTCTGCTGTTGCCCGGTGACATGGTGTGCATGAATGGGGACCTGGGCGCCGGAAAGACTTTTTTTTCAAAGTCAATTGCATTGGCAATGGGAGTAATAGAGGACGTCACAAGCCCGACTTACAACATAATCAATGAATACGACGGAAAATCGAAAATTTATCATTTTGATGTTTATAGGATTATTGACATCGAGGAGATGTACGACATAGGATACGAAGAATATTTCTTTGGGGATGGCATCTGTCTTATCGAATGGGCAGACAGAGTGAGAGACCTACTGCCCGAAGAACATATATGGATAGAGATTACCCGGATAGATGAAAGCAGCAGAAAGTTTGTTTTCTCGGCATCGGGCAAACGCCATGAAGAGATTTTAAAGGAGTTGTTCTCATGAACATATTGGCTTTTGAAACATCTGGTATTGCCGCATCTGTTGCTGTAATGAAGGAAAACAGAATTGTAGGGGAGATGACGGTCAGCACCAGACTCAACCACTCGGAAAAACTGATGCCCATGATAGATGAATTGCTTGAAAAGACGGAAACTTCGATCAAGGAGATAGATGCTTTGGCGCTAGGCGTTGGGCCCGGATCTTTTACAGGTATAAGAATAGGCGTTTCAACTGCAAAGGGATTGGCTCAGGCTCTTGACATACCAATTGCTGCGGTTTCGAGTCTAAAGGCTTTGGCCTGCAATGCCATGTATTCGGATATGCTTGTATGCCCGATAATGGATGCAAGGCGCAACCAGGTCTATAGCGGTATTTTTCGTTGGGAAGGAATGGAGCTTGTAGAAGTGCTCAAGGAAGACACATATGACTTCAATGAGCTTCTTTTCGTGCTTAAAAACAAGGACTGCCAGGTATTGTTTTTGGGGCAGGATACAGACAAGTTCAATGACCAGATAAGAGAAGCTTTGAACGAAAAGGGAATTGTTGCAATGCCGCAGGCAAATTTCCCGAGGGCGGCTTCGGTTGCGGGACTGGCGATAAAAAAAATTGAGGAAAAAGAATTGGAGAACGCTTTTACATTGAGACCGGTCTATCTGAGGCAGGCAGAAGCGGAAAGACAGTATCAGGAACGAATGAAGAAGAAATGAGGGCTTATGGAGCTTAGAATCCGCAGGATGACAATTGAAGACTTGGACAGGGTAATGGAAATAGAAAAGGAATCCTTTTCTGTTCCCTGGTCACGCGATTCATATGAATCCGAAATATCGAGAAACATTCTTTCGTTATATTTGGTGATGGAAGGTGAAGGGCAAATAATAGGTTATTGCGGAATGTGGTTTATTCTCGATGAGGCTCATATAACAAATATTGCTGTGCAAAAATCATCCCGAGGCGAAGGTGTTGGGACAAGACTTGTAGAGTGTCTTATGGAAGAAGCTTTCAAAAAAGGCGTGCGAAACCTGACTCTCGAAGTGAGGGAGGGAAACATCGCCGCAAGGAAACTATATGAGAAAATGGGGTTTGTGGTTGAAGGAAGAAGACCTGGCTATTATCCCGACAACCATGAGGATGCGATAATAATGTGGAAGAGGGAAGAAGAACAGTAGCAAGTAGTAAGTGGAAAGTGGAAAGTGGAAAGTGGAAAGAAAAAGCGTTAAAAACAAAAGGATAAAAGCAAAGCAAAAGATAAAAGCAAGAACAGTGAGCAGCTGGCAGTAAAAGATTAGGGACAAGTGCAAAAAAGGAAAACAAATGATCGAAGGACAAATAAAAGATAAAGATGCATATTGACAATTGCTATTTGGACAGGGGTGATTGCTGTGGTGAAAAAAAAGAGAGGCAAAAAATTCTGGGCAGTTGTTGGAATACTGATTCTTGTGCCTGTTATTGGCATTATTTTAAATCAGACAGCCAAACAGAGAATTGCAGAAATTCCTCTTGTGGAAACATCGGTGATAGAAAGGGGAACTCTTTCATCAAATATATACACATCGGGCACAATAAGGGCGAAAAACAGCACGTCGGTATTGGCCGAGATATCGGGAAGGATATCCGAAGTCAATTTTAAGGATGGAGACGTTATTTCCGAGGGGGATGTTGTTGCCTCGCTGGAGACAGATGAAATTTATTATGCGGTAAAAGAGGCGGAATTGAATCTTGATTTGACAAAAAGAAGGGAAAACACAGAATTGGCATCCGTGGAAAGAGCCTATGAAGAGGCGGAAGAGTCCTTTGAAAGGAATTCTGTTCTTTACAGCGAGGGAGCGGTCAGCAAATCGCAATATGAAGAATCCCGAAGACTTTTTCTTGATTTGAAGGATGAGGTAGAAAAGATTGAAGAGGTTTCGTCCAAGCAGATCGAACTTGAAACTTTGCGCCTCGAAAAGCTTCGCGCAGACCTTGAAAAAACAAAAATCATTTCTCCATCTGAAGGAACACTAACAAATATGCAAATTGAGGCGGGGGGGTTTGTAACGCTGAATCAACCGCTTTTCACCATACAGGATTTTGATGAGCTGGAAGTTTTGACTCAAATAAGCGAGTATGACATATCAGGGTTAAAAACAGGTCAAAAGGTTATGGTAAGAGGACAGGGGAGAGAAGAAGCCTTTGATGGGATGGTCGTATCTATTGCTCCGGATGCAAAGGTTGTAAACAACGGGCAAGGCAGCGAAACGGTGGTTGAAGTTGTTGTTGAAATAACTGAGAAAACCGATGTGTTCAAACCCAACTTTTCGGCGGAACTTCAGATTTTGACAGGAAGTCTTGACGATGTTTTGCTTGTTCCATATGAGGCTGTTTATACTAAAAAAGGCGGGGAAAAGGTTGTATACATGATTTCAGATGAAAATTCCCTTATAGAAATGCCAATAAGGCCGGGTATGGAAGGCGACCTTTTGATGGAGTTGATACCCCTTGACGGCTCTGATCCTGAAAACGAGAAATTTGTTTTGAATCCTACAGAAAACCTTAATGACGGGATGGCCGTAAGGATAAAGGAAATAGAAGAGGAAGAAAAACAATGATAAGCATTCAAAGTCTAAGCAAGGTGTATTCGATGGGAGACATAGAAGTCAATGCCCTGGTAGACATAAACCTGAGGATCGCAAAAGGAGAATTCGTTTCGGTGATGGGACCGTCCGGATCGGGAAAGTCCACACTGATGAACATTTTGGGATGCCTGGACAAACCCACAAGCGGAAAATTTTTTTTGGACGGGGAGGATGTTTCGTGTCTCGATGACGACGCTTTGGCAGGAATACGAAACAAGAAAATCGGGTTTGTGTTTCAATCTTTCAATCTTTTGCCACGCATGACAGCATTGCACAATGTTGAGCTGCCGATGATATATTCCGGGATAAGGCGTGAAAAACGCATCCAAATGGCAATGAAGGCACTCGAGAAGGTCAATCTTTCTGACAGGGTAATGCATCAGCCAAATGAGCTTTCGGGCGGGCAGAGACAAAGGGTTGCAATTGCCAGGACTCTCGTGAACAATCCATCGATAATATTGGCCGACGAACCAACAGGGAACCTCGACTCAAAATCCGGTGAAGAGATCATGGAAATATTCAAGCTTTTGAATGAAGAGGGTGTGACCATACTGCTTGTCACACATGAGAAAAATATTGCAGAGTATTCAAAGCGTATAGTGACTTTTCGTGACGGAAGAATAATTGAAGACTGCATGAAAGATCCCCAAACCGATAAAGAAGGGGGTTTTGCCGAGTGAACATACTCGAAAGCGCAAGGGTTGCAATAAGCGCGATCTGGAGCAATAAAATGAGATCGGTACTGACGATGCTTGGAATAATAATTGGAATATCTTCTGTCATAACAGTATTTACTCTCGGAAAGGGAGGACGTACAGCCATAGGGCAGGAATTTGAAAACTTCGGAGTTGCGAGGGTTTATCTTGGGATGAATTGGAGCGAAAATCCCAAAAGCGGCGACATCATGAATCGTGCTGACATCGACGCCTTGAGCAGGACTTTTTCGGACGAAATATTTGCGATTTCGCCTCGCTACACTACAAGCGGTGAAATTTCAATGAACCGCAAGAATGAGAATGTCTATGTTTCAGGTGTTAACGAGCAATACAATAAAATTGAAAAAAACGAAATCATAAAAGGTCGTTACTTTATTGAAAGTGACATAAAGGCTACCCGTGAAGTTGCGCTCATTGACAGTTCAATGGCCATGGAACTTTTCGGACGATTGGACGTTTTGGGAGAACGCATAACAGTAAGGACGCGAAACCGCAACATTTCACTGTTGTTGGTTGGTGTTTTCGAGGAGAAGAAAGGCCTCATAAGCAATCTTGGACTGGATGATCCCCCGAGATATGTGTATATACCAATCAGCGTGGCAGAGAAAATTTTCGGGATTGGCGACCGGATTTACGGAATCGATATGAACTTGCAACAGGATGTTGAAGTGCAGTCTGTTTTAGACAGAATGACAAACATGATTGAGAGAAGGCACAGAAACAGCGGGCAAGAAAAATACAGAGGATACAGCGCAGAAAGCGAAATGGAAACTGTCGGAAGGGTTACAGGCATAATATCCGCTGTAGTAAGTTCAATTGCCGCTGTTTCCCTAGTGGTTGGCGGGATAGGCGTTATGAACATAATGCTGGTGTCGGTCACTGAAAGGACGAGGGAAATAGGAATACGAAAGGCCATTGGAGCCAGGCGGAAGGACATACTGCTTCAGTTTCTTGTGGAGGCAGTGATAATTTCCGGTATGGGTGGAATAATCGGGACGGCATTCGGCATAGGAATATCGTTTGCAATATCGGCATTCATCAAAATCCCGCCGGGAGTGTCCATCGGCACGATTATTATAGCGTGGCTTTTTTCTGCAGGAGTTGGTATTTTCTTTGGGATATATCCGGCAAACAAGGCTGCAAAACTGGATCCGATAGAGGCATTGAGATATGAGTAAAAAGCAGTGGAAAGTGGAAAGTGGAAAGTGGAAAGAAAAAGCGTTAAAAACAAAAGGATAAAAGCAAAGCAAAAGATAAAAGCAAGAACAGCGTGCAGCAGGCAGTAGTAAGTGGAAAGTGGAAAGTGGAAAGA
>Ga0102926_1002371_pt1 | contig 10944 bp, 6 predicted proteins | sample SalPonR1_A_D2_MG_FD_78173 | JGI IMG/M metagenome (GOLD analysis project Ga0102926, IMG submission 78173) | Salt pond soil microbial communities from South San Francisco under conditions of wetland restoration - Salt Pond MetaG R1_A_D2_MG | ecosystem: Environmental > Aquatic > Marine > Intertidal...
CATCTATATCGGGCGCAACCTGACGGCGGACGGCATCGCCTATCTCGCGGGATACGGCGACGAGCCGAGCAGCCACTGGCTCGGGATCGGCCCGCGCGCCACGCATCCCGAGGGCAGCACGCTCACCGTCGGCGTGACGCCGCAGGCCGACATGCCGGGGCGGCTGACCGAAATACCGCAGGCCCCCGAGACACTGCGCAACATGCGGGTGAGCTACAGCTACTATCTCGGCGTGCCCGGGCCGCTGACCAATGGCGGGCTCAATGAATGCGGCGTGGCGGTGCGCGACATCTGGTCCACCTCCCGCGCCGAGTTGCGCGACATGACGCCCCCGGACCAGACCGGCCCGAATTATTCCGATCTCGCGCGGATCGTCGTGGAGCGTGCGCGCACCGCGCGCGAGGGCGTGGAGATGATCGGGGACCTGATCGCCCGCCACGGCTATGCCACCTATGGCGGCAATTCCCACATGATCGCCGACCCGATTGAGGCCTGGGTGGTGATCGAGTTCGCCGGGTGCAAGGGCCTCTGGTGCGCCGAGCGGCTGGGCCCCGAAAGCATCCGCGCCTCGCGCCCGGGCTATATCGGCGAGATACCGGACACGCCCGATGCGGATTTCCTGTTTCCCCCGCATTTCTTCGACACGGCGCGCGAAATGGGCTGGTGGTCGCCAAAGGACGGCCCGTTCCACGTCAACCGCATTTATGGCGACGGCAAGCACCGCTGGGACGGGGTGGCGTGGATCGAGGACGAGATGCGCGCCCGCGCCGCGCGCCCCGGCAAGATCACGCTCGAAGACGTGTTCTGGTCCATCAGCACCGAGCGCCTGACGGGCGATACCGCCGGGTACGGCCAGGTCGTTCCGCTCACGCATCCGCGCCACGACGCGCTGCGCATGATGTGGCACGCGGCCGTCGGGCCGGTCACCGCCCCGCTGCTGCCGGTCTTCCTCGGGCAGTCCTCGGTGCCGCCTGCCTACCGACAGCACCGCTACCTGACGACCGGCGAGAGCCACCGCTTTCTCGACCGGCGCAAGGAAGCGGCGGATCCCGATACCGTCTCCCACGTTCCCCAGGGGATCGAAACGGGCCCCTGCGCCTTTCAGGAGTTCAAACGCCTGATGCACCTCGCGTTTCAGAAGCCCGACCCGATCCTGACGGAGGTCTGGTCGCATTGGCGCGCGGTAGAGGCGAACGTGAACGCCCGGCTGCCCGATGCCCTGCGCAGCGCCGCGCTGCTTCTTGAGGGGGGCGAGGCCGGTTTGGCCGCGCAGGGCCTCGAGGGGTTCAGTCACGCCTGCTTTGACGAGGCGCTCTCCGATTGCCGGTCCCTGGCCGCCGCAGCCCATGCGCGGCTGCGTGCGCTGGGTGCCCTGAACATGACCCGCAAACCGATTTCGCCGGAACAGATCTGGTGACGCGGTGCCGCGCGCGCCGCTCAGTAATCGCGCTTTTCGATGGTGCCCGTCGTCGCGATGCTGTTGGCGCGCAGCCAGTCGCGGAACTCGTCCCAGCCGGGGCGGGCGCGCAGCTCGGCTATCTTGGCGCGGTGCCAGTCGCAGGCTTCGCTATGCAGCGCGCCCAGCACCGGATCGGCGCGCAGCGCATCGAGGATCGGGCGCATCCGCGCGGCATGGGGGGCAAAGCTGCGATCCTCGGCGCGGTTCACGTTCATGTCGGACCAGTAATGCTCGGTCTGCTCGCGGGCGATATGGTTGGTGCGCCCGCGGTCGCGCTTGACGAGAAAGCTGTCGATCGAGCGCACCGAATAGTGATGCAGCCGCGCATAGCGGTGGCTGAAGCCGGGCCATGCGCGCCAGCCTACCTGCTCCATGGGGCGCAGGTTGCCGCCGCAATCGGACCAGCGCACATCCGCCTCGCGCCCTTCGGGCACGCTCTTGGGCCGGTGGGGGTTGAACTTGCGAAACAGGCCTCTGTTGCGAAACAGCGTCTTGAACCCGATGGCGCGGCCATTGGCCGGGTCGTCCTCTTCGTCTGCGAGGGTAAATTGCTCGGTCACCGGGCGATCCTCGTAGTCCTCGATCCCGCCGCAACCGAACAGCTTCCACGCGAACGACACCGCGTCGCAATCGCCCATCGCCGCGATCATCTCGGGCAGGGTCGTCAGCCCCTCGCGCAGGTTGATGAACTCGTCCACGTCGAGGCACATCAGCCACTCCGCCTCGCGCACCCAGGGGTGCGCCGTGGCGCGGCGCAGCGCCTTGTGCTGCGGCGGCGATCCGTCCGAGACATCGTTGGGCCGGTGGCTGGCATAGCCCAGCTCGGTCAGCCGGTCGGCGATGAGGTCGGTGCCGTCCTTGCAATCATTGGTGAAGATGACGAAACCGGTCACCCCGACGGCGAGATTATGGGCCACCCATTCGAGGATGAACGGCCCCTCGTTCTTCATCGTGGTCATGATGACATGGCTGCCGCCCAGCGCGGGCGCGGGCAGGGCGGCGGCGAAGTCCTGCGCTGCGGTCATTCGGCGGCCTCGCGTCTGAGCCTGCGAAAGGCTGGGCTGACGATCCGCGCAAGCCGCTCGTGCCCGCGCTCCTGCAGGTTGGTCTGCAGCGCCTTGCGATACCACGGCAGAAGACGGCGCTCGCGGTAGAGGCTGTAGAATACCGACGGGCTCAGCGTGCCGTCGAGCGCGTGCTGCATGATCGGCTTCAAGAGGTTCGCCCGGCGCAGGAACACGGGTGAGAAATGCCCCGAGCACCATGTCTTGAGCGGGATGACGTTATCGCCTTCCAGCCGCTCCACATGACGACGGTCGGGGGCAAAGAACGGATCAAAAAGCACGAAGGCGCGCGCTACCTCGTCGATTTCGAAGGCGGCATCGGAATGCGGCAAGGACCAGTCCCGCGCGCGACCCATGCCGAAGCGCTGCTCCCACGGCACCAGCGTCTCGTCGAGCGTGGTCTGCGGGTTGAAGGCGATGACCGTGGCACCGGGAGCGAGCGAGGCAAAGGCCAGCGCCGCGAAGCCGCCCATCGAGGTGCCGGTGAGCCAGACCTGACCGAACCCGGCGAAGAGCCCGTCATCGCTCAGCGTTCTCAGATACGCGATGAGCTGCTTGCAGCGGTACCAGTCCTTGCGGCGCGCGATCACCGACAGGTGCGAGCAGCCGTTTTCGCGCACGAAGCGATAGGCCCAGGGCTCGCGCCCCGGCGACAAGTCATTGACATTCGAGAGGTTGTCGAAGGTCACGACAAGTCGCGCGGGATCGCGGCGGACGCACATCACCGCGTGGTTCTCCAGCCGCGTGTAGAATCCCTGCCTGTCACCGCCGGTATGGATTTCCGCAAACCACTCGGGCAGCGCCGGAGCGGGCGCGGCCTTGGCCTCTTCTTCGCCCGCGGTCCCTGTCTCGCGGGCGGGCGTTTCGGCGGCGGGTTCCGCCGCAGGCAGGATTCGCCTCAGCGTCTCGCGTTCCTCGGCCTCGAGAGCGGCCTGCGCCTCGGCCACGCCGGGCAGCGCCATCAATTCGGCGATCTGCGCCACGAGCGCGGTGGCGCGCGGCCCGAGATCGTGCCCCGGCCCGTCGATCGCCGCCAGATCGGCAAGCCGGGCAAGCACGGCCTCCGGGCCGGGTTGCTGCTTGGGCGGCAGGTGCTGCGCGCGCAACAGCAGGCTCTCCGATGCCGGCACCGCGATGCGCAGGACCGACGCCCGCGCCATGGCCGTGCCCCGTCCCGCCCGCGCCCAGTCCACGCGGCTCAATGGCGCGGGCAGCGGCGCGCCATCGCCGTCCATCCACCTGACCGGCCTGCCACCCGCAACCGGCCCCACCGGCACTTCGGGCGTGCGCGATGCAAAGAGGCCCAGCCGCACCACGCTGCGCAAGCTCGCGCCCGCCCCCGGCGCGGCCACCGGTCGCGGCATGTGAAGCACCGGGCCCGGAACGTGATGCTCGTGCCCGCCGGTCCCGGCCTCGCAAACCGGCACCGACAGCACATCCGCCCCCCCGGCCCCGCGCATCAGCGAGGGGATGGTTTGCGCCGTGCTGTGGATGCGAAAATACTCGTCGGGGCCCAGAAACAGGCCATAGCCGCCGCTTTCCGCGCCCTCGATCGCGCCGGCGCGCAGGGCGGCATTATGCGGCTCTTCCTTCATGTCGGGATCGACGACCACCGGCACGATCCGCACCAGCCCCGCAGCCCCGAGTGCATTCAGAAGCGGGTGCGCGGTGGCCTGCCTGCGGTCGATCAGCACGTTTACGAGGTTCGCGCCCATCATCCGGTGCCAGGCCAGCCACTCGGCGAAAGCGGAGGTGGGGCGCACCAAGGAGGTGCTCAGCAATAGCCTGGACCCTGCTGGCATGGACCGATCTACTCCTTCGCCACTGCCCGGCAGCGGGAGCGCTTGCGACTGTTCCTGTTGAGTGTATAGAGTTTTCCACAACGGGAAAAGGTTGTTTTATGTCGAATGCCCCCGACCCGGGCCGCGGCCTGTTCATCGGTTTGCGCAAGGATCAGCTTGGCGCACGGCTCCTGATGATGCTCAACAGCATCCGCCTGGCCGAGGATTACGGCACCGATTTCCGCATCAACTGGTTCCCGCGTGGGGCGATGGCACCCAAGCTCGACACGCCCGCCGACCTCTTTGCCCCCGCCTTCATCGACCGGCATTTCATCGGCAATGCCGATTTCGAGGCGCTGGACGCGCAGACCAGGCCGCTCTGGTCCTTCCTCAAGGATCGCACACCCGACCGGCTCGCGGCGCATCTGGCGGATGGCGGGCATGTGCTGCTCGACGAGGGGTTCGAGATCGTGGAATTCCCGTGGGAGGACGCCGCCTGCCTGCGCGGGCGGTTTCGGGGCTTCATCTCGCGCATCGGCTTCAACCCGGTGGTCGCGCGCCACATGGGCCGCATCGAGGCGGCGATGGACGCGCAGGGAGGGCGGACCATCGCCTATCACATCCGCCGCGGCGACATCCTCAACGAGGAGCCGTGGAAGCACAAGGAATGGCCCGCCAAGATCGAGCCGGACGAGCTTTACTCCGCCTACCTTGAACAGAATGCCGATGCCGGCGCGCTGGTGTTTTCCGATCAGCCCGAGAGCATCGCGCGCTTCACCGCCGCGCATCCAAAGGTGGCGCGGATCGACGACCTTGTGGACCTCTCCGATTGCAAGCCGGTGCAGCGCGATTTCCTCGAGCTTTATGCCATGTCGCGCGCCTCCGAGATCGTGGCTCCGCCGATCAGCGCCTTCAGCCGCGCCGCCGCACGGCTGAGCGGGCAGGAGCGCAAGTGCTTTCACGAGGTCATGACCGTTCCCGAGCGCGAAGCCGCCTACGAGCGCCTGCTGGAGCGGTTTGGCCGCGGCGTGTCGGAGTTCATCACCCCAAGCGAGGCGGCGCATGTCCATGTCAAGCTGGCCCGCCGGCTGCAGGAGACGGGGCGCGACGAGGCCGCGTGGGAGATCGGCGAGGCGATCCTCGCCGCAGGTGCCGACAACGCCTTCCTGCCTCTGATGCAGGCGATCTGCGGCATCTACCTGCATCGCTGGGACGCGGCGCGCGCCCATGTCCGTGCCGCCCTCGCCCATCCCAACCAATGGCAGGAGAACACCGTCACCGCTCTCGCTGTCGAGGCGCATATCCTCGGCGCGCTGGGGCGGCGGCACGGCGCGCGCCGGTCCTTCCTGAGGGCCTTCTGGCAAAAACCGATGCTGCCCGACGTCACCGTGATCGGCACCTTCATGATCAAGCGGCGGCGCCTGCGCCCGGGTGCTGTGCTGCCCTTCGACCGCGACACACTGCTGATGCTGCCCATCCCGTATCAGCAGACCAACATCCTCGTGCAGCAGGCCCGCATCCTGCGCCGCCGTGCCTCGGACCTCTCGACCATCGCCATCGAATGGCCGGATTTCGCCATCGACGGCAAGGTGGCGCGGCTTCTCAACAGCCCCCGCGAACTCGCCGCGATGCGCGACCGGATCGAGGCCGATCCGCGCTTTGCCCCCGGCACGCTGCCCGACAGTTTCTGCGCCCTGCTCGACGCGCGGATGGGCCGGGTCGAGGCCGCGCGCACGCGCAATTCCGAGGCGCGGGAGGCCAGCCCCGACGCCCCCCTCATCGCCAAGCGGCAGGCGGAAATCCTGTCGCTCGCCGGCGATCATGCGGGCGCGCTCGGGGAAATCGCGGCGTGCCGCGCGATGGCCCCCGATCACGCCTTCTGGCACTATCTCGAGGGGCGGATTCACCTCGCGGCGGGCGATCAGCAAGCCGCGCGCGCGGCGACGGAGCGCGCGAGCGCGATGGATGACAGCACCGCCGAGTTGCACAGCCGCCTTGCCGATCTGTGCCGCGATGCGGGCGACGAGGCGGCGGCGGTGGCCGCGCTCGACCGCGCCGCCGACATCGCCCCCAACCAGCAACGCTACCGCAATCGGCGGGCGCGGCTCATCCGCAAAAGTGCCTGAGCGCCAGCCCGGTCACAGGATGCGCGGCAGGCGCAGCCCGTTCTCGCGGGCACAGTCCAGCGCCTCGTCGTAGCCCGCATCCGCGTGCCGCCAGACGCCGCTCGCCGGGTCGTTCCAAAGCACCCGTTCCAGCCGCGTGGCGGCCTCCGGCGTGCCGTCGGCGCAGATCACCACACCCGCGTGCTGCGAGAATCCCATGCCGACGCCGCCGCCGTGGTGCAGGCTCACCCAGGTGGCCCCCGACGCGGTGTTGACCAAGGCATTGAGCAAGGGCCAGTCCGACACGGCATCCGAGCCGTCCTTCATCGCCTCGGTCTCGCGGTTCGGGCTCGCGACCGAGCCGCTGTCCAGATGATCGCGCCCGATCACCACCGGTGCTTTCAGCTCGCCCTTCGCCACCATCTCGTTGAACGCGAGCCCCGCGCGGTGCCGGTCCCCGAGCCCGATCCAGCAGATCCGCGCGGGCAGCCCCTGAAAGGCGATCCGCGCGCGGGCCATGTCGAGCCAGGTGTGCAGCTTGGTGTTGTCGGGGAACAGTTCCTTCATCTTCTCGTCGGTGCGGTAGATATCCTCCGGGTCGCCCGACAGCGCGCACCACCGGAACGGCCCGATCCCCCGGCAGAACAGCGGCCGGATATAGGCGGGCACGAAACCGGGAAAGGCGAATGCGTTCTCAAGCCCCTCGTCGAGCGCCACCTGCCGGATATTGTTGCCATAATCCAGCGTCGGCACGCCCGCATTCCAGAAATCCACCATCGCCGCGACATGGGTTTTCATACTTGCCCGCGCCGCACGCTCCACCGCCTTGGGGTCAGACTCGCGCTTCTCGCGCCACTCCGCCATGCTCCAGCCCTGCGGCAGGTAGCCATTCACAGGGTCATGCGCGCTGGTCTGGTCGGTGACGATATCGGGCCGGATGCCGCGCCGGTAAATCTCCGGGAACACGTCGGCGGCATTGCCCCGCAGACCCACCGATTTCGCCTCGCCCGCTGCGGTCCAGCGCTCGATCATCGCCAGCGCCTCGTCGAGGCTGTCGGTCTTCTCATCCACATACCGCGTGCGCAGGCGAAACTCGATGCTGTCGGGGTTGCACTCCACCGCCAGACAGCACGCCCCGGCCATCACGGCGGCCAGCGGCTGCGCGCCGCCCATGCCACCAAGCCCTCCGGTCAGGATCCAGCGGCCCGTCAGGTCGCCGCCATAATGCTGCCGCCCGGCTTCGGCAAAGGTCTCATAGGTGCCCTGCACGATCCCCTGGCTGCCGATATAGATCCACGACCCGGCGGTCATCTGGCCGTACATCATCAGCCCCTTGCGATCCAACTCGCTGAAATGGTCCCAGTTGGCCCAATGCGGCACGAGGTTCGAGTTGGCGATCAGCACGCGGGGCGCATCGCTATGCGTCTTCACGATGGCAATCGGCTTGCCCGACTGCACCACCAGCGTCTCGTCCGCCTCCAGATCCTTGAGGCTCTCGACGATGCAATCGAAATCCGCCCAGGTCCGCGCCGCCCGCCCGATGCCGCCATAGACGACCAGCTCATGCGGGTTCTCGGCCACGTCCGGGTGCAGGTTGTTCATCAGCATCCGCAGCGGCGCCTCGGTCAGCCAGCTCTTGGCGTTCAACTCCGGGCCGGTGGGCGGATAGACATCGCGGGTGTTCTTGCGGGGATCGGTCATCACGGTCTCCATGCGGACAAGGTTTCAAGGATGGCGCGCAGGGTGACACGCAGCCGCGCCGCGCGCGCGTCGTCATAGTCCCAGGGTGGGGCCTCGGCGGTGAGATAGGTGGATTGCGCCAACTCCATCTGGATCGCGTGCAGCCCCTCATCGGGCCGCCCGTAATGGCGCGTCGTCCAGCCGCCCTTGAACCGGCCATTTATGACGGTGGAATATCCGCTCTCCGCACAGGCATCCTGCACCGCCGCCGCGATCCCCGGCGCGCAGGTCGTACCACCATTGGTGCCGATATTCAGGTCGGGCAGCGTGCCATCGAACAGGAACGGAATACGTGAGCGTATGGAATGACAATCGTAAAGCACCGCGAACCCGTGCCGCGCCCGCACCCGCTCAAGCTCCGCCGCCAGCGCGGTATGATAGGGCGCGTGATAGGCCGCGCGCCGCGCCTCCACCTCCTCCGCATCCGGCGCTTCCCCGTCCTGCCAGATCGGCTCCCCGTCGAAATCCGTCAACGGAATCAAACCGGTGGTGTTCTGACCGGGATACAGGCTCTCGCCATCGGGCGCGCGGTTCACGTCGATCACGTACCGATGCACCGGCGTGCGCACCGTTGTCACGTCGCCGACCAGCCCATCATACAGCCGCTCGACATGCCAATCGGTATCCGCCAATGCCCGGCCCGTCGCATTTAGCCTCGCCACGATCTCCGGCGGCACATACGTACCCGTATGCGGCAGGCCCAGCACCAGCGGCCCATCGCCCTGCGCCACCTCGATCATAGCGCCAGCTCCAGCCCCGCCGCCCGCACCAGCGCGCCCTCGCGGATCAACCCTGCCGCGGCCTCAAGGTCAGGGGCCATGTAACGATCCGCCCCGAGGCTCGGCACCACCCCGCGCAGCGCCACGACCGCCTCCCGCAACGGACCCGATGTCTCCAGCGGCGCGCGCGCCTCGATGCCCTGCGCGGCGCAGATCGCCTCGACCCCCAGGATCACCGACAGGTTGCGCGTCATCCGCCGCAGGCGATAGGCGCCATGCGCCGCCATGCTAACATGATCCTCCTGGTTGGCCGAGGTAGGCGTGCTGTCGATGGTGCAGGGATGCGCCAGGTGCTTGTTTTCGCTCATCAACGCCGCCGTCGTCACCTCGGCGATCATCAGCCCCGAGTTCAGCCCCGGATCGGGCGTCAGAAAGGGGGGCAGATCAAAGGACAGCGTCGGATCGACCATCAGCGCCACGCGCCTTTGCGCTATCGCCCCCACCTCGGAAATCGCCATCGCCAGCGTATCGGCGGCGAATCCCACCGGCTCGGCATGGAAATTCCCCCCCGACAGGATCGCGCCGTCCCCGGTCAGCACCAGCGGGTTGTCTGTGACTGCGTTGGCCTCCACCTCCAGCGTGCGCGCGGCCCAGCGCATGAGGTCGAGCGCCGCCCCCGTCACCTGCGGCTGACAGCGGATGCAATAGGGGTCCTGCACGCGGGTATCGCCCTCGCGGTGGCTCTCGCGGATGACGCTGCCTTCCATCAGACCGGCCATCGCGGCGGCCACGTCGATCTGCCCCCGATGCCCGCGCAAGTCGTGGATCATCGGATGCAAGGGCGCGGTCGAGCCCATGATTGCGTCCGTGCTGAGCGCCGAGGTCACCACCGCCCCGCGCAACAGCGTCATGGTCTCGAAGAGGCCCCCCAACGCGCAGGCGGTGGAAAACTGCGTGCCGTTGATGAGCGCCAGTCCCTCCTTGGGGCCGAGCACCACGGGTGACAGCCCCGCGCGCGCCAGCGCCGCGCCGCCCGGCAGCATCTCGCCCTCATGGACAGCCTCGCCCTCGCCGATCATCACGGCGGCCATATGGGCCAGCGGGGCCAGATCGCCCGACGCCCCCACCGATCCCTGCGCCGGAATGACCGGCGTGACACCGGCGGCCAGCATCCCCTCGATCAGCGCGCAAATCTGCCACCGCACGCCTGACGCCCCGCGTCCGAGGCTCAGCAGCTTCAGCGCCATCATCAGCCGCGTGGTGGGCGCATCCAGTGCCTCGCCCACACCACAGCAATGCGACAGGATCAGGTTGCGCTGTAATTGCGCGGTGTCCTTGCCCGCGATCTTGACCGAGGCGAGCTTGCCGAAGCCGGTGTTGACGCCGTAAACCGCGCCCTCACCCTGCGCCGCCCGTTCGACAAGCGCCGCGGCACGGTCTATCCCGCCCCGCGCCGCGGGGTCGAGCCGCGCCCCGCCGCCCTCGCGCCACAGCGTTTCCAGTTGCGCCAGCGTCGTGGCCCCGGGGATGAGCATCTCGGTCATGCCTTTCCTCCGATGATACGGTTGTGAAGGGGGTTGCTGCCGATCCGGTAGGAGAGTTCCGCCGGCTCGGCCACGTCCCACACCGCCAGGTCGGCGCGCAGCCCGGTCCGTATCTCGCCCCGGTCGCGCAGGCCCAAGGCCCGCGCGGCATGGCGCGTGGTGCCCGCCAACGCCTCCTCCGGCGTCAGGCGAAACAGCGTGCAGGCCATGTTCATCGCCAGCAGGATCGAGCCCAGCGGCGACGATCCGGGGTTGAGGTCCGTGGCCACCGCCATCGGCACGCCCGCGTCGCGAAACGCCTGTACCGGCGGCGCTTGCGTCTCGCGCAGAGTATAGAATGCGCCCGGCAGCAGCACCGCGACGCTGCCCGCATTGGCCAGCAGGCGGGCATCCTCCGCGCTCGCATATTCCACATGATCCGCTGACAGCGCGCCATACCGCGCCGCCAGCGCCGTGCCGCCCATGTGGCTCAACTGCTCGGCATGGAGCTTGACCGGCAGGCCCAGCGCGCGCGCCCGGTCGAAGACACGCG
>Ga0102926_1002372_pt1 | contig 10936 bp, 9 predicted proteins | sample SalPonR1_A_D2_MG_FD_78173 | JGI IMG/M metagenome (GOLD analysis project Ga0102926, IMG submission 78173) | Salt pond soil microbial communities from South San Francisco under conditions of wetland restoration - Salt Pond MetaG R1_A_D2_MG | ecosystem: Environmental > Aquatic > Marine > Intertidal...
TCGGGGGCCGGTTACATGAGTTTTCACAATTCGTGCCGCAAGAAGCACGAAGCCTGGAGGATTGAATGAATCTTTTTGAAACCATCCACACGACCGAGCACGAACAGGTCGTTTTCTGCCACAACAAGGATGCCGGTCTCAAGGGCATCATCGCCATTCACAACACCACCCTGGGTCCTGCCCTGGGCGGCCTGCGCATGTGGCCTTACGCGACCGAGCAGGAAGCGCTGGACGATGTATTGCGCCTTTCGCGCGGCATGACCTACAAGGCGGCCGTGGCCGGCTTGAACCTCGGCGGCGGCAAGTCGGTGCTGATCGGCGACCCGCGCACCGACAAGTCCGAGGCGCTGTTTCGGTCCTTCGGCCGATTCATCGATTCGCTCAACGGCCGCTACATCACGGCCGAGGACGTCGGTATCGACGTCAACGACATGGAATACGTCTTCCAGGAAACCGACAACTGCGTCGGCGTGCATCAGGTGCACGGCGGTTCCGGCGACCCTTCGCCGTTCACCGCATTCGGCACGCTCCAGGGCATCCGCGCCAGCCTTCAGCACAAGTTCGGCAACGAGGAAGTCGGCGACTACAGCTACGCCGTCCAGGGCGTGGGTCACGTCGGCTTCGAGCTGGTCAAGCTGCTGCGCAACGAAGGCGCCAAGGTCTTCGTGACCGACATCAACGAAGAAGCCGTTAATCAGTGTGTCGAACTGGGCTGCGAAGCCGTCGGTCTCGACGATATCTACGAAGTCGACGCCGACGTGTTCTGTCCCACCGCGCTGGGCGCGGTCGTCAACGAACAGACCATTCCAAGGTTCAAGTTCAAGATCGTCTGCGGGGCTGCCAACAACCAGCTGGCGACCAATGAATCCGGAGACGAGCTCGAAGCGCGCGGCATCATCTACGCCCCCGATTACGCGGTCAACGCCGGTGGCCTGATGAACGTGTCCATCGAGTTCGAAGGCTACAACCGCGAACGCGCCAAGCGCATGATGCGTACCATCTACTACAACGTTTCGAAGATCTTCCAGATCGCCGAGCGCGACAACATCCCGAGCTGGAAGGCCGCCGACCGCATGGCCGAAGAGCGCGTGACCACCATCGGCAAACTCAAGCTGCCGTTCATGGGCCGCGCCCACCGCTTCCCGGGCCGCGAACGCGGCAATCATTGATGTCGCGTAGCATCATCGAGTAGCGGCAAAAGGCATCGAACCACGAAGGGCACGAAGAACACGAAGGTAAAAACCCAGGCAAGATTGAACCCTGGGAATACAAGATCCCGAGAACGTCGGATCGAGGACAGAAAAGGCCTAAGGTATGGTTTTTTCTTCATGTATGTTTTTTCTTCGTGCTCTTCGTGTACTTCGTGGTTAGTGCTTTTCCCGCTTTAATCCAAATGCTGCTGACAGGCCAACGATCGTGAAACTATCTGAAGACATCGAACTGCTGCGCGAATCCGTCCGGCGCTTCGCCGAGGAATCGATCGCACCGCGCGCCGCGGCGATCGACGAGACCAACGAATTTCCGCAGGAACTGTGGACCGCGCTCGGCGAGATGGGACTGCTGGGCATTTCCATTCCCGAGTCGCTGGGTGGTTCGGACATGGGTTACCTGGCCCACCTGGTGGCCATGGAGGAAATCTCCCGAGCCTCGGCGTCGGTGGGTCTTTCCTACGGCGCTCACTCGAACCTGTGCCTGGACAACCTCTATCGCAACGGCAATGACCAGCAGCGCGAAAGATTCGTGCCGAAACTGGTTTCGGGCGAGTTCAAGGGCGCGCTGGCGATGTCCGAACCGGGCGCGGGTTCCGACGTGGTTGGCTCCATGGCCTGCCGGGCCGAAAGACAAGGCGACGTCTGGGTGGCCAACGGCTCGAAGATGTGGATCACCAACGGCCCGGAATGCGATGTGGCGGTGGTCTACATGCGCACCGCCGGCAAGGACGCCGGCTCGAAGTGCATGACGGCCTTCATCGTCGAAGACGGCATGACCGGCTTTTCCAAGGCACAGAAGCTCGACAAGCTGGGCATGCGCGGCTCGAATACCTGCGAGCTGGTGTTCGACAACTGCGAAATTCCCGAAGCCAACGTGCTGGGGGAGGTCCACCACGGCGTGAAGATCCTGATGTCGGGCCTGAATTCCGAACGCCTGGTGCTTTCCGGCGGGCCGATCGGCATCATGCAGGCGTGTCTCGACCAGGTGCTGCCGTACGTTCGCGAACGCAAGCAGTTCGACCGGCGGCTGGGCGATTTCGGCCTGATGCAGGCCAAGATCGGCGACATGTACGCGGCGTTGCAATCGTCGCGCGGATTCGCCTACCAGACCGCAGCGACCTTTGACGCCGGCGAGAAATCACGCATCGATGCCGCGGCCTGTCTGCTGCATTCGTCCACCAGCGCGGTCAGCGTGGCGCTGGAGGCCATCCAGGCATTGGGCGGCAACGGTTACATCAACGAATACCCCACCGGCCGGCTGCTTCGCGACGCCAAGCTCTACGACATCGGCGCCGGCACCAACGAGATCCGGCGCATGCTGATCGGGCGCGAGCTTGTGCACGAGCGCGGCTGAAGGCAGCATCTGTCGGATCGATTGATCCGGAAGAGGCCCGACCATGAAACCTCTGCCCTTCGGCAGCACGCTTGGCCGCTGCATCGCCGCGGCGGCCGTCATGGCGCTCGGCGGCTGCGCGAGCCACGTCACGCATGACGCGCCGGCAATGTGGTATGCGGAGGGCCCGTCTGGCAATCAGCTTTGGCTGATCGCCAGCATCGACGATCTGCCACCGCAGTTTCGACCTTCGCGCCTCAACCCCCGTTCGATCGAACGCAGCTTCGACGATGTACCGCAGTCCATGCAGCAACGGGCTTCGCGCCTGACATCGAAGCCGCCTTCGTTGACCTGGTTCGAGCATGATATCCGGCATGCCTTTGTTCGATCCGAGGCCGTCATGACAGTACCGCCGGTGGAAATCAAGATCGGCGATCTGGCCGACCTGGCCGCTGAAACGGATAGCGCGGGGACCTGTTTCGGGATAGAGGCGCATCTTGATGCCGAAGAATTGGCGCAATATTCCTCGATCTTCGATGATCTGAAACGGCCGTACGCTCTGCCTCCCGAATCCCTGGCCTCGGCGCTGTTCGTCGTGGCGATGTCGAGCGTGGCTCGGTCGCGCTGGGACACCGATGTCGGGGTGGACGACTGGTACGTGGCGCAGACCCGAAAGGAAGGGAAATCGATCATCTGGCTTGAAGACATCCGCGACCGGCGCGATGCGATACGTGCCGCCCTGGATGGTCAGGAATGCCGGGAACAGGCCGCCGCCCTGAAAGCGATGCTCGCTGCAAGCAAAGCCGGGAGCGCCGGCGCCGGAAAGCCCTATCAAGCGTCTGCAGAACAATGGCGCCGTGGGCGGATACACGAATACCAGGTCGAGTTGAAGGGCCAGCTGGCCAGGTCCGAGTTACTGTTCGACGCCGTAGTTGCCCGCCGAAACGCGTTCTGGGTGCCCAGAATCATCGAACAGCTGAAATCCGGACAGCCGACACTGGTCGTCGTCGACATCGCGCATCTGGCGGGACCTGGAAATCTACCGCAACTTCTTGAAAGAACTAACTTTTCTGTCCGGCGCGTTCAGTAACACACATTTCCGGCAAGCGCTCGCCAAAACCGTTAAGCTTTGGAGCCCGAAACGTCCGGAGCGCGCTGCGCCATGACAGTTGAAATTGCCGTGGTATTCGTCATCATCGGTTGCGCGTTGTACCTGTTCGCGACCGAGAAGCTCCCTGTGGACGTGACCGCGCTGGCGATCCTCGTCACGGTGATGGCCATTCCGATCCTGTTCCACTCCGAGTGGCTGCTCGAACGGGGGGTCGATCTCAAGTCGGCGTTCCCGAACGTGTCGGAAAGCCTGTCCGGCCTTTCAAGCACCGCAACCGTCACTGTGCTGTGCATGTTCATCCTGTCCGGTGGCATTCAGCGATCCGGCCTCATCCACATGCTGGGCAAACGGCTATTCCCGCTGGTGGGCAACTCCGAGGTGCGACAGATCATCGTCATCGGGATCATGGTCGGGCTGGTGTCGGGTTTCATCAACAACACCGCCGCGGTCGCGATCTCGATTCCACTGGTGCTCGACATGGCCAGGCGCAGCAAGCTGCGGGCCTCCCGGGTCCTGATGCCGGTGAGTTTTTTCGGCATGCTGGGCGGCACGCTGACGCTGATCGGCACATCCACCAACATTCTCGCCTCGGCCATTCTGGCAGAGGATCCGCGGGTCGGCCGCGAACTTGACATGTTCGAATTCGCACACCTTGGCCTGATCGTGCTCGGCGTCGGCGTGCTGTATTTTCTTACCCTGGGCCGATGGCTGCTTCCCTCCAGCGATGCGCGTCCTTTGCAGCAGGAAGAAGAAGAATCCTTCGTCATCGAACTGAGCGTACCCCCCGCCAGCCCGTTGATCGGCAAGACCTTGCAGGACGCGAAATTCGAAGCCCACGCCGGCGCCGAGATCATGAAGCTGACGCGCGGCGAGCAGACCTGGATCAAGCGTGCCCGCACCACGCCGATCGAGTCCGGCGACATCGTCATGTCCAGCGCCACCGTCCGCCAGATCATGGACCTGATCAAGGAGGATCACGTCGATGTCCTGTCCGATTTCGGCGACACGCGCAAGGCCCGCAGCGACGGTCAGCTGGTACCTATATTGTTGCGCAATCGCGGCCTGTTCAACGGCAGGACCGCACGCGCGGTCGATTTCTGGAAGCGTTACCAGGCGAGGCTGATCGGGCTGGACACCAAGAGCGTCCGTTCGCGGCGCCTGGGCCAGGAAAAACTGCACGTCGGCGAGATCGTTCTGCTCGAGATTTCAAAGACCGCGCTCGCGCGGCTGCACCGCAACACCGACATCGTTGTACTCGATGAATACAAGGACGATTTCGATACCCGACGCATGCTGGTGGCCGGCAGCATCGTGGCTGCGGTCGTCGGCCTCGCGGCGCTGACGCCGATGCCGATCGTGCTCACGGCCATCGCCGGCGTTATCGCAATGTTCGCCACCGGCTGCATCGGCAAGACCGACATGTATGAAGATGTCTCGTGGGACGTGATATTCCTGCTGGCCGGCATCATCCCGCTAGGCATAGCCATGACCAAGTCCGGTGCGGCCGCATGGCTCAGTTCGCTGCTGGCCGTCTACGCGGTCGAATGGGAGCCGGTCTATATCGTGATGGCGCTGTACGCCGCCACTGCCCTGCTCACCAGCATCCTGAGCAACAATGCATCGGTGGTCATCCTGGTGCCGGTCGCGATTTCACTGGCACAGATGCTGGAGCTGAATCCGATTGCACTGACGATCGCGGTGATGTTTGCCGCCTCCAACAGTTTCCTGACGCCGGTCGGTTATCAGACCAACACCATGATCTTCGGTACCGGTGTGCTGAAATTCTCCGACTTTCCACGCGTCGGTGCGCCGCTTAACCTGATTCTGATGGTGGTGACCAGCTTCGCCGTGGTCCACTTCTGGCCGGTCAACGCATGATTTAACCCGAATCTGCACGACAGAGCCACTCACCCGGCCAGCGTCCCGGCAAGCGTTCGCCTGGCGGTTCGACGCTGAGCGAAAATGGCACCGATATCCCCGGCCGAATATTTCGGCATGTTTTTGCACTGCGCCGGGACATTCGGCCAGAGTTGGCGGAACCTGCGATAATATGCTGTTTTCCACCACGGATTCACGACCATGACCGACTCGATCGTCATTACCGCCGCGCGCCGCACCGCCATCGGTGCCTTCCAGGGACAGTTCTCGCCCGTTTCATCCCCGGAACTGGGTGCTGCGGCCATTCGCGCGGCGGTCGGCGACTCGGGCCTGGACGGCAACGACGTCTCCGAGGTCCTGATGGGCTGTGTGCTTCCAGCCGGCACCGGCCAGGCGCCCGCGCGCCAGGCCTCGATCGGCGCGGACCTGCCGCTTTCGGTCGGAGCCACGACACTCAACAAGGTCTGCGGCTCGGGCATGAAGGCCGTGATGCTCGGGCACGACGCGATTCGCGCGGGCTCTGCCGATATTGTCGTGGCCGGCGGCATGGAATCCATGACCAACGCCCCCTACCTGGTCAAGCGCGGCCTGCGAATGGGCCACGATCAGTTGATCGACCACATGTTCTTCGATGGGCTGCAAAATCCCTACGACGGCCAGATGATGGGTGGCTTCGGCGAGAAGTGCGCGGCCAAGTACAGCTTTTCGCGCGAGCAGCAGGATGATTTCTCGCGCGCCTCGGTCGAGCGCGCCAACCGGGCGATCGAAGAGGGCCTGTTCTCCAGTGAAATCGTGCCGGTGACGGTCAAGTCGCGCAAGGGCGACGTGGAGATCGCGACCGACGAGGAGCCCGGCCGGATCAACGTCGACAAGATCCCGAATCTGCGCCCGGCCTTCGCAAAGGACGGCACGATCACCGCTGCGAGTTCTTCGAAGATCTCGGACGGCGCCGCCGCCCTGGTACTGATGAGCGCCGACAACGCCTCACAGCGGGGCATTCAGCCACTCGCCCGAATCATCGCCCATGCGACTCATTCTCAGGAGCCGGAGTGGTTCACCACGGCGCCGGTGGGCGCGATGAAAAAGGCCCTGGATCGCGCCGGCTGGAGTGCCGCCGAGGTCGACCTGTTCGAAATCAACGAGGCGTTCGCCACCGTCACGATGGCCGCCATGCACGAGCACGGCCTGCCGCACGACAAGGTCAACATCCACGGCGGTGCCTGCGCCCTGGGCCATCCGATCGGCTGCAGCGGCGCGCGCATACTGGTCACGCTGATCCATGCATTGAAATCCACCGGCGGCAAGCGCGGCATCGCCTCACTATGCATCGGCGGGGGCGAGGCCACAGCGGTCGCCATTGAACTCGAGTAGTCCTTCAACCGAATAGCTGCCGATTGAGCGACGCCTGGAAACGCCGATTCATCCGGACACGCGGCCACGCGCCATGGGAGATCGATGATCGACAAATGGGATCCGAAACACAATCTTTCGCGACCGCTGGGGCCGTTCAAGCGAATGCAGCCCACGGTGTTTTTCGGTTCAGCGGCGCTGGTCGTCGCGTTCTGCATCTTCGGGGGCGGCTTCACGGCGACTGCGGCAAACACCTTCGAGTCCATCCAGGGCTGGATCGTAACTACCCTGGGCTGGTACTACATGTTGATCACGTCGGCCGGGCTGATCACCACAGCGAGCGCGAACAGCACCAGGGCAAGCTCAAACTCGGCAAATCCGACGACGAGCCTGAATTCGGGAGGCCGAGCTGGTTCGCAATGCTGTTCGCCGCCGGCATGGGCACCGGGCTGGTGTTCTGGGGCGTGGCCGAGCCGCTGAACCACTACATGGAGCCGCACTACGCCGAGCCCGAAACCGCGGCGGCCATGCAGGACGCGATCCGCTATTCGTTCTTCCACTGGGGCCTTCACCCCTGGGCCATTTACCTGGTGCTGGCGCTGTCCATCGCCTATTTCCATTTCCGTATCGGCCTGCCGCTGGCGCCGCGCTCGGTGCTGTGGCCGCTGATCGGCGAACGCATCTACGGCATGCCGGGCCACCTGACCGATATCCTGTGTACGGTGGGGACGCTGCTGGGGGTGGCCACTTCGCTGGGGCTGGGTGCCATGCAGATCAATGCCGGCCTCTCGATGTCGCTGGGCATCGAAACCTCGACCCTTGTCCAGGTGCTGATCATCGCCTCGATCACCGCAGTTGCCACCATCTCGGTCGTCTCGGGCATCCAGCGCGGCATCAGGCGGCTTTCGGCGCTCAATATCGGGCTGGCCTTCGTGCTGCTGCTGTTCGTGTTCCTGGTCGGCCCCACCGCCTATATTCTCGAAACGCTCATCGGCGGGCTGGGCATCTACCTGCAGACATTGATCGAGACCAGCCTGGAAACCGATTTCGCGACCACATCGGACTGGCAGTCGCGCTGGACGCTGTTCTACTGGGGCTGGTGGATATCGTGGTCGCCGTTCGTCGGCATCTTCGTCGCCAGGATCTCGAAGGGACGAACCGTTCGCGAACTGATCACCGCCGGCCTGCTGGTGCCGTCGCTGGTGACGTTCTTCTGGATGTCGACCTTCGGCGGCACGGCCCTGCACCTGGAACGCTTCACCGATATCAATATTGCCCAGCAGGCGGTCGACGACGTGGCCGTGTCGTTGCACCTGCTGCTGAGCCAAATGCCGCTGGGCGCCGTCACCACGGTATTCGCCACGCTGGTGATCATCATCTTCTTCATCACCTCGTCTGATTCAGGCTCGCTGGTCGACGACATGGTGACCTCCGGCGGTCATCCCCACCCGCCGGTCTCGCAACGCGTGTTCTGGGCGGTATCCGAGGGCGCAGTGGCCTCGACGCTGTTGATCGTCGGCGGCCTGGCGGCCATCCAGCAGGCGGCCATCACCATGGCGCTTCCGATGACGCTGCTGCTGGCTGCGGCCTGCTACGGGATGGTGCGGGCATTCTCGGTCGACGTCGAAAAACGCGGCTCGCCGTCCCGGGACCGCATCGAAGGCGATATCGGCAGCGACTGATGCGCCCGCGGTTTGGGGTCCGCCGGAGAAAATCAGCGCGAGTCCGCTCTCCTGCAGTCGTGACGCTTTCGGGCTAAAGTGCAGCGGAACGTCCGAAAGCGCCCATGATTCGCCCGGCGCGCCGGACGCTGCGACACATTCGTTGCCGTGACCAAGGAGGATTCGCCGTGCCCAACCATTACATGTCACGCCTGTTCGGACGTTCACCGGTCAAGCCGATCCAGCAGCATTTCGAGCAAGCGTCCGCATGCGCCATGGAGCTCGTCCCATTCTTCCGGGCAGTCATCGCCGGGGATTGGGCGACAGCAACCGAGGCGCGCGAACGCATTACAGGGTTCGAAGACGCCGCCGACGATCTGAAGCAGGAATTCCGTCTCAACCTGCCCAAGAGCATGTTCATGCCGGTCAGCCGTGCCGACCTGCTCGACCTGATCTCCAACCAGGACCGCATCGCCAACAAGGCCAAGGACATTTCGGGCCTGGTGATCGGCCGCAAGATGCAGCCGCCGGCATCGCTCGCCGACGAATACCTGGAGTTCCTGCGCTGCAGTCTCAGGGCCGTTGCCCAGGCGCAGCAATCGGTCGCCGAGCTGGATGAACTGTTCGAGACCGGCTTTCGCGGCCGCGAGGTGGAACTGATGATGGGTATGACCGAGGAACTCGGCCGCATCGAAAGCGAGGCCGACCGCAAGCAGATCGCGCTCAGGGCCGAGTTGTTCCGGATCGAAAAGGATCTGCCGCCGGTGGATGTGATGTTTCTGTACAAGATTCTGGACTGGACCGGCGATCTCGGCGATCTCGCGCAAGGGGTCGGCGGGCGCTTGCACCTGCTGATCTCGAACTGAAACAGACGGGCAGATGGAATTCGCAGTCCTATTCATCCTGCTCGCGGCTCTGTTCGGGCTGTTCATGGCCTGGGGCATCGGCGCCAACGACGTGGCCAACGCCATGGCGCCGGCGGTCGGATCCAGATCGATCACGATCCGGCAGGCGGTGATCATCGCCGCCATTTTCGAATTCTCCGGCGCGGTGCTGGCCGGGGGCGGGGTCACCTCGACCATCCGCAAGGGCATCGTCGATGCCAGCCTGTTCGCCGCCACGCCGGATCTGCTGGTATTCGGCATGCTGGCGTCGCTGCTGGCCGCCGGCACCTGGCTGCTGATTGCCTCGAAATACGGCTGGCCGGTTTCCACAACCCATTCGATCGTCGGCGCCGTGACCGGCTTCGCGGTCGCCGCGCTGGGAATGAACGCCGTGCAATGGCCCCAGCTGGGCAAGATCGTGATGAGCTGGTTCATCAGCCCGGTTCTGGCCGGTGTGATCGGACTGCTGCTGTTCATCAGCGTACAGCGCCTGATTCTCGAGCGGGACAATCCACTGGCCGCAGCCCGGCGATATGCGCCGTTCTACATTTTTCTGTCGGGCTTTTTCATCTCCCTGGTCACCCTGCTCAAGGGTATCAAGCACATCGGCGTCGATCTGAGCGCCATCCAGAGCGGCACCCTGTCCGTATTGATCGGCGGAACCATGGCACTGGCCGGCCACATGTACATCAACCGGATTCGCGGTGACAGGACCAGCGAGCGCGACTTCCAGTACGCCAGCGTCGAAAAGGTGTTCGCAGTGTTGATGGTGGTCACCGCCTGCGCCATGGCATTCGCTCACGGCTCGAATGACGTGGCCAATGCGGTCGGCCCGCTGGCTGCCGTGGTCAGCATTTCGACAAGCGGCGCAGTCGGCCAGGAAGCCCTGGTACCGGTATGGATCCTGGTGCTGGGCGGCGTGGGCATCGTGATTGGACTGGCGACCTACGGCCACAAGGTGATCCACACCGTCGGCAGCAAGATCACGCATCTCACGCCCAGCCGGGGCTTCTGCGCCGGCATCGCCGCGGCGGCAACCATCGTGATGGCGTCGGGCACTGGTCTGCCGATTTCCACTACCCACACGCTGGTGGGCGCGGTGCTCGGCGTGGGCCTGGTGCGCGGCATGACGGCCATCAACCTGCGCGTCGTCGGCACCATTTTCGTTTCCTGGTTCGTGACCGTCCCGGCCGGTGCGTTGCTGTCGATCGTCTTTTTCTTTGCTCTGCGCGCGATTCTCGGGTAGCACGGCGCGCATACGAAAAAACCCGCACGAAGCGGGCTTTTCCTTATCTGGCGGAGAGAGAGGGATGGACTGCGCACCTTCGGTGCTTGCCCTCCGCTTCGCGTCGGGTTGCTTCGCATCGAGCTCGCTTCGCTCGGTTCGAACCAGACCCCCGGTCGATCAGGCTGTTGAGGGTCGCGTGATTTGGTGCTGGCGGCTGATCGGCTGCAGGCCTGGCGTTTATCGGTTCCAATCCAGAGCGCTCTCTCCGCCAGATACGAAA
>Ga0102926_1002373_pt1 | contig 10935 bp, 9 predicted proteins | sample SalPonR1_A_D2_MG_FD_78173 | JGI IMG/M metagenome (GOLD analysis project Ga0102926, IMG submission 78173) | Salt pond soil microbial communities from South San Francisco under conditions of wetland restoration - Salt Pond MetaG R1_A_D2_MG | ecosystem: Environmental > Aquatic > Marine > Intertidal...
AGAGAAGCGCCTACAATGAGCTCATAGACACGGAGCAGGAAGCGCGCCTTGCAGTCAAGAAGGCGTATATAGACATGAAAAAGGCTGAGCGGGCAGTATTTACCCTTGAAAAGAATGTGGCTTCAATGCGTGAGGTCTACAGGCTTTCCGAGCTTACCTACGAGGTTGGCATGAGCACACAGACCGAGCTTCTCCAAGCGCAGGTCGATCTTGAAACAGTCGAGCTTGCCTACAACCAAGCACTTTTGGGATACGAGCTTGCCAAGATGTCCTTTGAGGCATCGTATCAAATAGGAATGTAATATTAAACTTGACGCGGGCCGGCTTTTGCCGGCTTTGCTTTTTTTTTTTTGAAAATGCATGGAACGGGGTAATTGCTTTTGAAAGATGACAATATTGTAATTTACATAAAGAGGATTTCATAAAGAAAAAACGAATATGGTATAATGATGCAAAGAATATCAATCCATCTAAGGGGGCGCGAAATGAAAATGATAAATAGAAAAACAGCGGTGGCTTTGGCGGTTTCACTTGCCATGCTTGTCTCGCCAATGGCGGCATTCGCCGATTTTACAGATCTGGGCGATGCTCCGTGGGCTGCAAATTACATAGAGGAAATGGCGGAAGAGGGAATAGTCACAGGCTACGAGGATGGAACATTCAAGCCGAACGACAACATAAGCAAGTACGCTTCTGTTCTTATGCTCTACAGGACAGTGAAGGCGGCGGACCTTGTGTCGGCTTCGGAGCAGACGGTCAACATAAGCAGGCACATGACCACAATTGCATCCAAGGGAGTTCCCAATTGGCCCGACATGTACGGAGCTGTTGCCTACTGCCTCGAGGAAGGAATAATAACGTCTGCGGATCTTGACAACTTTCGCATAGGCGACTCTTACACAAACGCAAGGCGCTTCGAGGTTGCCGTATTCCTTGGAAAGGCAATGAACATCTACCTGGATGAGAATCTCAATGTCCTCTACAGCCTTGACTTCAAGGACTCTTCGTCAATTGTTTCTGCCGCAAGGCCCTATGTTTATCTTCTCAACAAAAATGATGTAATAAACGGAGACACAGAAGGCTACTTCAACCCCAATTCACCAATAACGCGCGCCGCGATGTCAAAAATGCTTTCGGTTTCATTGAACCTTCTCAAGGACGAGACTCCTGATGAAAACACAAAAGCGGGCGAGATAACAAGCATACTGGGAGACACAAGCAGAGTGGTTGTACGTGATCTTGACGATGAAAGCGTGAGCAATCTATACAACCTTACCGATGTCGAAATACTCATCGACGGAAGAAGCAAGGAAGTTGACGACTTGCAGGTTGAAATGAATGTGCTTCTTTCCTTCAGCGGAGACAGCCTTGTTAAGCTTTCTGTAACAGACGATGATGTTTCGAGCGATCTTCTTGAATATGACGGAATATACAAGAACTATATTGACATGGGTTCCTACGCAATACTGACCATAGAAATGCCGAACGGGGACAGGGAAGCCTACAAAATTTTAAACACTACAACAATAAGCAAAGACGGCGAGGAGGTCTTGCTTGTAAGCCTAAAAAGCGGCGATCCTGTGAACATGGAGACCGATGCAGACTATATCACAGAGCTGGAAGTATTCTCTATGACCCAGACATATGACGGCATATTCATCGAAGTTGTGGAAAACGACGATTACGATGCAGTCAAGATAAAGGATGATGCCGGCAAATACATCGATATAGAGCTTTCAGATGACGTGGATGTTGAAAAGAACGACAGGAACAGAGAAATATCCGATCTGATAAACGGGGACTTTGTTGTGGTGACAACCGAATACAGCAAGGCGGTTGGAATTGTTGCAAGCGGACTGGAAACCAATGCAGAAGGCATAATAAAGTCTATTTTGATAGCCGAAGAGCCGGAAATTACAGTTGTCGATTCGGACGATGTCGAAAAGACATATACCCTGCACGACGATGTGGACATCGAAGTTGACGGTTACGACAGAAGCATATACGAACTGCGCCTCGACTATACAGTAAGCCTGGTTGCACAGGGAGACGTTGTCACTTCAATAGACGCCGAAAGCACAAGCTCTTCGGACAACATAGACGGCTACGTCATAACTGTCGACTCCTCATCCGACAGACTTAGAGTAAGATATTACGACGGTGAGGACTATGTGTTCAAATATGTATATATGAAAAGCGGAACAGACATATATCTTGAAGATGGCGATGACGGAGATTTTGACGACATAGACGCAAACGACAAAGTATTCGTATATGGACAAACCATAGGAACAAAATTCTACGCCGACCGCATCTTCATACTGGAATAAATTTCAACGAAATGGGGACGGGGGAAAATTCGTTGATTTACGATTCCCAATAGTAATTCCCGATTATTTGGGTATCAATAATACCGTAAAACAAAAGGGAGGGAACAACAATGAAATTATTCATAGACACGGCTAACATAAAAGAGATTCTCGAGGTTGCAGAGTGGGGTGTTCTTGACGGCGTGACAACCAACCCGAGTCTCGTGGCTAAAGAGGGTGATGTGGAATTCGAGTCGGTGGTAAAGGAAATAGCCGGAATAGTTGACGGGCCCATAAGCGCAGAGGTTGTTGCCGAGGATGCAATTACAATGGTCTGGCAGGCGGAGGAGCTTGCCGCTTTACATGAAAACATAGTGATAAAAATTCCCATGACAGAGGAGGGCCTTGTAGCGATTCGCCTTCTCAAAGAAAAGGGAATAAGGACAAACTGCACACTGATTTTTTCTGCAAACCAGGCGCTTTTGGCAATAAAGGCGGGCGCCTCATTTGTGAGTCCTTTCATAGGGCGCCTTGACGATGCGGGCAACGAAGGAATGGAGGTCGTGCGGGAGATAGCGGCAATAATAGCAATTTACGGGCTTGATGCCGAGATAATCACTGCAAGCGTAAGGCATCCCAGGCATGTGACTGAGGCTGCCCTGGCGGGGTCGGACATTGCAACAGTTCCTTACGCAGTTTTTCGCAAGATGCTCACGCATCCACTTACAGATGCCGGCAATAAGAAATTCAGGGAAGACTGGGAGAAGAGAAGCAAGTAGAAAGTAGAAAGTGGAAAGTGGAGATATTGTCGTTGTAATTATGGCGGGTGCCAGAGAGAATTTCTACAAAGAATTGAAAAGGTATTTGTAACATTTGAATACAATCTGTAAATAGCCCCCTATTTTAGCGAATTGGGGGCTAAGATTTTGCTTTTGTAAAAGCACGGGGACGGAGTTGTTGCTTGATAATTACACTTGCTTAATGTTATCATATATGATAACATTAATTTAGAGGAAAAATTCTTTAAGGAGGTTTGTGTTGGCATATGACGTAGAGTTTTATCAAAAGGAGAATGGAGAAATACCGACACAAGAATTCTTGGAATCTTTACATCCAAAGTTGAGAGCAAAGATTTTTCGCGAAATTGAACTGCTTAAAAATTATGGACCTGATTTAAGAGAACCATATACAAAGCCAATAAAGGGGAAAGAAAATAAAGGGCTATTTGAGTTGAGGATTAGATTTTCATCGGATATATCAAGAGTGTTTTATTTTTCATATGCCGGTAATACATTTGTTCTTCTCCATGCCTTTGCAAAGAAAACTCAAAAGATTCCTAAAAGAGAAATTGACAAAGCCAGGAAATATAAAGAGGATTATGAAAGAAGGTGCAGTCATGATTAAAGCGGATTGTAAACAAAAAAAAGCAGGTGTTAAATTCGATGATATTAAAAGCAAGCTTATGGAAGATGCCGAGTTTGAAAAAGAGTATAATAATCTGAAACCGAGATATGACATAATATCACAGATTATTGAGGCAAGAAAAAGCATGGATATGACGCAAAAGGAATTGGCAGAAAGAGCTGGAACCAAAAAGTCCAATATTTCAAGACTGGAAAGTGGTTCCTATAACCCCTCATTGGATTTTCTCATTAAAATAGCAAAGAGCTTGGGGAAAGATATTTCTATCAATATTCGATGATTCAATGGCTGGGAACAATTAAACCATAAAAATGTAAAGAAAAGCTTGTTGCAGAAGCCGATATGTTTGCAAGAGAGGCTTTAGCTGGGTATATAGATAAAACCGATGAAATATTCAATGACGATGAAGAGGAATAGATAGATGTATTCAATAGTCTATGCTATGCAGGCTGAAAAATATTTAAAAAAAATCAAAGACAAAAAACTAAAACAGCATTTTAGGGATGCCATTGAAAAATTGAGAAAGAATCCCTAACAAAACCCCCGGCTGAAATGCAATCGGGGGTTGTTTTTTACTGCATGCTGACCGCTGTTCTTGTTTTTCCTGATATCTGACATCTGACATCTGTTCTTCAATCTTTTGCTTTTTCTCTTTCTTTCCACTTCCCACTTCCCACTTTCTACTTCTAATATTCCATTTCTTCTATAGAATCGAATTGTCCTTGGTATTCTTCCCTGTCTATGTTGAAGTAGTTCGAATTGAATTCCTTAACATAGGCTCCGGTTCTTTCATTGATGTAGCCTGATCCCCATGTTGGGTCGACGACGAGCCAGCTTCCGTTTATCTGGACTTCTGTCCAGGCATGCCCCGTATCGTCGGGAAGTTTGCCCGACATTATTTTCACCGGGATTTCGAGATTCCTGAGCACTGAAGCGAAAAGGAAAGATATTTCGTCGCAGTCGCCCCTCTTGGACTCAAGCAGCTCGAGGGCGCTTTGGGGCTCTGTTCCGTTATTTCCCGGGAAATATTGTATTTCGGCCGATATCCACTTCATCATTTCAAGGGCTTTTTCGGAATCCGTAAATGCTTCAAGCGATATGTCGTCGGCAAGGCTTGTTATAAGCGGATCCGCCGGATTAACATAGGTGCTTGGAACAAGATAGCGTATCGAATCGAAGCTTGTGTTTATAACACTGAACTGCATGATGTAGTCGATTATGTTTTCCTCATCCGGAGGAGTGGCGATTACTATGTCATGCTTGCCCAGCCCGAAAGGAGTGTATATGGGCGTTTCGAATTCGTATGCTTCTATCGGAACTTTTGAAAGGAGTGTCTTGTCTCCCTTTGAAACTTTTACCGTAAAATATTCCATCTCTTCGTATTCGTTTACATATCCCGTGAATGGGAAGCTGTTATCCACTTCCATGTTGGAATAAATGTCGCTGGCAAGGGTAACCCCAAGCTCGAAGAAATTGTCGTACTCTATGTAGTGCTCCTCCGAGAAGGAGACTGACAGGCTTTCAAGGCGGGTTGTTCCCATTATGTTACGGATTATTGAAAGCGTGTCATTTTCGTTTGTTTTGGAATCGTAGGTGAAAGTTATTGTGTACCCCTTGTCTTCTCCAAGGAAATAGAAAATCACCTGATAAAGTTCGTATCCTTCGCCGTGAAGCGTGATGTATGACACGTCCATGTCGAGATTGTTTACGCTCAGGGAGTCGGATCCTGTAAATGTCAGTCCGGAGCTTGTGTAAAGACCGAGCAGGGCCTCTTTGTTTTGGGTTGAAAAGCCATCGAGGTCTATGCCCTCGTCAAGTTCTTCTGTTTCAACAGCTATTTCCATATTGGCGTCAAAGCCCTGGAATTCCCAAATGTAGTCATAAAGCTCCGACTTGTCCCAAAAGGAAGGAATCATGAAGCTGAGCCCGTAGTCCTTAAGGTCTATCTTGCGGTAGAAAACACCGTCGAAATTCTCGTAGGAGTCCGCCTCTTCGGGATAGGTTATTATTACCGTGCGGCTTTCCGCATTCCAGTCGACGTTCATGTCCAGGCTTTCGGCTATGAAGCGCACAGGAACAAGGGTTCTTCCTCTTATGATTATGGGCGGCGAGTCAAGCAGGTCGCTGTTTCCGTTCTTGTAGTAGGTTTCATTGTTGATCTGAAGCTTGATGTAATTGTTGTCCTTGTAGCCGACCACTTCGCGGGTTTCAGGATACCAATACACCTGGGCCCCCAGGTACTCGAAAATTCCTCTCATGGGAACCATTGCCCGATCGTTTATAATCATGGGGTCCACATCGAAATCCAAAACCGTATCGTTCAGTTTCACGCTCAGCGTCTCCGCAGGCGCTTGAACCGAATCCACAGGCTCGGCGAATGCCGATGGAAAATAAAGCATTGAAATCGCAAATGCGACTATTGTTATTCGCAGCAGCTTCTTCACAAAGCCACCTCCTTCTATTTTGCGTCACAATCATAATATAGCACAATGGAGGGACCTTTAAACAAATATGAAGAAATTGTATATGAAGTGTAATATTGCAGTAATAGAAGGGCAGTGGAAAGTGGAAAGTGGAAAGTGGAAAGTGGAAAGTGGGAAGTGGAAAGGAAATGATTAAAAGCAATAAGTTGGTCAGTTGGAATGTTGGTCAGTTGGAAAGGAAAAGATGGAAAGGCAAAAGCAAAAGTAAATGCAGTAGAAAGTGGAAAGTGGAAAGAAAATGATTAAAAGCAATAAGTTGGTCAGTTGGAATGTTGGTCAGTTGGAAAGGAAAAGATGGAAAGTCAAAAGCAAGAGTAATGCAGTAGAAAGTGGAAAGCGGAAAGAAAGGGATTAGGGCAAAGAAAAAGCGGCCGGTATATTTCACACGACCGCTTGAAAAATTATTGTTTCAATATTCGGTTGCCGTTTGCGTCCACTGCAAGAAAGCTTCCATGCAAGTTTGCAATCTGACCGTCTTCCGGGGCATCGTCCTCTGGAGAGCTGCTCGGGCTTGCGTTTTCGCTGTAGTTTTCCCCCGCCTCGGTGACGGAAATGCTTCCCCTTATCAGGGCCTCTGCTCCAATATTTATATCCTCGTCCATATTCGGGAGTGTTTTTCCGTTCGGTCCGCCTGTGGCGTTTTGGCCCGCAATGATTTGGCTTTCCGATGGAAGATATCCATCGCCCATCATCACGCTTATGTCTTCGAACACATAATACACTGTCGCAGGCCTACTGAGGGAGATTTCCATTCTTACAGAGTTGCCAGATAAGGAATATGAACACTCAAGAAATTCAAATGTCGTTTCCGAAGTTTGTTCGGCATCCGGATTATCTGAATCGAAATCATCATCGTTTGGCTCCTCGCCCCACTCGGGTTTCCAGGGAATGCCACTTTCGGGTGTCCATGCGCCATCGGGCGTCTCTCCCCACTCTGCATCCCAGGGAAGGCCGACTTCCCAGTTTTCTTTTGTCATAACATTGTCTCCATTGGGATCATCGAAATCATTGGAGTCTCCTGCATCCGGATTATCTGAATCGAAATCATCATCGTTTGGCTCTACGCCCCATTCGGGTTTCCAGGGAATGCCACTTTCAGGTGTCCATGCGCCATCGGGCATTTCTCCCCACTCTGCATCCCAGGGAAGGCCGACTTCCCAGTTTTCTTTTGTCATCATCTGGTCGTCGGAATTTTCATGGTCGTTATAATTACGATGCTCCGGCTCCTCGGGGATTCCGTTTACATAGAATGCCTTGGGGAAGGTTGTTGAATAATAGTCATCCATATTGGTGTCCATTCGAACATCATCTGCGTCTATACGGGCCGAAAGGATGGTCCCCTCGCCGGCCACTTCGGTGCCGCGGGCGTTGGGATCGATTTGCATTTCTTCAACTTCGGCCCTCTCGTCCAACATTATTTTGGCCTCGCCCGTAACGGTGATTTCGCCTACAGAACCGTGAATCATAATTTCGGTTCCGCCCACTTCGGGTGAAATTAGAATATCGTCTACTCTGCTTGTATCTATGTTTGCCGAGCTTATAATCAAGATTGCCACTATAGAGGTGTCATTGTCCGCGAATATGCGTACCCTGCCATCCGGCCTGTTGATTTCTATAAATGGAAGGCTGCTGCTTTTGATTTTAACCGAATTTTCACCGCCTCCATTAACCATAAGAGTACCCTCGGCGGAAACGGATTCGAGGCTCGCATCTCCGTTGCCAACCTTGGATGAAATGGTAATGTTTCCTAAAACGCTAAGGTTTCTGAGTGTTACATCCTCGGAATTGATAAGCAGGTCCCCATCGAAGATCTTGACGCCCTCGCTCGGTCCGTAGATGCCGGGTTCATCAAAGGTGAACACGCCGTCCGATGCATCCATGAAGGTATCTGCAATAGTTTTCTCCTCAACTTGTTTATCCGCCGAGCATCCCGAAAGCGCCAGGGAAAGAATCACGATGCAAAAAAGCAACTTGTTTTTCATTATTATCACTCCCATGAAAGTTTTGGTTTTATTAAGGGTTCTATGTATTCCGTTGATGGACTTTGCCTTCTTTATATACTAATATTTTAACACAAAACGGTCGTTTTTAAGTGCGTCGAAGTATTTTTGTTTTTTCGCTTTGCACTTCAGGGTAAAAGATATATAATATACATGGTTTCAAGCCACATCTAAAATCGCTTTTCGAAAGTCAATTCTTTGTCATTTCGATAATAAACCCATAAATATTCCATAACAATTTCAGGAGGGACTAAAATGAATAGAAATCTGGCACTAAACCTTGTTCGCGTTACCGAAGCGGCAGCAATGAATGCAGCCAAGCTGATGGGACGCGGCGACAAGAATCTTGCCGACCAGTACGCCGTTGACGCAATGAGAAAGATGTTTGACACCATAGACATCGAGGGAACGGTTGTGATAGGCGAGGGTGAAATGGACGAGGCTCCAATGCTCTACATAGGCGAAAAGGTTGGAAGCGGAGATGAAGGAGCACCCAAGGTAGACATAGCAGTCGACCCGCTCGACGGCACGACTTGTGTTGCCAAGGGTCTTCCCAATGCCGTTTCGGTAATCGCGGTGGCGCCGGAGGGATGCCTTCTCAAGGCGCCCGACATGTACATGAAAAAGATAGCGGCAGGTCCTAAGGCCCGTGGGGTTATAGACCTTAATGCAAGTGTTGCCGACAACCTGAGGAATGTAGGCAAGGCCCTCGACAAGGACATGGAGGATCTTACGGTCATAATTCAGGACAGGGAGAGGCACTGGCCCATAATTGACGAAGTAAGGGAAGCCGGAGCAAGAATAAGGCTTTTCCAGGACGGCGACGTCATAAGCGCCATATCCACATGCTTTGAGGAAACGGGCGTCGACCTTTTCATGGGAACAGGCGGAGCTCCCGAGGGAGTAATAGGAGCTGCGGCGATAAAATGCCTCGGCGGAGAGATGCAGGGCCAGCTTGTTATAAACAATGAAGATGAAAAAAGGCGTTGCGAGGAAATGGGAGCCGACTACGACAGGGTTCTCACAATGGACGACCTTGTAAAAGGCGACGAGGCCTACTTCGTGGCGACGGGGATATCCGAAGGGGACCTCTTGAGGGGAGTTCGATTCCATGCAAACGACATGGTAAAGACCCATTCGGTTGTTTTTAGAGGCACCACTGGAACTATCAGGTTTGTTGAAACGATACACAGGCTCGACAAAAAACCCGCTTACGCAAAATAGGAGGTCAAGGCTTGGATAAAAATGAACTCAAGAAAAAGAAAGTTGCGGATCTTCGTCAGATAGCAAAGGCGATGAATCTTGAAAATTACAATAAAATGAAAAAGGACGAGCTTGTCGGCTTCATAGCAAGCGCAGGGAGTCCGCAACAGCCTGAGGAGACGCTCGAGGACATAGTCGAGAAGGGAGTTTTGCCGGAAAACGTTTCCGACGAGATAAACAGGTCCGAGGACACCGACATAGTCGAGGGGATTTTGGAGCTGATGGCAGAGGGCGGATACGGATTCATGCGTTTCCACAACTACCAGTCGAGTGAGCTCGATGTCTACGTGTCGCCGTCTCAGATAAGGCGCTTCAGGCTAAAGACCGGAGACAAAATAACAGGCATCACGCGTCCGGCGAAGAACGGCGAAAAGTTCCGCGCCCTGCTCTATATAAGGAAAGTCAACGGAGACAGCCCCGACATTGCAAGGAGAAGGCCCAATTTCGACCGTCTCACTCCCATATATCCCGACGACAGGATAACCCTCGAGGAGAGCGGGACAGACCTTTCCATGCGGCTCATAGACCTTATGGCTCCAATAGGGAAGGGGCAGAGGGGACTCATAGTCGCGCCGCCCAAGGCCGGAAAGACAATACTGCTTCAAAAGGTGGCAAAGGCAATATCTGCAAAATTCCCGGAAACTGAAATAATAGTGCTTCTTATTGACGAGAGGCCAGAGGAAGTCACGGACATGCAGAGGTCAATAGATGCAGATGTCATATATTCCACATTCGACGAGCTTCCTTCAAACCACACAAAGGTCGCCGAAATGGTTCTCGAGCGTGCGCAGCGCCTCGTTGAGCAGAAAAAGGATGTTGTCATACTCCTTGACAGCATAACTCGATTGGCGAGAGCCTACAACCTTATCATACCTTCAAGCGGAAGGACTCTTTCGGGAGGGCTCGATCCCATGGCGCTTCACAAGCCAAAGAAATTTTTCGGTGCTGCAAGAAACATCGAGGAAGGCGGAAGCCTCACCATACTGGCTACAGCTTTAGTTGACACCGGCAGCAGAATGGACGATGTAATATACGAAGAGTTCAAGGGTACAGGAAACATGGAGCTCCACCTCGACAGACGTTTGTCGGAGAGGAGAATTTTCCCGGCAATCGACATAAACAAGTCCGGAACCAGAAGGGAAGAGCTGCTCCTTACGCGCGAAGAGCTCGAAACCATATGGTCCATAAGAAGAGCGCTTGGAAACGCTTCCGTGTTCGATGTGACAGAAAGCATCATTTCAAAGCTCATGAAGACCAAAAGCAACGCAGAATTCATATCGACAATGGGTAAAAGTTTGGGATAGCCTGTAAATATGCCTTGCGGCAGGCCACGGGCTGTGCTATAATATGATAGTTGACAACAGAACAATCTATTGTTATGATATAGAAACGAAATTATTACGAAAGAGGTGAATCTGATGAAATCAGGAATACATCCGGAATATAAAACAGCTACCG
>Ga0102926_1002377_pt1 | contig 10926 bp, 9 predicted proteins | sample SalPonR1_A_D2_MG_FD_78173 | JGI IMG/M metagenome (GOLD analysis project Ga0102926, IMG submission 78173) | Salt pond soil microbial communities from South San Francisco under conditions of wetland restoration - Salt Pond MetaG R1_A_D2_MG | ecosystem: Environmental > Aquatic > Marine > Intertidal...
ATAAAAGGAGATGATCTCGAAATGTTGATATACGGTCCCATTCCCTCAAGAAGGCTTGGCAGAAGTCTGGGGATCAACCATATCCCTCCCAAGACATGCACCTATTCATGCCTTTACTGCCAGGTCGGACGTACAAACACAATGATTATCGGAAGAAAGCACTTCTACGACCCCGAATATATCCTTTCAGAAACCGAATCCCAGGTGAATCTTCTGAAGGAAAAGGGTGAGAGGATAGACTACCTCAGCTTTGTCCCCGACGGGGAACCGACTCTCGATATCAACCTCGGGGAAATGGCCAGGCTGCTCAAGAAACTGGAGATACCTACTGCCACCATATCCAACGGATCATTGATGTGGATGGAGGAAGTAAGGCACGAAATGCAATCCATGGACTGGGTCTCCCTCAAGGCTGATTCAGTTGTAAAGGATATCTGGAAGACAGTGGACAGACCCCACGGCAAACTGGACCTGAAACAGATCATGGAGGGATACCTGGCCTTTGCGGAGGAATACAGAGGTAAGCTGAACAGCGAGACCATGCTCGTAAAGGGCGTCAACGATTCAGAACATTCTCTCCGTGAAACTGCGGCTTTTCTGGCCGATCTGGGTCCTGAAACTGCCTATATTTCGATACCCACAAGACCTCCCGCAGAAAAAGACGTCAGTCAGCCTACAGAGGATGCTATAACTCGAGCGTACCAGATCTTTTCGGAAAGGCTGGATAAAGTGGAGCTGCTCATTGGTTTCGAAGGTAACCAGTTCTCCTCCACCGGCGACGCAAGACAGGATCTTCTCAGCATAACTGCGGTACATCCAATGAGGACAGAGCAGGTACAGAAAGTACTTAACGATACAGGATCCGGATGGGATTCGGTCAAAGAACTGGTCAGTGAGGGAAAGCTCCTCGAGATAAACTACAGGGACAAGGTCTTCTATCTCAGAAGTCCCAAAAAGAACGGGGCATAGCCCTTTGAAATAAATTTTATAAATTTTATTTTTATGGAGGATTTCTTTTTATGAAATGTCACCTTTGTAAAGAACACGGATGCGAAAATGGAAACCCCTGCGTTGAAAAGGATAGTGAACCCCTTTACAGCGATCCTGTGGACAGGAAACTCTTCCGGGTCGCTGCAGAAGTTGAGGCACTTTACTACGAGAACCTTTGCAGGGTTGACGAGACAATGGAATTTGCCCGCAGGATGAGCTTCAAAAAACTGGGAATAGCCTTCTGTGTGGGATTTGCGAAAGAGGCAAAAATTCTGGGCAAAGTACTTTCAGAGGAATTTGAAGTCCATTCAATCTGCTGCAAAATAGGAGGACTGAAAAAAGAAGATTTTGATATGCCTGAGAGAGAATGGGTGGGTGCTGTTTCCTGCAATCCCGTTGAACAGGCCAGAGTGCTCGGGGAGGAAGGTACGGACTTCAACATCGTCCTCGGCCTCTGCGTGGGTCATGACTCCCTGTTTTACAAGTACTCCCGGGCCCCTGTCACCACTGTAGTAGTAAAGGACCGCAAACTGGGACATAATCCCGTTGCAGCCCTTTACTGTCCATATCTCTCAAGACACCTTGGAAAACCACCGAAAGAAAGGAAGGAATAAAGATCCTTTTTACCGCTTTCAGTGCTTTTCAGCTGCAATAGACCGGGCGGCCACAAGGCCGCTCGCCGCAGCCTGTACGATTCCACGGCTTACTCCTGCTCCATCACCTACCATGTAGAGGTTTTCCACTGCCGGCACCTCAAGGCTCTTTTTCAGTTCCAGCCTTAGGGAGTAAAGCTTGATCTCCACACCGTAAAGGAGGGTGTCACTGTGGTTAACTCCAGGCATTATGACGTTCAGCGCGTCCAGAAACTCAACAATATCCGTCAAATGCCGATGGGGCAGTACGAGGCTAAGGTCTCCCGGCTCGGCTGAAGCAGTGGGAGTAACCATTCCTCTTTCAATTCGGGACGGCGTGGACCTTCTGCCGTCCCTGAGATCCCCAAGTCTCTGTAAAAGGATTCCTCCCCCTGCGAGCATGTTTGCAAGTTTTGCTATATGGGTGGCATAACCAATGGGGTTGTTAAAGGGCTGGGTAAAGTTCTTGGTCACCAGAATCGCGAAATTTGTATTTTTCGATTTGGTCTTTTTAAGGCTGTGGCCGTTCACCGTCACGAGGTTATGAGATCGGTTGTATTCAGATACCACAAAACCCGAGGGATTCATGCAGAAAGTCCTGCACCTGTCGTCAAAGGAGGGTGTGTTATAAAGGCATTTCAATTCGTAAAAATGCTCGGTCATATCCTCACAGACACTGTCTGAAACTTCAACCCGAACTCCAATATCCACCGGCATGGAAGCAATGGGAAGGCTCAGCCGATTAACCACCTTTTCCAGCCAGGATGCCCCTTCCCTTCCCGGAGCCACCACCACTACCTCGGAGGAATAGCGGCTTCCGTCCTTCAGGACCACTCCTTTTGCTGATCCTTCCTCCACAATGATGTCCTTCACAACTGTATCCATCATTATGTCGCATTTTTTGTCGAGGTCAAGATACATGTTGTTGAGGACTTCCCTGGATGCATCTGTCCCAATATGTCTTATCCTTGCCGGAAGAACTTTTATGCCTACTGCGGCAGCCTTCCGGATGGTCTCCCTGACGATATCTCCCCGGGGTTCGTAGGCGTTATTGTCAACTCCGTAACTAACGAAAGTCTTGTCAACACCCTCTATCAGATCTTCCAGAAGATCCTGACCAATATATTCCTCGAGATTTCCACCGAAACCCGTCGTCAAGGTTAACTTGCCGTCAGAGGCCGACCCTGCCCCGCCCCATCCTGAAACTATGCTGCATACAGAACAGTTCCTGCAGGTTTGGGCTTTTCCCTCAAGGACTGGACAATGTCTGTCCTTTATTAGTTTACCCTTGTCTATGATGAGAACCTTTTTACCGTTCCTGACAAGTTCCATAGCCGCAAAAACGCCTGCTGGACCGGATCCGACGATAATTGCATCATAATTCATGTTCATAACCCCTTTTTGGTCTACTGGAAAGCACTCCAATATTAATGTGTAATCGATGAAAGGAAGTAGATTCAGCTCATTGCCGCCTGATATATTATCAGGAAAAGAGTTTTTTTGTATCTAATACCGAAAAACTCCTTCAGGAGCAGTTACCCTCTTTTATCTCTCTGTGGCGGAAACAGCTCACAAGGTGGTCGTTCACCATGCCTGTTGCCTGCATAAAGGAATATATTATTGTGGGTCCAACAAAGGAAAAACCCCGCTTTTTCATATCTGAGCTGATCTTTCGTGAAAGATCCGTGGAGGATGGCACCTGGGAAAGTAAGCTCCAGCTGTTGCGTATCTGCCGTCTTTCCGTAAAGCCCCAGAGATATCGGTCAAAGGAGCCAAACTCCCCGGCAACTTTGAGAAAAGCCCTTGCATTTCCAATTGCCGACAAGATCTTTTTTCTGTTCCTTATGATACCACTATCCTTCATTAGTTCTTCTATCCTGCTGTTATTATAGGAAGCTACCTTTACAGGATCGAAGCCGTCAAAGGCCCTGCGGTAATTTTCCCTTTTCCTGAGTATGGTGATCCAACTCAGACCGGCCTGGGCAGATTCCAGCACCAGGAATTCAAAGAGAACTCTGTCATCGTGTACGGGAACACCCCACTCGGTATCGTGATAACTTATGTAAAGAGGATCCTGACCTTCCCATCCGCATCTATCTGTCATAAAAACCACCCAGAACTATAGAAAAAGAAACTGCTGGCGTTCCGAAGAGCTTCCTGAAATGTGGTAGGTGCTCCATCTTCCGGAGCCCATTCTCTCTATCAGCCCTCCGCTGACAAGTTCGCCCAGTTCCTTTGTGGCTACCCTTGAATCTGCACCAGTGAGCCTGCAGTAATCTGCATTGTTGATCCATCCGACATGTCTTATATGTGCAAGGCCAAGCCTCTGGTTCTCTGTAAGAGTCCAGCCTCTGCCTATATCATCAAGCCATTCAAGGGTCTCGGCATCAAGAAGGGTCCTGTTTGAGACGATAAGCCTGAAGCGGCTCAAATCCACCCGGAAGGAAGGCGGTGAGAGTTTTTCCTTTCTGCAGGCTACCATAACGGAGGCGAGACCGGATCCACGATTTTCGCAAAGTGATCTTGTCTCTCCTGCAGGAGCCAGGTCCTCGAGAATATTCATCAATATCTCATTGCGGGATGACTGGATACCGGGATCTCCCAGCTGATCTGGAAGAATTGCTCCAAATATCCCTCCGGGACTGATGATCTCCATCCTGTCGGGAAACATCAGCACCTGAACCTGGGCTCCACGTGAACGGGGTGAATAATCTCTGTGGCCAAGTGCATTTATAAGACCCTCCCTGACAAGCTCCACAGGATATTCCCAGTGTTCTTCCCTGATGAGGCCTCTGACAATATCCCTTCTCGACATATTCCTCTTAACGGCCTTTACAGCCTCAACTATCATGGCAGGCAGAGGACCCTCTATCTTTACGTTATCAAGGAACCTCTCTCCCTCCGGACCTGTCTCACCGGCTACAACAGTAGGATAATGCATAAGTGTCACACACAAAGAGGGGAAAAGCTTCTGGGGATAACGGGAAAAACAGAGCCATCCCGCCAGGGACACAGCATACCTTCCAAACCTGTCCTTAACGAGAATGCTCATGGATTTCAGAATCTCTTCGTCGTCCCACTCAGAGAAGGGCGTACCCGGTCTTTCCCTTACCCGGGAGATAAAACTTTTCAACATGGCCGGATCAAGGTCCCTGAGATATATTCCATCCAGGGGTTCACTGTCATATTTCGGCTGGCGCACACATTCAGATATAGACTGAACCTCATAGGGTGTCAGGACCCGGTTGCCATATCCTGTCCTTATACAGGATCCGCCATAAAGACCCTGCCCCCTGTAATAGCACGGCTTGTCTCCGGGAGGCAGTTCTCCTGTTTCAAGAACCAGAAGATCCTTGCCCTCCACGGAAAAATGGGAAATCAGAAGGTCCAGTTTCGGTGACATCTGGGAACACAGAGACCTGACAGATTCCGTAATGTCCGCTACTTTATCGACACCTGTTATCTCAACATAATTATCTTTCCATTCAGCTCCAAGGATTATGCTGCCGCCACCTGAATTGACAAAAGCAGAAAGGGTTTTCCACATATCAACAGGAAGTTCATTGCGACACCGCAGTATTTCAACAGAAGGATTGAAGCCTCCGTCCTTTTTCAGCCTCTCCAGCAGGTCCAGAAGCTCATATCTTGTCATTACAGCATTTCCCCTCTAAAGAGCATGTTGTATTTTACTGTATTATCTCATTGATTCCGAGTCCTCTCAATAACTATATTGAAGATATATAAGCACAAAAAAGTGAATACCTGTGGAAAAGTTATACACTTATGTGGAAAACTAATGACTTGATACTTTAAGAAAAATCTCTCCAGGGTTTTTTCTCATATTACCTGTAACTAAAAAAGGAGAGCCGGAAAAAAACCGGCTCTCCTTTAGAATCATGAAAAACGATGAAAAATTACTTGGATTCTTCTGTCTTATCTTTTACTTCCTCTTCTTTTACATCTTTAGAAACTGCCTCTACCTCTGGTTCAATTATCTCTATCGGGTAAGTCTCCTTGAGGGATTCGAGAAGATCGTTGTAGACAGCGAACTGCTTTTCACTCATAAGGTTCTCGTAGATCTGGCCTCTTGACTCGTCAAGGGTCTTCTGCTTGGCAGGCTTTTTGTCAAGGACCTTGATAAGATGCCAGCCATACTGGGTCTTGACGGGTTCACTGAGTTCGCCTGTCTCAAGTTTGAAAGCTTCCTCTTCAAATTCAGGAACCATCTGTCCCTTTGAGAAAAAGCCCAGTTCTCCACCTTTTTCGGCACTGGGACCTGTGGAATATTCTTTTGCCGCTTCCTCGAAAGTTATCTTTTCTTCTTTGATTTCCTCAAGGACAGATACAGCAGTCTCTTCATCCTCAAGCAGAATATGAGCTGCCTTTATCTGTTCGGGCTCGGTGAACTCCTTCTCGTTTTCCTCGTAATAGGAATTAACCTCTTCCTCTGTAACATCTACATCTTCGAGGATCTTGTTAAGGGCATGATTGGTCATGAGGCTTCTTCTAAGATTATCCAGCTCTCTCTGGAAGGCCTCTGACTCTTCAACATCATTCTCCTCGGCCCAGATGTAGATAAGCTCCTTGTTTATAAGCTCCTCAAGGATCTTGCCTTTTCCGTACTCTGTTCCGAACATCATCTGCTGCTGAGGTCCAAGTGTGGAAAGAACGGCCATTATATCTGCATCTGTTATCTCCCTGTCTCCAACAACAGCAAGCACCCTGTTCTCATCTTCCTTTGCCTGGTCGCCTGAAGCAACTTCAGCAGCGCAAAGGGCACTTCCGGAAACAGCGAGGGCCAGAACTGCAACAAAAATAACTACAATGTTTCTCACGCTTTTTGACATCTACATTCCTCCTATAAATCTTTTTAATAGATCTTGCCATCTGTTGCCAGAACAGTCTAACATATGGATTCCTGCAACAGTTGTAAAGAATCACAAAATGGGCAATTTTACCGACCCTTATGCGGAAAAATTTACACTCCGGATCAGAAGGACTGATCTCCAGACCTGTAAAGAAGGACGGAGCATTTTGCGTATCTGCCGATCTTTGCCGCAGTACTGCCCACGAGAACTTCCTTCATTGTATTTTCATCCTTGCTTCCCGTTATGATAAGGCTGTAGTTTCCCTCCCGGGCCTTTTCGATGACCTTTTCCGCAGGGTTTCCTTCCTCGATGAAGATTTCGTGCTTGTGCTCTCTGGCATCGGGATATTTTTCCTCTGCAGCCATAAGCCATTTTTTGACCTTGTAACGATAGGATTTTCTCGCATCCTCGAAAATATTGTCAGGAATCCACTGCCGGAAACCCCTGAAACCCGGTTTAATGGGTTCGAAAACGTGGACAAAATCCAGGGTCAAGTTCATTTCATGGGCTATTCTGTGACTGTAATGTACTATTTCCTCCGAAAGATCACTGACCCCTATGGCAACAAGAACTCTTCCTGTTCTGATCATTGGCTGAACTCCTCCTGTAATGATATTTTCCACAAAATATTATTTTAAATTTATTTTTTATGCTGTTAAGGATACTCAAATTATTATAGACTAAAAGTATAAAGGGATTTTATCATTTTGTAACTTTTCCCCAAAAAATCTTGGTGATATTTGCTTGTGGTGCAGTCATTTTTCAAAAATACATAAAAGGAGAATTATCATGGCCAAAAAAAGAAGGGAATCGAGAACCTTTGGACTGCCTCCGGGAGCGCTGGTGCATGTTGGGGAAAGATGGACCGAGAAAGTCGACATTACCCTGCTGCAGTTTGATACGGAAAACCTTGATTCCTTTGAATTGAAAAAAGTGTCGGAATGCAGGGGAAAGGTCGAAAAACCTCTCGTTTCATGGCTGAATATTGACGGCCTTCATGACATAAACATTCTCGAAGAAGCCGGAAAGATCTTCAGCATCGATTCCCTTGTGCTCGAGGACATCCTGAACACAAACCAGAGACCGAAGTTCGAGGAACACGATCATTTTGTGTATTTCGTTCTGAAAATGCTCGATTACGATACCGAAGAAGAGGAGATAACAAAGGAACAGGTAAGCATGATCCTTATTGACAGGATACTGGTATCTTTTCAGGAAAGACCAGGTGACATATTTACTCCTGTAAGAAACAGGCTCAAATCCTCCCTTGGAAGGATTAGAAGATCAGGAAGCGATTACCTGATGTACACCCTTCTGGATTCGGTAGTTGACAGGTATTTCTCTATACTTGAGATAATCGGGGAAAAGATAGAGAAACTGGAGGATTCACTCCTTGAGGATCCGTCAAGTGCCACTGTTAACGAAATATATTCCTTAAAGAGGGATCTTCTCGAGATGCGGCACGCTGTATGGCCCCTTCGACAGGCCGTAAGCTCCATGGCCAGGTCAGATTTACCGGTAATTTCAAAGGACACGACGCCCTTCCTCAACGATCTTTATGATCATATTATCCAGGTGATCGATACTGTGGAGACCTACAGGGAAATGGTGACGGGAATGATGGACCTGTACCTCTCATCGGTAAGTAATAGAATGAACGAAGTAATGAAAGTGCTGACCATAATAGCTACCCTTTTCATACCACTAACCTTCATTGCAGGCATTTACGGAATGAACTTCACCTATATGCCGGAACTTGACTGGAAATGGTCATATCCTGTGATATGGGCGATAATGATAGGAATTCTGGGAGTGATGCTTGTATGGTTTCGAAAAAAGAAATGGCTGTAGAACCGCTACAGTATGTCACCTTAAAGGTATGAATATCTTTCTGTTCCTTTCCCTGTCTACGACCCTGTAGATCCTGCCTTTCCGCCTGTCCCAGGCATAGGTTCCGTTGTTGGCTATTCCTCCCCAGGCGTTCAAAAAGACAAAACCTCTGGACATTGCATATTCATAACCTATATATCCCCTGACTGGAGAGGCTAGTGGGAGATTACCCTCTATTCTGGCCTCCGGCCATTTTCCATAGTCAGGACTAAATCCTTCTGATTCCAGAGCGGAGATTATCAGCTCATATTTTGCCGGGGCTGTATTGATAAAGTACATTTTACCCCTTGAGGAATCTGCAAGGTCGTTGAGAAGTTCCCTTGCCAGCCATTTTGCCCCTTTCTCATCTTTTCCCGCAAGTCCCAGGGCTGCGACGTAAACTCCATCCACTGCAGCAAGGGGCGACGGAACAAGTGAGGGATACATCATTCCGGAGACCTCTTCCCACCTTGAAACATCACCTTGTGGATATAATCTCTGGATAAGAAGAAGGGCATTGGCTATCTTTTTTTCACAGGAAAACCCATTGGCAAAAAGACCTTTCCAGAGAAGCAGGTCCTTTTTACCGGTATCGGCAATAGAGAGAAGCTCTATTTTCAGTTCTTCTGCCTCAGCTCCATGAAGCTTCTCTTTTTCGTAAGAAGCAGCAAGTTCATCAAAAGTTGTACTCTCGGCTAAAGCTGGCAGAGAGAAGGTTAAAACTGCTATAGTAATAATAACTGTTGTATAAGAAAAAATTTTTTTCATTAATAATTCCTCTTATTGTCTTATAACGTATAATTTACCCAAAGTAAACACTATAATGTTATCACATCAAATTCCTGATACAACCTTAAGTCTACTTTTTGTTCCCGAAACGGGTTTTACAGGTCACCTTAAGGGATGCGATAGAAGAAGCAATGGAAGAATTCCCTATCATATCCTGTATTCTTTCGGCTTCCTTCCTTACTTCTTCCTGGTCCACCCTGATTCTTGTGCTTTTATTTTTTCCCCTTTCAGAACTCTCATTTCTGCCAGAGTTCACGTTTCCAACAAATACCCGGATCCCGTCGATATCAAGATCCCAAACTTTCTGCAGCACAGAAAGAATCGCCCTGCTTTTCATCTGTATATGCTGTGCCGCAGGAGGACTGGAGGCACAGACGGATATTTTTCTGTCCTCCATGGATACCACCCTTGACTTTGAAGCAAGCCGGGAACCAACTATACGAGACCAGTTCTGTCTAACTTTTTCAAATTTCATCCTGTTAATGGTCCCTTTAGGCATGGAAACAGAAAGAAGAGCGGATATGTTTTCCGGAGAATCCTTTTTTCTAAATCTCTTGCGTATCATGATCTTCCCTTTTCCTCGAATGAAGATAAATAGACAAAAGATGCAGATCTGTTGGAGTAACTCCCGAGATGCGGCTGGCCTGTCCAAAAGTTGAAGGTTTTACGGCATTCAGTTTCTGCCTGCTCTCAGCAAGCAATCCCGGTACACTGGAATAGTCGAAATCAGAGGGTATTTTAACTTTTTCCATCTTTTCAAGCCTTCTCACCTGTTTCATCTGCCTGTCAATATAACCCTTGTATTTTATCTCCACGGAAACACTCTCTTTTTCTTCCTCTGAAAGCTCCAAAGGAGGGGGACACCAGGCTGCAACAAGGTCGTAATCTACTTTGGGCCTGCTCAGAAGAGTTGAAGCTGCAACTGTCTCTTTCAAAGGAGAAGACCCGGCATTTAAAAGATCACTGTTCAGACCGTCAAGGGGTTTTATCTTTGTAACTGATAACCTCTCTATTTCCCTGTCCATGTTCTTCCATTTTTCAGAAAGAAGATTCCACTGTCCGTCATCAAGCAGACCAAGCCTTTTACCAAGGGGAGCGAAACGCTTGTCAGCGTTGTCGTGCCTCAAAACTAGCCTGTACTCACACCTGCTTGTCAACATTCGATAGGGTTCCTTTGTTCCCTTTGTCACCAGGTCATCGATGAGAACTCCAATATATCCCTGGGACCTCGATACTGTCACAGGTTCTTCCCCTCTTATTCCAAGTACTGCATTTATTCCGGCTATTATGCCCTGGGCGGCAGCTTCTTCGTATCCGGAAGTTCCGTTTATCTGCCCGGCACAGTACAAAGCTTTTGCCTTTTTTGTCTCAAGGGTTGGATAAAGCTGAAGGGGGGACATGTAATCGTATTCTATTGCGTATCCCGGCCTTATTATCTTAGCCTTTTCACATCCAGGAAGGGAATGTACCATCTCTTCCTGGACATCGAAAGGAAGAGAGGTAGAAAAATTCTGCATGTATATCTCTCTGCTGTTCCTTGCCACCGCTTCGAGAAAAACAAGGTGGCTTTCGTTTTCGGGAAAAGCTATGATTCTTGATTCTATGGAGGGACAGTACCTTGGGCCTACTCCCTCTATTTTTCCAGTGTAGAGAGGAGACCTGTCAAGGTTGCTGTTTATTATATCGTTCGTAGACTGGTTGCTCCTTGTAATGTGACATGCAAAACCTGAATGGACCTTTTTTTCTCCCCAATGGTCGAAACAGAGAGGTTCATCTGA
>Ga0102926_1002381_pt1 | contig 10908 bp, 13 predicted proteins | sample SalPonR1_A_D2_MG_FD_78173 | JGI IMG/M metagenome (GOLD analysis project Ga0102926, IMG submission 78173) | Salt pond soil microbial communities from South San Francisco under conditions of wetland restoration - Salt Pond MetaG R1_A_D2_MG | ecosystem: Environmental > Aquatic > Marine > Intertidal...
AGGCCAAGCACCCGGTCGCCAAGGAATTCAAGCCGCTGGTTGTCGTCGCGCGTCGGCGAAGACATCGAGGAATGCGTCACCGCCCGCAGCAAAAGTGCCGGGTCTGCAAACGCGTGCCCCAATCGCTCCTGAAACGCCTTCAACTCCGCCGAGACCTTCATGCGCGGCCTCAGTCAAGCTTCTCGAAAAAGCGGTCGCCCCGCCACGTCCAGAAAAACAGCATCGACCGTCCCGCAGACGAGAAGACCACACGCCCTGCCCGCCCGATAAGGTTTTCATACGGAACGAACCCAACCCCGCCGACAGCCTGCGGAAACCGCGAGTCGGTGGAATTGTCACGGTTATCCCCCATGAAGAAATAGTGCCCCTCCGGCACGGTATAAACGCCCGTATCATCCGAGCGCTGCCGCCCGATATTGATAATCTGATGCGAGTGCCCATTGGGCAGAGTCTCGATCTGGCGCGACTTTTCGCATGTCGCGCCCTCGCCCACCACGCCGTTCTCGCAACGCGGGCGAATGCGCATGGGGCCTTGGGCCGCGAACTCTTCCTTGAAGATGCCCGCATCCTCAAGCTTCACGGCCTCGCCGTTGATATGCAACACACCGTCCTTCATCTGGACCCGGTCGCCGGGCAGGCCAATCAGGCGCTTGATGAAATCCGTTCCGTTGACCGGATGGCGAAAGACGATGATATCACCACGCTCCGGCTCAGAGCCCAGAATGCGGGTGTTGTCCCCATCAATCCAACCGCAGATATCCTTGGCGTCGATATCAAGACCGACCGCCGGGATGCGGATCGTCGGGCAAGAGGCATAGGAATACCCATAGGCCATCTTGTTAACGAAGAGGAAATCGCCGATCAGCAACGTGTCTTTCATCGACCCCGAAGGAATCCAGAAGGGTTGATAAAAAATCGTGCGGAAAATTCCGGCGATTACCAAGGCCCAGAAAACGGTTTTCACCGTTTCCCAAATGCCGCTGCCCGTCTTGCCGTCGCTCGCCATCCCGCCCCTCCGGTATCAGATGATGCGCGCTACATGCGGCGCGCGTGGCGGGGAGTCAAGGCAACCGCCGCGCCCGTGATGCCGCAGGGATAAGGGGGGCGCTGCCCCCGCCGCCCTACGGGCGCCTCCCCCGGGATATTTTCGGAAAGAAGAAAGGGGCAAGGCCCAGGTTTCGCACGCCTGGTCAACCCCGATCACAAGGCCGGCTGCACCGACGCGGTACCGACAAGATGCCGACGTATTGCAGACAAGGGTTTTGACACGTCAACAAAGCCTTAGCCGCGATTCGGCAAAAGCGGTCGCGCCTCGATCAAGACGAATGCCTGCGCCCATGGATGATCGTCTGTCAGGGTGACATGAATCACCGCCTCATGCCCTTCGGGCGTCAACTCGGCCAAACGATCCGCGGCCCAGCCCGTCACCGCCATGGTCGGTTGGCCGGTGTCGATATTGCTGACCGCCATATCCTTCCATGCGATCCCCATCCGCAGCCCGGTACCCAGTGCCTTGGAACAGGCCTCTTTCGCCGCCCAGCGCTTGGCATATGTGCCCGCGACATCGGCCCGTCGTTCGGCTTTGCGCTGCTCGACCTCTGTGAAGACCCGGTTGCGAAACCTGTCGCCGAAACGGTCCAAGGTGCCTTGGATACGCACGATATTCGCCAGATCGGTGCCTATGCCAAGGATCATTCGGCACTGTCCCTATCTTTCATCAGGCTCAACTGGTTGCCCACCCCAAGACCGGCGAAATAGCGATTGCAGATCAGGTAACCACCTGCATAAAGCCCCAGCAAGATGCTGAATTGCTTGGGAAATCCCCAAGCTACGGCCAGTTTCTCGAATTCGGGCAAATACCCCTGCCCGCCGAAGGCCAATGCGACATTCAGGATGACGGCAACCGTCGTCGCGCCCCAGGCAAACCGCCAGATTTCGCGGCTTTCGGGCCTGCGCCCGTTGCGGCGCGCGAACTGCTGACCCTCAACCAAGGCCGCGATCATCGCAGGCACCATCAGTTGCGCTGATGAGGCCGCAACACTATCGAACCGCGTTTGCAAGGCGGTCACCGTAAAGCTGGCCCCGATGGCCACCGCCAAGAACACCAAAGCATAGCGCCACATGGTCATGCCCGCGCCTCATCCATCAGGCGGCGCATTTCGGCAATTGCGGGACCAAGCCCAAGAAAGATCGACTCGCCCATCAGGAAATGTCCGATATTCAGCTCCATGACCTCGGGCATGGCGGCAATCGGCTTGACCGTTTCATAGGTCAGCCCATGTCCTGCATGTACCTCAAGGCCCAAGGATTGAGCCAGAGCCGCGCCCGCGTGCAGGCCCTCCAACTCCTTGTCACGCTTATCGAAATCACCTTCGTAGTGGTAATCGCAATAAGCCCCGGTGTGCAGTTCCACCACCGCAGCCCCGATCCGGGCCGAGGCCTCGATCTGCCGCGCCTCGTGCCCGATGAACAGCGACACCCGGCAACCCACCTCGCGCAGGGGCGCGATAAAATCAGCCAGCCGATTATCATCGCCTGCCACATCCAACCCCCCCTCGGTCGTGCGTTCCTCGCGCTTTTCAGGTACGATGCAAACGGCATGGGGCTTGTGACGCAAGGCAATCGCCTGCATCTCAGGCGTCGCCGCCATCTCGAAATTAAGCGGCACCTCAAGAGCGTCCATCAACCCTTCTATATCCGCATCCACGATATGGCGACGATCTTCGCGCAGATGCGCCGTGATCCCGTCTGCCCCGGCCTCTTCGGCCAGTTTCGCGGCGCGCACCGGATCGGGATAGGGGCTTCCCCGCGCGTTGCGCAGTGTTGCCACGTGATCAATGTTTACCCCAAGCCGCAGCTTGTCTTCATTCGACATCTTGCGTCCCTTTGCGTTTGAGTCGGGGGTGAGGTTAGTCCGGTTTCTTGCGCGCGTCAGCCTTGTGAGAGGCTTTTTCCTTCAAGGCCGCAAGTTTCGCCTTGAGCGCGCCTTTGCGGCGGTTCTGATAGGCTTGGATGACCGGCAGACTTACGTAGTAGCCGACTAGTCCCGCAATCAAACCCGGAATAAGCCCACCGATCATGTAGGGAAAGAAAACCTCATCGTAAAACAGCTGCAGATGGCTCCAATCCGCGGATTCGTCCGTGAACATGGCCCATAGATTGTCCTTCAGGTCTCTACCCGCGTCCACGAACTTGCCACCAAGCGAACGCTCCACAGTGTCGCCCAAGGGCGTCCCGAGCCCGAGGATGAAATATCCAGTCTGCAAGGAACTGGCCGCAATCGGCACGAAAGTCAGCGGGTTACCCACGAAGGTCGACAAAAGCGCGGCCACGATATTGCCCCGCATCACCCAGGCCAAGGACGCCGCCAGGAAGAAATGCAACCCGAAGAACGGCGAGAAGGTCACGAAGATGCCGGCGAATATTCCTCGGGCGATCCGGTGTGGTGGATCGGGCAACCGGCGAAGTCGGTGCTTGACGTAGTGAAACGCACGCGTCCACCCGCCACGGGGCCAAAGAAAATCGGCCACCGCTTTCCATAACGGTCTTTTGTCACGGCGTTTGAAGACCACCTAGAGGGCTCCTAACCTTCGGTTAAAGGCGCCGCACCCGCTTGCTGCGGGTCTCGGTGCCGTTCCACGGCGGCCACATCGCTTTCGGCATCGAGCGCCGAGATCACCCCATGAAGGTGTTCGGCATCGCGCAACTCGATATCGACAAGCAACCGGTAGAAATCCGGCTTGCGGTCGACGAATGTCAGGTCCGAGATATTGGCCTTCTGCTCGCCGATCAATGTGCAAATCCGTCCCAGTACCCCGGCATCGTTCCCAATCGTGACATCAAGCGACACACTGTAGACTGCCGGATGCGTTCCGCTGTGCCAATGCAAGTCCAGCCAACGGTCGGGCTGATCATCATAGGCCGACAGCGCCTCGCAGTCGATGGCATGCACAACAACGCCTTTGCCACGATAGGTGATGCCGACGATCCTCTCGCCCGGTAACGGCTGACAACACCGCGCGCGCTCAAAACTTTGATCGGCGGACAAACCAATCACCGGACGCTCACCCCCTACCGCGTCGCTTTCGTCCGGGGCCAGGTCCGGATAGACAGCGTGCAAGACCTGCCGCGCGGTCAATTCAGCGCTGCCCAAGCGTGCCAAGACCTCGTTCCGGCCGTTTAGCCGAAGGGTCTTGGCCGCACTGTCCAAGGCTTTATCAGTGGCCTTTTTGGAAACGTGTTCAAAGGCCGACCGGGCCAATTCCCGGCCCAGCTTGATGTATCTGTCCCGGTCCTGTTCCCGCAAGGCCCGACGAATAGCGGAGCGCGCCTTGCCCGTCGTCGCGATATCCAGCCACGTCGCCTGAGGGCTTTGTCCGTCGGCAGTGATCACATCGACCGATTGGCCGTTTTTGATCCGGGTCCAAAGCGGCACGCGCATCCCGTCAATCTTCGCGCCCACACAGGCATGCCCGATCCGGGTGTGAATCGCATAAGCGAAATCAATCGGCGTCGCCCCTCGGGGAAGCTTCACAACATCGCCCTTGGGCGTGAAACAGAACACCTTGTCGGCATACATCTCCAGCTTGACGGCTTCGAGGAAATCCTCGTGATCCTCTTCGGCGTCGAACTGCTCTGTCAGGTTTGCGATCCACTTCGCCGGGTCCACGGCAAACGGGTTTCCCGACCGCACCCCGTCACGATACGACCAATGCGCCGCCACGCCGCTTTCGGCCACGTCATGCATGGCCTGGGTGCGGATCTGCACCTCCACCCGTTTGCCATCCCGGCCCGAAACCGTGGTGTGGATACTGCGATACCCGTTTGATTTGGGCTGACTGATGTAATCCTTGAAGCGCCCCGGCACCGCGCGCCAGCGGCGGTGAATGGCCCCAAGGACGCCGTAACAGTCTTCCTCGCTCTGGGTAATGACGCGAAAACCATAGATGTCGGACAGACGGGAAAACCCCATCTCCTTTTCCTGCATCTTGCGCCAGATCGAATAGGGCTTCTTGGCGCGGCCGAACACATCGGCCTCGATCCCCGCCTTGTCCAACTCACGTCGCATGTCGCCGGTGATTCGCTCGATCACGTCACCGGTTTCCTTTTGCAGGGTGATAAAGCGGCGGATGATGCTGGCCCGCGCCTCGGGGTTGATCACCCGAAAGGCCAGATCCTCCAACTCCTCTCGCATCCATTGCATGCCCATGCGACCGGCAAGCGGCGCATAGATATCCATCGTCTCACGCGCTTTCTTGAGCTGCTTTTCAGGGCGCATCGCCTTGATCGTGCGCATGTTGTGCAAGCGGTCCGCCAGCTTCACAAGGATCACCCGCATATCCTTGGACATTGCCATGAACAGCTTGCGAAAGTTTTCTGCCTGTTGGGTCTCGGTGCTGCTCAGTTGCAGATTGGTCAGCTTCGTGACCCCATCCACAAGATCGGCAATCTCGCTGCCAAACTTTTCGGCCACCGAGGCATAGGAGGCGCGGGTGTCCTCAATCGTGTCGTGCAAAAGGGCTGTGATGATCGTGGCGTCATCCAACCGCTGTTCGGCAAGAATGGCTGCAACGGCCACGGGATGCGAAAAATAAGGCTCCCCCGAGTGGCGGAACTGCCCCTCGTGCATCTCGCGGCCATAGTCATAGGCCGCCGAGATCAGCTTTTCGTCTGTCTTCGGGTTGTAGGTACGGACCAGCGCGATCAGGTCTTGGCAGGCGATCATGCGATCCGCATCTCCGCTGCGGGTCTGGGTTACCCCTGACCCTGGGCTTCCATGAGCGCCCGGAGCAACTTCTCTTCCGACATATCGTCATCGGCAGGCTTGTCGGCCGCTTCGGCACCACCACCCATGAGAAGCGCCATCGAATCCTCTTCCGGCTCGTCCACTTCGATCTGGGTCTGGTTCGATTCGATCAGACGCTCGCGCAGTTCCTCGGCCGATTGGGTCTCTTCGGCGATTTCGCGCAGGGCAACAACCGGGTTCTTGTCGTTGTCACGATCCACGGTGATCGGCGCACCGGCGGAAATTTCTCGCGCACGATGGGCGGCAAGCATCACAAGGTCAAAACGATTGGGAACCTTGTCGACGCAATCTTCTGTGGTAACGCGGGCCATTGGACCTCCGATCAGGCAGTCATAGGGGTGTCAGAAACCGTGTATCTAAAGCCTTGACGGTATATTTACAAGCCCGGAATCACAGTGCAACAACCTCTTCAAGCGCCTCTTTTCGCAGGGCATCAAGCATCTCCGCCACACTGCACCCAAGACGCGGGTGAACCCAGTCCGGCGCCACATCCGCCAAAGGCACCAGAACAAAGGCCCGATCCTGCACCCTTGGATGCGGTAGGATCAGGTGGTCGGGCGTTTTTTCGATCTGTTCGTCCAACGGCAGGGCGCGCCAAGCATCCTGCGTTTCGGCATCGGGCAACACGGTTTCGCCAATGGCAATGATGTCCAGATCAAGCGTCCGCCGCCCCCAGCGCTGCACGCGCTCGCGGCCAAACTCCGCCTCCACCCGGTGCAGCACATCCAACAACTCTCCCGGCGTGCCATCCCATCGCACACGCGCCGCCGCGTTAAGGTAATCCGGCCCCGCGCCCGCTGGAAAACAGGGTGTGCGATAGAACGTGCTGACCGTCAGTTCCGGGACTCCCAAAGCCTTCAGCCGCTCCAAGGCCGCACGCAGGGTTTGCTCCAAGGGCTCTTGCCCGGATGGCACATTGGCCCCCAAGGCGATCAGGCACGGTGCAGTCATGCACAAACATCCTATCCTTTTGCACAAGGCCTGAGAGCTTGCCTAAACCGGGTGCAAAACCTATTTAAAAACGAATAGCCTTGTTCGTTTTTTTCACCACTCACTTAATCGAACACCCGAACAAGGCCAAGACATTCGGAAGGACATTGTATGTTTTACAAGGACGAACGGCTCGCGCTGTTCATCGACGGCTCGAATTTATACGCGGCCGCAAAGGCTCTTGGATTCGACATCGACTACAAGCTACTGCGCACGGAATTCATGCGTCGTGGTAAGCTGCTGCGGGCCTTCTACTACACGGCACTGCTGGAGAATGATGAGTATTCGCCGATACGGCCCTTGGTTGACTGGTTGAACTACAACGGCTTCACCATGGTTACCAAGCCAGCCAAGGAATACACCGACAGTCAAGGCCGCCGGAAGGTCAAGGGCAACATGGACATCGAATTGACGGTGGACGCCATGGAGCTTGCCCCACGCATCGACCATATCGTGCTTTTCTCAGGCGATGGCGATTTCCGTCCGCTGGTGGAAAGCCTGCAACGCCAAGGCGTGCGTGTCTCGGTAGTCTCCACCATCCGCAGCCAACCGCCGATGATCGCCGACGACCTGCGCCGTCAAGCCGACAACTTCATCGAACTCGATGATCTCAAAGATGTGATCGGCCGCCCACCGCGCGAAATGCCGGCAGATCGGGAGACCAACTACGAGCGTCAGGAATAAGCAAAAACCGGGGCCACGCGCCCCGGTTTCTGTCAGGCCGCCCTCTCTCTACTGCAGATCGGCAAACGCGGCCTGTAATCGGCTTATGGCCTCTTCGATCCGCGCACGCGGTGTGGCGATGTTGAACCGCAGAAAGCTATCGCCGCCCGTGCCGAAGGTTGGCCCGTGGTTCACGGCGATCCGCGCCTCTTCCTGCACCCGCCGTGTAAACTCGGCCATCTCCATGCCGGTGCCGGAAAAGTCGACCCACGCCAGATACGTCGCCTCAAGCGGCATCGAAGCCAGACCGGGAATGGCATTCACCCCCGCATCAAAGGCCTTCCGGTTGCCATCCAGATAGGCCACAAGCGCATCCACCCACTCGGCCCCGCCCGGGCTGTAGGCCGCCTCGGCCATGACCAGACCGAAAGAATTGGGCGACAGGCCAAGCGCGGCCATACGCGCGCCAAACTTGGCGCGCAAAACCTCGTCGCGGATGATCACGTTACCCGAGTGACTGCCCGCGATGTTAAAGGTCTTGGTGGTCGCGGTCATCATGACCAACCGATCCATGATGCCGTCATCCACCAAACTCATTGGCACGTGCGTATGCTCCGGCATTACCAGATCGTGGTGAATTTCATCCGAGACCAGCACAAGATCATGCCGCTTGGCGAAATCCGCCACGCCCTGCAATTCCTCACGGCTCCAGACGCGCCCACCGGGGTTATGCGGCGAGCACAGGATCACCATTTTCTCGCTGCCATCCATCATCCCGTCATAGGCGGCGAAATCCATCTCGTATCGGCCCGCATTGTTCACAAGCGGGCACTCCACCACCCGCCGACCCGAGGCTTTGATGACTTTTGCGAACGCATGGTAGACAGGGGTAAACAGGACCACCCCGTCGCCCGGTTGCGTGAAACTGTCCACGCACATCGCCGTGCCATTGACCAAACCATGCGTGGTGAAAACCCACTCCGGGCGCACAGTCCATCCATGCCGCTCCTGCATCCACCAACCGATCGCATCAAGATAGCTCCGGTCGTCGCCGTAGTAGCCATAGATGCCGTGATCGACCATGCCCTGTACGGCATTCGACACGCATTCGGGCGGCTCGAAATCCATATCGGCCACCCACATCGCGATCCCGTCCTTGGCGGGCACACCATAAATCTTTTCCATCATGTCCCATTTCTGCGAATGGGTGCCGTGGCGGTCGATAATGCGGTCGAATTCCATCTCTCACTCCCTGAAGATGCCGGCAAGCTATCGGAATGGGTGGCAGGCGCAAGCCCGTTGCGGATCACGAATCAATCGCCTAAATGACACCCCATGAAACGCCCGATCCTCATCCACCCCGATCCGCGCCTGAAAAAGGTCTGCGCGCCGGTGTCCGACCTCTCGGACGATCTGCGCAAGCTGGCCGATGACATGTTGGAAACCATGTATGACGCGCCGGGTATCGGCCTTGCCGCGCCGCAGATCGGCGTGATGGATCGGCTGATCGTGCTGGATTGCGTCAAGGAAGACGGGGAACAACCTCGCCCGATGGTCATGTTCAACCCCGAAATCGTGGCCTCATCGGACGAAACCAACGTCTACGAAGAGGGTTGCCTGTCGATCCCCGAACAATACGCCGAGGTGAAGCGCCCCAAACTCGTTGACGTCCGCTGGATCGACCGCAACGGGAACGAACAGTCTGAAACCTTCGATGACCTCTGGGCGACCTGCGTACAGCACGAGATCGACCATTTGAACGGCAAGCTTTTCATCGACTACCTCGGCCCGATGAGGCGGCAGATGATCACCCGCAAAATGCAAAAGCTGAAACGCGAACAGGCCAAGGCGAGGGCCTGATCGTGGCCGTTCGCCCCTGCCTGCCATGGCCCGATAAACGCCTGCGTTCGGTGGCGGAACCGGTTGAGAAAATCACCGACGAGATCCGCGCCATCTGGACCGATATGGTCGACACGATGGAGGCCATGCCCGGCGTCGGCCTCGCCGCGCCGCAAATCGGCGTCATGCAACGCCTCGCCGTGGTCGATGCCAGTTCTGAACGCGGCCAAGCCATCCGCATGGCCAACCCCGAGGTCCTGCACGCCAGTGTTGAGTTGCGCCCACATGAAGAAGCAAGCCCCAACCTCCCCGGTGTGTCGGCCCCCATCAAACGCCCCCGCGCGGTGACCGTGCGTTTCCTCAATGAACAGGGCGAGATGGAAGAGCGTGACCTCGTCGGCCTCTGGGCCACATCCGTGCAGCATCAGATCGATCACCTCAATGGCAAGCTTTACTTCCACCACCTCTCCAAAGTGAAACGCGACATGCTGTTGCGCAAAGCGAAAAAGGCAGGCTGACCCATGCGCGTGATCTTCATGGGCACCCCCGATTTCTCGGTTCCCGTCCTCGATGCACTTGTCGACGCGGGCCATGAAGTCGCCGCCGTCTATTGCCAACCGCCGCGCCCGGCCGGGCGCGGCAAGAAAGACCGCCCAACCCCCGTTCACGCTCGCGCGCTTGAACTGGGCCTTGAGGTGCGCCACCCGGTCAGTCTTAAGGGCGAGGATGAACAGGCCGCTTTTGCCGCGCTCGATGCCGATGTGGCCGTCGTCGTGGCCTATGGTCTCATCTTACCGCAAGCGGTGCTGGATGCGCCCGCCCATGGCTGCCTGAATATCCACGCCTCGCTTCTGCCCCGCTGGCGCGGCGCCGCGCCCATCCACCGCGCGGTCATGGCCCGCGATGCGGAAACCGGCGTTTGCATCATGCAGATGGAAGCCGGGCTTGATACCGGCCCGGTCCTTTTGCGCCGCGCCACGCCTATCGGGGCCAATGAGACCACCGGCGAATTGCATGACCGTCTTTCCACAATGGGGGCCGAGGCGATCACCGAAGCGCTTGCCAATCTCGACAGCCTCACGCCAGAACCCCAATCCGAACAAGGCGTTACCTACGCCGAGAAGATCGACAAATCCGAGGCCCGCGTGGACTGGACTCGCCCTGCGGCAGAGGTCGATGCCCATATCCGCGGCCTCTCCCCCTTTCCCGGTGCCTGGACCGAGGTTGAGGACCAAAGGATCAAACGTCTGGCCTCCACACTGGCCAACGACCAAGGCCAGCCCGGCGAAATCCTCGACGATGCGCTCACCGTGGCCTGCGGTGACAGCGCCGTTCGGCTTTTACGCTTGCAACGGGCAGGCAAGGGCGCGCAGGATGCAGAAACCTTCCTGCGCGGCATGGCCCTTCCGGCAGGCACCAAACTGACCTAAACAGGAGGCCCAACCCTTGTTTCTAAGGCTCTTCGGCACCGTGGTGATCGCTGGCATCGTCGGCTACATCAGCGAAAAATCCGGTTTCACACGCAATGGATACCTGCAATCCATCATCATCTGCGTGGGCGGTGCCTTCCTGTTTTATTTCATCCGTATCATGTTCGGTTTCAACTTTGG
>Ga0102926_1002385_pt1 | contig 10904 bp, 9 predicted proteins | sample SalPonR1_A_D2_MG_FD_78173 | JGI IMG/M metagenome (GOLD analysis project Ga0102926, IMG submission 78173) | Salt pond soil microbial communities from South San Francisco under conditions of wetland restoration - Salt Pond MetaG R1_A_D2_MG | ecosystem: Environmental > Aquatic > Marine > Intertidal...
AATGGAGTTTTGCCAAAGCATACTCTAACCAATTCTGTTCTACGCGCCAATTCAAGGCCAGTTGAATTTTCTCAATACATAATTGTATGCCGGACTGGCATGATTCTTTACCTAATTGCCCATAATTGTTTTTCTCTGCTTCATCATACAAGTACTTGGCCATGGCGAGTAGGGTGCGCTCGCCTGTAGAGGGGATTTTGTTTCCTTTTTTGGTGATAAAGGGTTTGAAATATTCTCTGTCCAGGCGATGGATATTCCACCAATCCAGGAAGCTATAAAATTTGGGCCATTGATCTTTGACTTTAAGGGCTCCATTGAGTGCTATTTGTGCACTGACGCCTTTCGGTGGGGGCAATTGCCGCAAATGTCGAAAGAGTTGATCGAGGTTTTCTGAAGACTTTGATTTATGAGCAAATTTACATTGTTTGAGAAAGTACAGTCCGCTGATGCGCCAAAAATGGTCGAAAAACATATCATTTTCTTCTATTTCCAATACTTCCTCATTGCGGACGAAGCTCAACTTTTGGGCTATTTGTTCCTGATTGTGTCCTTGGTAAGCGGCTTTCAATTGATCGTATATTACCCAGCACATCATTTTTTTGCTCATGAGGTCTGATGGGTCGGATTGTAACTGATAGTGCTCATAGGCTGAGTCGTAATCTTTTTCTTTCCGTGCGTTTCTAATTTTCTGCCACGTTTTCATAAGTCAATCTATTTCAAATGCCGGGTACCTTTGATTGGATTTGCGCAAGCGATGGGAGGGGAGCCACGCTGCAAGCAGTAGCTGTCCGAGCCATCTTTGATGGTGGAGGACGAAACCCCCGCACGTAGCGACGCCGGGCCACTTATTAGTGGTCCGGGGATTCGCCCAAAAAATAAAAAAAACAGGCCGGATCAGGGGTCGAGACGAAAGATATTTTGCGATAGGTAGCGTGCATTAAATAAATACGGTGTTAGCGGGTTCTACAATATTATCGATTTTGATATCTTTCCCTATGACCTTTATTGCTTGTAATGCATTGTGCGTCAGGGGCATGGTGATGATACTATCTTCATTATTGTAATAGGACTGTATATCTTCCAGTGCGCTGGAAATTTCTGCGTATAACTTTTTATTGGATCGGGACAGATATACTGATTTTTGAATGCGAACACAGCCTTTAGCAATGAGGTACTTTGCCACTTCTGTCCGAACTTTGTTGTTTTCGATATCGTACATTACGAGGTAGAGCATTTCGTTGAATTTAAGGGCTTTGTGTTTTACCGTAATAATGAGATCTTGGATGCCTCGGGGCAAAGAGGTAGGCTGCATGGGGTCTTCAGAGGTGGGTTCATCTATACCCGCCTGTTTGAGGCGTTGCAACCTTTCTTCGGGGGTGATATTTGCTTTTTTTGGTCTACCCATAGTTCATGGAATTACAGCAGAAGTTCGCTGAGGACTTCCCGGGTCATTTGTGCGAGCTCATGATCCGAATTTCTTTTTGTTGTGGCTACGATTGAATAGCCTTTTTTTCCATAAAAAACATTGACTTCTGCCCATGCATTGGGTATTCCGACTTTGATTTTCCGACCGTATTGGATGGGGTGAGTTTCTATGAGTTGGATGTCAAAATCTTTGAGTTGTTGTTCCATTTTCGGAAGTGAACTTTCTATCTCTTCCGGTACGTGAATATTGGGATCGTGGTGAATTTTTTTTGGTTTGTCCATTTTGTTTTTCTTCAAGCGGTTGCGGATCGCGAGGAGTGTCTCTGATTTGAGGTCTTGTTTTCGTGTTTTTTCTTTTTTGTTATCTGATGCTTGACGTGCATCAGGGGTCTCTTTTACTGTGGGCTTTTGATCAGATTCAAAGAGGGGTGGGTCATGTAGATCGAGCCAGGAGTTGGCGTTTATTTTTTCGGGATTAGGGTTGAAATATGCGCTGGGGTCATAGGAAAAAAAAGTTGCTCTGGCAGCGTCGTGGGTAGAGAAGTCGACGGCATCCATGAGGTCGAGACGCCTGGCCCACTGGTTGATATATTTTTTATAAAAATCGGAAAACAGGGCGGCGTCTTTCAATTGGTTTTCAAAAAGCAGAATGACTTTGATACCTCTATGTCCGGGAGAGATGAACTCCATACATGTGGTGGGTTCAGTTCTTATTCGCTGTCGAATACTGTCGAATTCTTCTTGCTGAACGTTGAGATTGTCGATATCGATGATCAAGCCATTGGCGGCGGCAAAGTTTTGTGTTTTGCGGTAGGGGGGATGAAAGACGGATAGTGAGAAATAGGGGAGTTCTCTTTTCGCCTGGTGATAATTTTCTTCACTTACGGTGCGGATGGTTTGGAGGTTGTGAATCATGTCGAGGAGTCCTCCCGAGCCGGATTTTATTTTTTGGAAAATGGCCTGAAGTGAGGATCGTTCTAAAGGAGTGGATTCCCAAACTTTTTTTCCGATCATAGTCATGGTGAATTATTTTAATTGGGTGGCAAAACGGTGTGCTTCTCTTTGGATTTGCTCGCCTCTGGATCTGCTGGCTCCTTTGATGGTGACGACTTCGTCCAAATATTCGTTGATGGACTGAATAAGGATGCGTTTTCCGAGGCCATCGAGCCAAATTCCTCCTTGGTGGTCTGTAAAGCATTCTTCTACGAAAGCTTTTTGTCGGCAGAGGTCGATCACGACATAATCTATCCAAATCCGAAAGCGTTCGATTACATCGAATACCAGCACTGGCCGATTGTAGTTGTCGCGATGCATAACGCCTACATATGGGTCGAGGCCAGCTTTGATCAGTGCTGCTTCTATCTTGCTATAGAGCATGCCATAGCCATAATTGAGCAGGGAATTAAACGGGTCTTGTGCTGGCAATTTTGAACGCTTATCAAATTGATACTCTTCCGGAAGGAGGAGGTTAATAGCGGAGAAGTATCTTCGGGTAGCAGCGCCCTCCCATCCTCTAAGCGTAGGAGCTACTTCAGCTACGGTTTCTGCCGAGACATTCATAATTTTATTTTTGTGGTCTTCCAGTGTATTGAGAACGCTATCAATTTTTCGCTGCCGGATGTCATCGAGTTGAGGTTTAAATCCAAGAATAAGTGCTGATTGGTTATTGAGTTTCTGGTGGAGTACCTCTTTTATCCATCGCACAGCTTCCTCTGAGAACACAAATTCAATTTGATTTTTTCGAATGGTGGCTATGGAGCCATAGCTGTGGCTCCAAACGCGGCCTTCGGGCATGCCTGTCTTACTCATGAAGATCATATCGATTTCATGGGTGATGGCCAGGAGCACGGCATCAGATGTAATTTTTGTTCCCTGGGCAACGCTAATCGATCTGATTTTGTCAGGAGAGAAATCGGCTTCGCCATCCTTAGATCGGACGATGAAACGGCCATCTTTTTTAGAGAGCGAAGCGCCGTAAGAGTTGAGAACGAGATGCATGGAATTTAGCTTTTTATTAATACTTTGGCGCCTTTACTCTGCAGCCAGATTTTCCAAAATGCCTCAGCTTTATTTACGTCCTGATCAGTGCTGGCATTTCTGAGCGTGTGTAGATGAAAAGTCGTATGTGGAAGCGAATCAATTTGGCATATGGGGTCGAGATTTTCTTTAGCAAATGCTATAGGTTGGGTGCTGGCTTTTTCAAGTGTGTTATCATTGTAAAAAGAAATATTTTCGGAGTTTTGAAGGAAATCTGAGTAGATAAAAGCAAGCGTTGAGTGTTTGCTTTCTGATTCGTATACGCTACAAACTTTTTCAACTAATTTAGAGGACTCCTTGCCTTTTATTTCAGCTAACCTTTGTGATAATTCACCTTTCAAACCCATAATGAAATCTTCGATCTGCTTTTTTCGAATCATAGAGTTTCCCTTTTTATCTGGCGGAAGATTCAGTGTATTTGCTCTTGACCTAGATAAATTATTCATATCGTGAATGTAGGTTTCTACAGCATCAGAAAAACTTTCATTGAGTTCAATTGCGTCTACAATGTCATTGGTGATGATGCTTCCATTAATTGATTTTTGAAGTTTAGGGTCAGTCACGTCAAGGAAGATGTGAATCTTTTTGACGTCATAATTTGAAGAGCAGCTATAAAAAATTGCTAGTAAGGTTAGAATAATCCAGTGTTTCATAATGAGTTTAATTTAGGGATGGTGATTTTGAAGGGAGGTCATTCAGGGGGGATTCATTAGTGAGTTTGAGGTTAAGATTGGACGGAGGTTTTGACCACGCTTTCGGTTTTTTTTCTTCATTTCGTTTCGACGCATTGGAGTCTCTATAGGTATGTATGGCTTCTTTGTAACTGTTATTTATATATTTCTCCAACGCTTTTCCTTCATTGAGAATAACATTATAATGTGCGATGATTTCCTGGAGAAGTCCCCGGATGATGTCCTCTTCATCTTCCAAATTGTATTCTTTGAGTTCGTATTTTTTATTGACTTCTTTTCTTTTTTCTTCATGTTCTTCTATAACATTTTGTTTTTCCGTATGAAGTTGTTCCTTTAAATTTTCAAACTCTTTTTTTGCATTCAGGTATTCATTCTTGATTTGACGATAATAAGTATGTGGATCTGAGTGGTAATAAGACGCAACACAAACGATTAAATAGGCTAGAATAGGAACGGCACTAAAGAAAAGCCAGTTTACATTCTGAGCTGTCTCAACGCCTAACTGCAAGCCGTTTAGATAAATCGTTCGATAATAGGCAGTTCCAAGGGAGATAATAAGAACAACTAGTGAAAGGACAATAGCAGGCCATTTTGAATTCTCTGTTCTCAAAATAGTGCCGGCAAAGTGGCCGGCTCCTGCCACGACTGCTCCAAGAAAAAAGGCAAATATGACTGTGTTAAAAAAGCTTTCGCCGAATACTTCAAGAACGGTCATGTTAATTAGTACCTCTCCAAATGCAGCGATCAAGAATATGAACCAATACATCCATGATTGAATCATAAAGGGTTTGGATTGGTATTTTGGTCTTGAAGCGAGGTCATTATAGGCACGTCGAGCGCGTTTCAGGTCGTTTTCCCTTTCTTGCAGATTAGGTCGGGTTTCGATTTCTTTGAGTTTGTTTTCTTTTTCCCTTTCCAGATCCCTGATTTCCTCTCGGCGGTCTTCTTCAAGTCCCCGAAGTTTTCTAGCTGTTTTTTCAGGGTGAATCGCTTTTTCATCCTTGATTAACTTTACGAAGTACTTTTCGTGAAGTTGGATCATATATTTTTTCGAAAGTCCCTCGTTTTCATCTATATATTGTTGGTAGGAAGAGGTTACTTCTTTTTCGAAATTGGAAAGATCATCATGGTCTGCAGGAGGAATGCCGTTAAGTCCATCTTGTCTACCTTTTTCCAAAGTTTTGTCCAACTCGTCTTTATGAAAGCTTGCAAACTTCTGCTCTAACTGTAAATCTTTGGCGTTGTATTCCTGATTTATTGCTTCTACTTGTTTCTGTATCGACATGTTTTTCTTGTTATGGTTTTTTTCTTCTCCAGATAATGCAATTTGTATTATCCTCCTCTTTTTTTACGATTACTTCCGAGTGTTTAAATTGATTTTTATTTTTTAGAAATGTATTCGATTTGAAATGGTCTTGATTTAATGGATTCTCTGTAAGAAATATAGTAATGTAATAATGTTTGAAGGTCTCATTATGCTGGGTTTCTATTTTCATTGGCTTATCATCCTCCCAGTTCATATCGAATGTTAGTCTTTCACCAGCCATTTGACCTCCTAGCGATTGAGCCCAGGAGCGAATGTCGCTTTTGGCCGCCAGATATGCTTGCTCAACTTTCATTACAACCTTTCCCTGATAATAAAAATCTACGGAAAGTCTACTTTCTAAACTATTAAAATATTTTTCCTTAGCTTGATTATAAAGAATAGCAATTGTAAAAATGAAGGCGCCTATGGCAGAAACGGGATCAATAAATTCCCAAAAGCGGTCTGGACAGTAAAATTCACTATTAGGATTCCACTTGTGCCAGTAAATCAAACTTAAAACCAGTAACACTAAAGAAACTAAAACAGCTTGTTTCCTATTATGCCTGAGTATATTGATAAACTTCATTAATATTTTCTAAAAGTTGAGAAATCAAATTTAACTTTTCTACTATTATCTGGTAATGTACTCACCTTTCTTTTGCTCGTGCTGGCAATGCAAGTAACATCATGCGCTTTTAATTTCCGGACCATCCGATATGTTAAAGTAAATTCACCCATAATATGAACATGTGACGGGTTGTATTGCAATACTTTATCTACGGTTTCCTGAGCCATCACCTCAATTTGTATTTCATCGGCCTCCGGGGGGACAGTCGGAAAGGGAATGTCGATGATTTCTTCGGCGATTTCAAGTGCTTTTCGACGTTGAGTATCACTCCATTTTTCGCTGGCGTGGTTAGAGAGGTTGATGAGGGGAATAGGGAAAATTATGTTTTTAACATAGGTGTAAAATGAGTTCAATTCTCTTTTAAAATCATTAAATGAACTCTGATCATCTTTGCTTATTCCTGCATGATTAATTCGGTTTCGGATTGAAGAGAAACTACAAAATTTACCTGCTATTTTTTCTACTATGGGAAGGTTAATTATTTTTTCTCCTAATTCGCTGGGGAACTTATTCCAATCATTACCTTGCTGTTTGTGTCCCGGACTTTTTCTGATATGGCATAAATTCAATGCTTTTTTCACAAAGTTCCGATCATGAATTTTTCCTGAACTGAGGTGCAATTCTTTAAACTCATTAATAATATAAGTTACTATACCTTCCTGTAATTGTGTGATTCCTTGTTGAATAAGATTATGATCGATGCACCATTTGACACCGAGAAGCCAGTTGGGATCACCTTCCATAGACGCAAAGGGCTGAACCTTTTGAGTAATTTTCTTGCGTAAGGAGTCCATGAAATGATCCCATTCTTCTTCCTCAGCAGGTTTTTCCTCTATGATCTTAATATAATTTTCAAAGAAGTGCCTGTCTTCAATGGACTTTCCTCGATTGGTTGTGAAAATCCCGGCCATTTCAGAAGTTTTTTGATCCAACTGTCGCAAACGATGGGCTTGAGGGTCTTTCCCCTCTGATTCAGCCAGTCTTGGTGTGTAAGTTTCTTTTAACACCATATTGAGTTCTTCTACCTGTCCATATTTGATGAATTGGTTGACGGCTGAACTCCATCGTTGGATTTCATCCAGAGGTGTCAAATTGAAGACAGGTGCAACGTTAGAATCGATATCACGGGCTTCCCAGGCACCGTAGTAAATTCCTTTGAGTTCAATGTTTTTTAAGGCGCGGGCATAATTTAATAGTGTCATGGAAAGCATAGGGATGGAACGAAAACCATGTGTAATGTCTAAATAGACCTGATCATTCGACTGGATTTGTTGAAATACGGCTTCAAAGATCTGCCATATTTCCGCAGTAGATTGCCCAAATGGAATATCGATAACTTGGGTATTTTTGATATGCCCTGATGCTGTCAACCGAGATTTTAGCCCCTCTAATTGAATAATTTCTTTTGTTTTTCTATCCCTATGGCCGTTGTCTTGCCAATTTTTTTCTTTTGCTCCCTTGGTTAAAAAGATAAAAAACTGATCATTATCTGAAGGTTTGGGAAACAAAAGACGTAGCAGGGCTTCCTGAATAAATGTTACATTTTCAGAGCACTCGTCTTTTAACTGATAGTGGGCTTCTTTATATGCACTTGTACCTAAAAAAGAAATCAATATGTTTCTAGCCATGGTATTATATAAATTTTGATTCGTCTAAGGAGGGGACATCCGATGCTTGGGGAAGTACTGGACGCAGACCAAACTCGTTTTTTTCGGATTTGGGCTTTCCTTCCCGCTCGATTTCCATATAGCGCGTTTTTTGCAGCCAAGCTCCACTTTTTGCTTCCTTTTCATTAAACCTGAGCGTGGATTTCAACTCTTGCAGGCGATCCAGGTCCCAGATGGAGTCTTTTTCTTTCTTAAGTGCGGAAAGGAGTTCGGATTGAAAGGCCTTTTTGAATAGCTCTGTGGATTCCTGCGTTAGAGGAGGACGACAAATACCTTTTGAAAAGAAGGAAGGCGATTGATAAGCTTTTTCAATATCGATGATGTTGAGATTTTGAACGTTTATTTTGATGGAACCCAGTCCCAGGGGTTTAGCGAGTCCGATTTTGTGAGCCGGGAACGTATTTTCTTCCGAATACTCAATGCTGGGCTCTAAGGCTTCCAGGAGCATTCCCAGCTCTACTTTCGAAAGATTTTGGAACCAAATGGAGCCTTGGAAAGAGGCGCCCGGATGGATGGGTTTGACCCTGGCTGAGTGCGACTTCTGCTCTTCTGTACCATCGGACTCTTTCCATGAAATATCAAGTCTACCTGAGTCGTCGGTGCCTCGATGCCAGTAAAGTTTGTAGCCTCCGAGTTTGGCTTTTTTTGAGTTGTAGTTCTGAATTTTGTCTTTATCCGTTTGCTCCAGGTAGTGCTGGAAGGTAGTGGGTTTTGGGCTTGCTAATATTTTTAAGAGCTGCGGTTGAGAGTAGGTTTTTGCGTCTTTCGCCATGTAATCACCAAATGAAAGTCTCGAGGCGATCATTTTTTTTTCAAATTGTTCTCCGAATAGGCTTTCAACTATATCCGGATTGTTGTGATCCTCCTTTGATTTGCGTAGCGGTTTAGGTACTTTTTCTTTTATGGAATATTTGTATGGGATTCGGTAGAAAGGGGTATGCCCAAAGTGAATGATTTCTCCGTTTTGGATACTGTAAAAAACGGGAATGCCATGAGGACATTTTTTGCTACATTCCTTCAAATACTTTTCTACCTCTTCAGCTCTGTTTTCGTCTAACTTAAAATCGCGTAGCACCTTGTCAGGCACCTGTAACTTTTGAGAATTGTCAGGTGGGTGAAAATGATATTCTGCGTTCTTTCTTGTACTATTTCCTGTTGTGATTACCCAACCGTCTCCGCTTCTGTCTTTCCGAATGGTGAAAGGTATGGGTCTCCTTGACTGGGATCTTGTGTATGTGTTTCCGTTTTGTTTTTTGCAGGGGATAATCGTCCCCTCTTTTAAGAATCCTGCTTTGGCATTCGAGGTGGAGTAGGTTGCACTTCGATCTTTGATCACATTAGCACCAATTTGTTTTTTGTAGTCATCATTTTGCGGGTCTTTGTGGAAAATAGCTCTATAATAAAGGCTTTGGTCACCAACCGGTCCAAATTTGCTTTGGGATAGAATTTCTGAGAGCGTTCGGATCATCCCACGTAGTGAGCTGCCGGGGATGCCATATTTATTGTCATATCCAAAGGAATTGGCTTCGTCACTGATTTGGCGAATAAAGAGTGGGGTGAGATTTTCAATCTCAAGGTCAATTCTGCCGCTAAGTTTGCCTGTTGTGAACTGATCAAATTCATTTGAGGAGTCCCCAAGCAAGGCAACTTTTTCGGGCAAAGGGACGAAATTGTATGGTGCGCGAGCTTTCTTTTTGGTTTTTCGCGCAAATTCCCCGTTGGGATCTCGATTCTCAGTTTGGTTGGCTTCCTCAACAATGGGATTGTCCAATTTTTTTTGGATATTAATCTTCTTTTTTTTGCTACGTTGAACTGTTTGACCGCCTGAAGAAATTTTAGATACAGCTCCAGATGTAAGTTCAAACTCTACTTCACTTCCTACCCATTCTTCTTTTACATCGACATTTGTTGGTATATCTATTTTGGAAGTCTTGAACTCACTTTTTTTATACTTTACGTAGTAACGATCTCCTTTCTTTTTCAGGGTGCCTTTTTTCATTTTGTTTCTTTGTTTTTTGTGCTGTTCAATGATATTTTAATCAGTCTGAAGGGCTACCCACTAAAGTTTAAAGTGTTAAAAACATAAAAATCATACCCATTCCCATCCTCTCGGATGTAATGATTGATTTGCAAGGTGCCTCCACTCCTCAATTGTACCTCTTTGGTAATAAAGTCCCTTGCGCTATCTGATTTTTCAGTAGCTGGCGAACTTTTCACTGTTCTGAGGAGCACTTCTCCATTTCGGGGAGTGAAAAAATATTCTGTTTCTTCATTGAAAAGGCGACACTCTACTAATAAATGGGGCTGAAAGTCCGCTTCAGAAAGTTCGCCGGTTTTTTCCTCATTTGGTGCAATGGCGAAATGCTTACCGATATAACCCACATGATAATCTCCCAAAGCCTTTTTCGCCTTTTCAAATTCTTTAAAGGCCTTGCTCGCTGTTTTAAGGTGGTTTGTATTTTTTAGGATTATTTCCCTATCTGTGGTATATATTTTATCCATTAGATTCATTTTTTTTATTGGGTTGGCATTCTAAAAATGCATTTATGTACTTATTGAGGGTTGCCTCCTGTGACTGATCTTCTAATGATAATTCTTCATCTTCATTGGATTTTAACTTGAATGGGTCTCTGTCGCCTATCTTGATGGTGGCCGATATTCCCCGGAATCGGCCTCTGCCAATAGCCTTTTCGCCGCCAACGGCCAGAAATTCCGTCATCAGGTCGCGAGCGACCAGGAGTAGGAGTCCGATTTCAGCATCTTCGTGGCTTTCCTGTTTTTTATCGTCATGCGATCTTTTCGGATGCAAGATCTTCCACTTTACACTGACAGTGGTTTCGTCTGTTGGCCAAACGGGTTCCGTTTGAAACAGGGCAGATTCCATGGCCCCACCCGTAAAGCGGTCGATGGCGACCCGCGTTTGTTCTTTAATATCACCTGTTTTACAAAAAGAAGCATCTGATGTCCAAAAGCGGGATTTGCTCAATTCGTTGTCCTCCACAGAACCAAACAAAGCATTAATCAATTTATTGGGATTCTCATGAATGGTATTGGCTATTCGATATGCATGATGACGCACAGCTCCCTTCATGCTTTTGGCAGATAAGATATAATCCCCATTTGCTTGCAGGGAGGCATCATCTGCGCCG
>Ga0102926_1002386_pt1 | contig 10903 bp, 9 predicted proteins | sample SalPonR1_A_D2_MG_FD_78173 | JGI IMG/M metagenome (GOLD analysis project Ga0102926, IMG submission 78173) | Salt pond soil microbial communities from South San Francisco under conditions of wetland restoration - Salt Pond MetaG R1_A_D2_MG | ecosystem: Environmental > Aquatic > Marine > Intertidal...
AGCACCGCGCCCTTGTCCATCGCCGGGATCACCTCGGCGGCGACTTTGCGCAGAATGTCACCGTTGGGCAGCATGGTGATCACCACCTGCGCGCCCTTGGCGGCCTCGGCCCCGCTTGTGGCCATGGTAACGCCGTCGATGCTGACCTCGGCCATGTCAAAGCCGGTCACCTCGTGGCCCGCCTTGGCCAGATTGGCGGCCATCGGCCCGCCCATGTTGCCCAATCCGATGAACCCGATTTTCATGGCTTATCCTTCCTTGTCGAATGAAAGTGCATCTTGCCCCAAAGGCATCAACATCTGAGTTGCGGCCAGCGAAGGCGGGGCGTCAAGCCCGTGCTGCCATTTCGGGGCGCGGTCCTTGTCGATTACGGCGGCGCGGATGCCTTCCAGAAAATCGCCCTGTTCCATGGCGCGGAAGGTAAAGCGATATTCCAGATCAAGCGCCCGGCGGATATCGGCGGCCGGGCCGCGCAGGCGGTGGATCATTTCCACCGCACAGGCCATCGACAGGGGCGAGTTGCGCCCCATGGCCTTGAGCGTGTCATCGGCAAAATCGCTGTCCTCTGTCCGCAGGGAATTGAGGATATCGCTCAGGCTATCGCCACCGAAATGCGCATTGATCCGCGCGTGCTTGCCTTCAAGCGGGCTGTCAGGCGGGGTTTGCGCCGCCTCGGCAATGGCCGCAACATCGCCGGTTTCTTCCAGCTTGGCGATGAGGGCGGGCCATGCCTCACCCGGAATGTAAGTATCTGCAAAACCGGCATAAATCGCGTCGCCCGCGCCCATCCGGGAAGCCGTGGTGCCAAGGTATTCGCCAACCCGCCCCGGCGCGCGCGCCAAGATGAGAGACCCACCGACATCCGGCACAAGGCCGATGCCCACTTCGGGCATGGCGATCTGGCTTGTCTCGCAAACGACACGGTGCGACCCGTGGCAGGCAATGCCCACACCGCCGCCCATGGTAAAGCCCTGCATGAAGGCGATATAGGGTTTGGGGTATTCGGCGATCTTGGCATTGAGGCGATATTCATCGCGCCAGAAGGTGCGCCCATAGGCATAATCCCCGGCGCGGCCTGTTTCATAGAGCTTCTGGATATCGCCACCGGCGCAAAAGGCCTTCTCGCCCTCGGCGTCGATCACCACCAGATCAACCGCGTCATCCTCGGCCCAGTCATCCAGCGCCGCTTCGATCTCAAGCGCCATCTCGTAGCTCAGCGCGTTGAGGGCTTTGGATCGGGTCAGGGTGATACGGCCTGCGCGGCCAGTGATGCGGATGTCGATATCGCTCATTGATGTTCTGCCAGCAGTTGCCGGGCGACGATCAGGCGCATGATTTCGTTGGTGCCTTCGAGGATTTCATGCACGCGCAGATCACGTACCAGTTTCTCGATTCCGTAATCGGCAAGGTAGCCATAGCCGCCATGCAATTGCAGGCATTGATTGACGATTCTGGAGCCGCCCTCGGTCACGAATTTCTTGGCCATGGCGCAAAACTTGGTGGCATCCGGCGCGCCTTGGTCCAGCTTCCACGCCGCTTGACGCAGGAAGGTGCGGGCGGCTTGCAGTTCGATCTCCATTTCCGCAAGACGGAATTGCAGGGCTTGGAACTGATCAATGGATTTCCCAAACGCCTTGCGCTCGGACATATATTGCAGGGTCATGTTCAGCGCCTGTTGCGCGGCCCCAAGCGAGCAGGCGGCGATATTCAGGCGACCGCCATCAAGGCCCGCCATGGCATAGGAAAAGCCTTGGCCTTCCTCGCCCAAAAGGTTTTCGGCGGCAATGTTGCAGTTATCGAATTGCACTTGGGCGGTGGGTTGGCTGCGCCAGCCCATCTTGTCCTCTAGCCCGCCGAACGACAGGCCGGGGGTTCCATCCTCGACGTAGACGGTGGAAATGCCCTTGGGGCCATCCTCGCCGGTGCGGACCATGACAACATACGCGTCCGAGTAGCCACCACCCGAGATGAAGGCCTTGGTGCAATTGAGTGTGTAACATTCGTTGGTGCGTTCAGCCTTGGTTTTGAGCGCCGAGGCGTCCGAGCCTGAGCCGGGTTCGGTCAGGCAGTAGGACAGCACGGTTTCCATGGTCAGCGCCTTGGGCAGGACGCGGGTTTTCATCTCGTCGCTGCCGAAGGTGTCGATCATCTTGGCGCACATGTTGTGGATCGACAGGAAGGCCGCGACCGAGGGGCAGGCCATGGAAAGCGCCTCGAAGATCAACGTGGAGTCCAGCCGCGAAAGGCCAGAGCCGCCGGACTCTTCACTGACGTAGATGCCGCCAAGACCCAGTTCGGCAATTTGCGGCCAGAGTTCCTTGGGGATGGTGCCGTCGCGTTCCCATTTTTGGGCATGGGGGGCGATATTGTCCTGCCCGAAGGCATGGGCCATGTCGAAAATGGCCGATTGCTCCTCATTCAAGGCGAAATCCATCTGCGTCTCCTCCGCGCGGCATGTAATTGAACGCGTGTTTAATTAGCAATCATTGCAGCAATGTTGCAAGTGGGTGTGAGAGAAGGGTAGCGGGGTTGCGTGAAATGGAAAACCGGTAGAGAGGAGTGTCCCGAAATCTTTAAAGATTTCGGACCGTTTTCTTTCAAAGAAAACGGTGTCAGCGGACCGCTTCGATCGGGCCTTCGGCGCGGCCGTGGATGAATTGATCGAGGTAGGGGTCGCCCGAGGCGTCCATATCGGCCACCGGCCCGGTCCATTGGATGACGCCATCGTGCAGCATCGCCACATTATCGGCAATCGCGCGCACGGAGGTCATATCGTGGGTAATGGTCATGGCGGTGGCGCCCATTTCGACAACGATTTCGCGGATCAGGTCGTTGATCACGCCCGACATGATCGGGTCAAGCCCGGTGGTAGGCTCATCGAAAAAGATGATCTCGGGCTCGGCGGCGATGGCGCGGGCCAACCCGACGCGCTTTTGCATGCCGCCCGAGAGTTCGGCGGGGAATTTGTCGGCCTGTTCCGGCGTCAGCCCCACGCGGCGCAGTTTTTCGATGGCGATTTCGCGGGCTTCCTCCTTGGGGCGCTTCAACGACCCGCGCAGCAGGCGGAAGGCCACGTTTTGCCAGACGGGCAGTGAATCAAATAGCGCACCACCCTGAAACAGCATCCCGAAGCGGGCGAGAAAGGCATCGCTGTCGCCCTTGGTGACGTCCTTGCCATCCAGCGTGATCTCGCCACTGTCGGGGTGAATGAGGCCAAGGATGCACTTCAGCGCCACGGATTTGCCGGTGCCCGACCCGCCGATGATCACCATCGACGTGCCGGTCTCGATCTTCAGATTGACCCCTTGAAGAACCCGGTTGCTGCCAAAGGCTTTATGGACATCCTTGAGTTCGATCATGCGTGTGGTCCCTGGTGGCACACGGCTGGGGCTCTGCCCCAGACCCCGGGATATTTCCGGCAAGAAGAAAGCCGATGCTTTCGCTGGCGGGGTGATATGGGGCGGCGTGGGGTCATGCCGAGAAAAACAGTTCTGTCAGAAGGTAATTGGAGGCGAGGATCAATACGCTGGCGGCCACCACAGCGGCCTTGGTGGCGCGGCCCACGCCCTGCGCCCCGCGACCCGAGTGCATGCCGAAATAGCAGCCCATCAGCGCCACGATGAAGCCGAAGGCTGCCCCTTTGATCAGGCCCGAAACCACGTCCCACACCTCAAGAAAATCGATGGTGTTGTGCAGGTAGGTGCCCGCGCCGAAATCAAGCCGCCCGACGCCCACCAGAAAGCCGCCCATGATGCCGATCACGTCGCCCACACCCACCAGCACCGGCACCGCCAGCGTGGCGGCCAGAACGCGGGGCAGGGTAAGGTATTTCATCGGATTGGTCGACAGCGTGGTCAGCGCGTCGATCTGTTCGGTCACTTTCATCGTGCCGATCTCGGCGGCGATGGAGGAGGCCACCCGCGCCGCCACCATGAGCCCGCCCAGAACCGGCCCAAGCTCGCGCGTGAGGCCGATAGCGACGATAGAGGGCACCACGGTTTCGGCGTTGAACCGCGAGCCGCCCGCATAGATTTGCAATGCCAGCGCCCCGCCGGTGAACAGCGCCGTCATGCCCACGACGGGTAGCGAGAGCCAGCCGATCTGGATCAGGGCATGGCCGAATTCGCGCGCATAAAACGGCGGGCGGAACAGATGGCTGACGGTATCGACGGCAAAAAGCGTCACGCGCCCGATCATGGCGAGCGCCGACAGCACGTTGCGGCCAAGAGCGGCCAGAAGGTGCAGGATCCAGCTCATCCGCCAAGATACCTGCGGCTGTACCGGTCCCCCAAGGAGGTCAGGATTTCATAGCCAATGGTGCCCGCGTTATCGGCCAGCGTGTCGATGGTGTTGTGCTGGCCCAAAAGCTCAAGGGATTTGGGGTCATGGCCAAGGTCGGTTACATCGACGCCGATCAGGTCCATGGATATCCGGCCCACAACCGGGCATTTCACCCCCTCGGCCCAAAGATGCGTTTTGGGCCCCATGGCGCGAATGATGCCATCGGCATAGCCTGCGCTGATGGTCGCCACCCGCATCGGGCGGGGCGCGGTAAAACTGTTGCCGTAGCCGACGGTTTCGCCGGGGATCAGGTCGCGGCATTGAATGACAGGGATGTCCAGCGTGACGACGGGCCGCGCGTCGGCAAAGGGCAAGCCGCCATAAAGGCCGATGCCCGGACGCGCGAGATCGAAATGATACTCGGGCCCCATGAGGATGCCGCCGGTATTGGCCAAGGACAGCGGCACACCGGCCTCGGCGGTCATGGCCTGAAAAGCGCCCAGTTGACGGGCGTTCATCTCGTGCTCCGGCTCATCGGCGCAGGCAAGGTGCGACATGATCAAGGCCGGGGTTTGTTCCAAGGCCACATCGCGCATGGCGGCCCATTCGCCCGGCTCCATGCCAAGCCGGTTCATGCCGGAATCAAGCTGTACGCCGAAGGCATGGCCGGGCAGGGCCTCGACATGGCGGATCATCTGGTCGATGGAATTGATCATTGGCACCAGATCGCAATCGCCGATCATATCGGCATCGCCCGCCATATGGCCGGAAAAGACGTTGATCGTGGGGCCGGGGCCAAGTTCGGCGCGCAGGGCCGCGCCTTCCTCGGCCATGGCGACAAAGAAGCTGCGCACCCCGTCGCGGGCCAGCGCGCGCGCCACCTTGGCGGCGCCAAGCCCATAGGCATTGGCCTTGACCACGCCGGCGGTTTCGCCGGTCATCACGGCATCCAACGCACGCCAATTTGCGCGGATCGCGTCAAGGTCGATGGTCAGGGTCGCGGTGCTCATGGGGGTGGGTTTTGACAGGATGCACGAGGGGGTCAAGTGAAAAGGCGGCCCGCCGGGGCCTGCCCGTGCCTCAGAACTCCTGATTGCCGCCTTGTTGCCACGGTTGAACGAGGTTGCCGAAGCGGGTGAACTGGCCTTCGAAGCTCAGTTCGACACTGCCGATCGGGCCGTGCCGTTGCTTGCCGATGATGACCTCGGCCTTGCCATGCAGGCGCTCCATCCGCTCTTGCCACGCGGCCATTTCCTCAAGCCGGTCGTCGGATGGTTTTTCGCGTTCGACGTAATATTCCTCGCGGAACACGAACATCACCACATCGGCGTCCTGCTCGATCGAGCCGGATTCGCGCAGGTCCGAAAGCTGTGGGCGTTTATCGTCGCGGCTTTCCACTTGGCGCGAAAGCTGTGACAGGGCGACCACAGGGATATCCAATTCCTTGGCGATAGCCTTGAGGCCTTGGGTGATCTCGGAAATCTCGTTCACGCGGCTGTCCTTGGCGCTGGCGGCGCGGACAAGCTGCAGGTAGTCGACCATCAGTACGTCCAAGCCATGCGTCCGCTTCAAGCGGCGCGCTCGCGCGGCCAGTTGGCTGATCGGCAGGGCGGGGGTGTCGTCAATGTAAAGCGGGCAGGATTCCAGCGTCTTGGCGGCGTCGACGAAGCGGCGGAACTCGGCCTCTGTCATGTCGCCACGGCGGATCTGTTCCGACGGCACTTCGGAGGCTTCAGACAGGACCCGGGCCGCCAGCTGCTCGGCGCTCATTTCAAGGCTGTAAAAGCCCACGACGCCGCCTTCGATGGCGCCTTCGGTGCCGTCGGGCAGGGCACCGCGCTTGTACGCCTTGGCGATATTGAAGGCGATGTTGGTGGCCAGGGAGGTTTTGCCCATCGACGGTCGTCCGGCCAGGATAAGAAGGTCTGACTTGTGCAGGCCGCCCAGCTTGCGGTCCATATCCGTCAGCCCGGTCGAAATACCGGCCAGCCCGCCATCCCGCTGATAGGCGGCGTTGGCCACGTTCACCGCGTCGGTGACCGCGCGCAGAAAACTCTGAAAGCCCGATTCCGCCTGTCCCTGTTCGGACAGTTTGTAAAGCTTCTGTTCGGCCTCGACGATCTGATCCTTGGGCTCGGACTCGACATCGGCTTGCAATGCCTTGCCCGCGATATCATGGCCAAGCGCGATCAACTCGCGCCGTACGGCCATGTCGTGAATCATCTGGGCGTAATCGCGCACGGCAAAGGCCGAGATTGCCGCCCCGGCCAGCCGTGCCAGATAGGCCGGACCGCCCAGTTCCTTCAGGCCTTCGTCCTCTTCCAGAAAGGCCTTCAGGGTGACGGGCGACGCAAGGTTGCCCTTGGCGATCCGCGCAACGGCGGTCTCGTAGATGCGTTGGTGAACAGGATCGTAAAAATGATGCGGCTGGATGATCGAGGCGACGCGGTCATAAACATCGTTATTGGTCAGCAAAGCGCCCAGAAGCTGCTGTTCTGCCTCGATGGAATGGGGCATTGTTTCGGCGTCCTGCACCTCGGCGCCGGTGGCGTTGAAACTTGCAACCTCGTTCATACTTCCCCCCAATTTCCGCGATTGGATGGTCATAGAGCCGTGCTTGTCCATGAGCCAGAGTAATAACTCTGTGGACATAGTGTGGATAAGATAGCACACATGATCTTGCGGTGCAGGTGGTAAATTGCAGCCGATATTGTGGTGGCTCTCGGTGCAGTTCGAGGCGGCGTGACCTCAAAGACGCAGAATTTCTTTTTTGCGCGTGGATGACGCCGCGGCTTTTAGCTGCGCGCGGCCTGCCACGCCCGCGGGTCGTCGAGAAACGATTCGACCCCATCCAGCGTGGCCGCATCAAAGGATGCTTGCGCGCGCGCCTCGGCCAGAACATCCCGCCATGTACACAGGTGATGCAGCGTAACGCCATGATCACCCAAGGTTTTCTCGGTCTCGGGGAAGATGCCGTAATAGAAGATCACCGCCGTATGGGCGCAACTGGCGCCGGTGTCGCGGATGGCATCGACGAAGCTGATCTTCGATCCGCCATCGGTGGTCAGGTCTTCGACCAGCAGCACGCGCTGGCCTTCGCTCATCGCACCTTCGATTCGGGCGTTGCGGCCATAGCCCTTGGGCTTCTTGCGCACATAGGTCATCGGCAGGGCCATGCGTTCAGCCATCAGCGCGGCAAAGGGAATGCCCGCCGTCTCGCCACCTGCCACGTTGTCGAAGGCTTCAAGCCCCGCGTTGCGCATCACGGTAACGGCCAGGAAATCCATCAGGGTCGCGCGGATGCGCGGGAAGCTGATGAGCTTGCGGCAATCGATATAGGTCGGCGAGGGCAGGCCCGAGGCGAGGGTGAAAGGGTCATCGGCATTGAAATGCACCGCCTCGATTTCCAGCAGCATGCGCGCGGTCAGGCGGGCGATTTCTTGGGGCGAAGGGTAGGCGGTGGGGATCATCGGTTTGGTCCTTCTGCGGGCGGCGGGCCAGAAGATTTTATGCCTCCGGCGGGGATATTTAGAGCAAGAAGAAAGGGTCAGGTAACCTGCCAGTGCAGGGGGAAGCCCGGATCGAAGACGGTGACGGGGCCGTCTTCGGTCATGATATGGTCGGGGTAGGTGACGGTCTCGCCCTTGGTGAGGGTGATGGTGTCATCGCTTTCAGGCAGGCCATAGAAGGCCGGGCCGTGGCGCGAGGTGAACCCTTCGAGCTTATCAAGCGCGCCTTCGTCCTCGAACACATGGGCGAGGATCGAAAGCGTGTTGGTGGCGGTGAAACAACCCGCGCAGCCACAGGCGCTTTCCTTATTGGCGTCGGTATGCGGCGCGCTGTCGGTACCAAGGAAGAAGCGGGTGTCGCCACTTGTGGCGGCGGCGCGCAGGGCAAGGCGATGCTCCTCGCGCTTGGCCACGGGCAGGCAGTAATAATGCGGTTTGATGCCGCCCACGAGGATATGGTTGCGATTGATCACAAGGTGATGGGTGGTGATCGTGGCGCCGAGGTCGGTATCATTCGCTTTGACATAGTCCACCCCGTCGCGGGTGGTGATATGTTCCATGACCACCCGCAGGCCCGGCGTGGCGCGGCGAATGGGGTCAAGCACCCGATCGATGAACACCGCCTCGCGGTCGAAAATGTCGATCTCCGCGTCCGTCACTTCGCCATGCACGCAAAGTGGGCAGCCGATTTCGGCCATCTTTTCCAGCACGCCACGCACCTTGTCGAAGTCGCGCACGCCGCTTGCCGAATTGGTGGTGGCCCCGGCGGGATAGAGTTTGACGGCTGTAATCAGCCCCTCGCCATGGGCGGCGGCCAGATCCTGCGGGTCGGTATCCTCGGTCAGGTAGAGCGTCATCAGCGGCGTAAAATCACTGCCTTCGGGGCGGGCGGCGATGATCCGGTCGCGGTAGGCACGCGCATCGGCGGCAGTGACCACCGGCGGCATGAGATTTGGCATGATGATCGCGCGGGCGAAATGCCGCGCGGTTTCGGGCAGGACGGCCCGCAGCATGGCCCCGTCACGCAAGTGAAGGTGCCAATCGTCGGGGCGTTTGAGGGTCACACTCTGGGTCATGGCCAAGGGCTTTACACAATCCCGCGCCGCCGCGCCAGATGCCGCGTGACCTCAAATCACTCGAATTCGCGCTTGGGCATGTCGATGCCGCGCGCCTCGGCCTTCTCATGGGCGAAACGCAGCGACTTGCGAAAGCGCGGCCCGGGAGAGTTCCGCAGTACCCATTGGGCCCAACGCGCATTGAGAGAGAGCCGCTCATCGCGTTCCAGCCGCATCAAGACCCGCTTGAGATAGGGCACATGCTTGCGCCGCGCTCGGAACAGTTTGGACAGATTCCCAAGGTTGAGTTTCCCGGCGCTCATCTGGGCAATGATCCGCAGCAAAATCGACATCTCCATCAGGCTCTTTTCCATCTCCGAGCCCAAATGGCGCATCCGGTATTTCGTCACGTTGGGCCGGGTGAACAAAGCGGCATGCATCGCGTCAAGCCGAATGTCGGGATCATAAAGCACGAAGGCCTCTTCGGCGGCATCCAGCATGTCGGGCGCGTACCCATAACGCTGATCGAACGACGTGCGGCGCATGTGCAGGAACCGATCATCCCATTCGGCGACCCGCGGATCAAGCGTGGCCTGCGGTTGTACAGACAAGACGCGCGCGCCGGGGGAGGCTACCGAAAAGGCCGCCGCGGCATAGCCCGCCGCGCCCGCACCATAGAACAGCACTTGATCGTAGCCTTCGAAGAAGCCGTCATCGATCAGCCGGTCGAAAAAGCCAAAGACGCGCGGATCGCGAAACCATGTGTCGCCATCGCTGACCATAGCCATGTGCGACCAACCAAGCGCCTTGGCCAAGTGCCAGCCCACCGGCTGACCGCTGCCCGAAAGGGACCGCACCTGATCCAACGACTCGAAGGTGACCAGAAGGATCGGCTTGCCGGTCACAAAAGCGGCCAAGTGCTTTGATCCCAGATACTCCACGAATCCGTTCTCGACGATCTGATCGTCGACCTTGTCGATCCACTCGGCCCAGTTCAGGCCGGACAACGGCGTGTCGAAGATGTTCGGGCTGTCCTGCATCCTGTAAAGGTCCTCAATGCATGCTCAACGCTTGGCGCGTTCTTTGCGTCGAGTGGTAAGCGTCAACTTGGGCGAAATTTGGGAGAATCCAAGAGGTTTTAGGGTTGCGACAAAGGTCGCAGTGCGGGCCTTGCGCCCTTGACCCCGCGCAATCCCCCATGCAGTCCTTCTTAGCGTAAGGGAGGGATGCCATGACACTGCCGACAACGATTGACGAGGTGCAAGGCCTTTTGTCCGAAGAGGGCTACGTCTGTGGCCGCGATCTGGGCACGGTGGTGTTCTTGTCGCTTACGCTGGGGCGCCCTTTGTTTCTGGAAGGTGAAGCCGGTGTCGGCAAGACCGAGATTGCCAAGTCCCTGTCCGCGGCCTTGGGTCGGCGGCTAATCCGGCTGCAATGCTACGAAGGGCTGGATTCGGCCTCGGCCGTCTATGAATGGAATTTCGCCGAACAGATGATCGCCATCCGCACGGCCGAGGCGGCAGGCGGGGTGGATCGTGGCCACCTCAAGGATGAACTTTTTTCCGACGACTACCTGATCGAACGCCCGCTCTTGCAAGCCATGCGCCCACAGGCCGGCGGCGCGCCGGTCCTGTTGATCGACGAGTTGGACCGGACGGATGAACCCTTCGAGGCGTTCTTGCTGGAAGCCCTCAGCGATTTTCAGGTGACGATCCCTGAACTTGGCACCGTCAAGGCGCCTGAGCCGCCCATCGTCATTGTGACCTCCAACCGCACGCGCGAGGTGCATGACGCCCTCAAGCGCCGGTGCCTGTATCATTGGGTCGATTACCCCAGTTTCGACCGTGAGATAGAGATCCTGCAATCCCGCGCGCCCGAGGCTGCCGAAAGCCTCAGCCGCGAGGTCGTGGCCTTCGTTCAACGGCTGCGCACCGAGGATTTGTTCAAGAAGCCCGGCGTGGCCGAAACCATCGACTGGGCCAAGTGTTTGCTTGCCTTGGACGTGATCTCGCTGTCTCCTGAGGTGATTGCCGACACGCTGGGCGCGATCCTGAAGTA
>Ga0102926_1002390_pt1 | contig 10896 bp, 9 predicted proteins | sample SalPonR1_A_D2_MG_FD_78173 | JGI IMG/M metagenome (GOLD analysis project Ga0102926, IMG submission 78173) | Salt pond soil microbial communities from South San Francisco under conditions of wetland restoration - Salt Pond MetaG R1_A_D2_MG | ecosystem: Environmental > Aquatic > Marine > Intertidal...
AGCGCCTTCGCGCTCAGGCGCGCCACTTGGCGGCGACTTCCCATGGGCAAAATGGGCTGATCAACCGGCGCGGCCAACGTAACATCGGCATAGAGAGCATCGCATAGCGCGTCAGGGTCGGCGACATCCAACAAGCGGATTCTATCTGCACCAGCAATGGCTTGGGCCAGTGGCACCTCGTCATTCAGGGCGTCCCGCTCGGTGGTGGGCGACAGCAAAATCGTCACCTCAACAAAGCCCGAGGCCAAGGCCGCCAGCATCTCTGCATGGCCAAAGCCCGAAATCACACCGACCTCCAAGGGGATGACGTCAGCGGGCAGGCCGCGCCCATAGCGCGCGGCAAGCTGGATCATCTCGGTGCCGAAATCCTGATCACAGACCAGCAGGCGTGGGGCCTGACCGCCCGCTTTGCGATAGGCAGACGCCAGCGTATGGATACGCCGAAACGTCATGTCGGGAGAGGGCGCGTCATAGGTGATAGCCCCTGATGGGCAGCGCGCGGCACAGGCCCCGCACCCGGCGCAAACCATCGGGTCGATGCTGACATGCTCGCCGGCGGGGCTGATCGCGCCGGTAGGGCAGATATCCAAACACTTGGTGCAGCCGGTTTGCTGGGCGCGGGAATGCGCGCAAATCAGCGGCTCCATTGCCACATAAAGTGGCTTTTCGAAGGTGCCGATCAGTTGCGACGCCTCCAGCACAGCGTCGGCTACCGCGCCTATGCTGCCGGGGTCGGCGCGCAGATAGCCCTCGCGCTTGTGCGGGGCTGGAAACAGCGGCGTGCCGCCCGACAAATCCAAGATCACATCGCATTCCGTCAATCCGCCATCGCGGGGCGCATCCCATGTCAGCGCGCCGCGCCCGGCCGGGTTGACCTGTTGCAAGGCGTCAATCCGCAGTTGGAATTGCCCAAGCGCCCCTTCGGCCCGCGCCACGCGCCCCCGGATCACGTCGAAATCGCGGGTCTCTGGCGGCTCGGCCGTGTCGGTCGTCAGCACCGTCACGCCCAAGATCGGGGCCAGTTTGCGCGCCGCATCAAGGGCCACATCCGAGGGGCCAATGATCAGGCAAAGCCCTTCCGAGATCACATCCAACGTCTTTTCCGAGGGCGCGGGTAGCGTCGCCTCGGCCATCAGCGCGGCCATTTTGGGTAGTTTCGAGCGTGGGTCGTCTGACCACCCGGCCCGATCACGCAGGTCTGTGAAGGCTGGTGTCGGGGCCTCTGATTCGGCGGCCAATTCCTCGAAAATACGCTGTTCCTGACGACAGCAAATCACCGCATCGCCCGCCGCGATTTCCTGCGCGGCACGGTCAATCTGGGTGGTGCATAGGCCCGAATGAACCTGTGAACAGGTCAAACCCGTTGCCGCCTCCAATGCGTCTGCATCCACGTCTTGCGTGCCAGAACAATTGCATAAAATCAGTCGTTTAGCCATTTTTTCCTGCCGCGATTTGTGATTTTTTATGCCCCATCATGCAGGGCGCTTGGGCCAAGATTAGGCATGATTCGCTGCTGTGGTAAACAAGTTTTACCAAGCGCGTCAGGGGCCACACCAGGGCTCGGCAGGGCGGATGATTCTGTCTGGCGTTTCGTCGGCGAACGGAAACGACGGTTGCCACAGCGATCCTCATTCGGACTTTTTGTCCAATGCGGCGCTTTGCCCCGCGTCGCGCCGGTCAAACTGTCCCTGATCTGCGATTGTGGACCATGGAATGCAGAAATTTCTTTGTCTGGTTTGAAAACTGTATCAATCTAAGCCCACCGAAACTGGGGAGGATCGGTGTTGGTTCATAATCCTGCTCGATACGACAGCATGCCTCTTGGTGTGGTCGTCCGGCGCACTCCAGGTGTCACCCGGTGGGCCTCATGGGCTTGGAAAGCTGTGGCCGTGTTGCCTGCGGCGGCTCAGGCAGATTGGCGCGTGCTGCGTCGGGAGGGCGACGCTGTGGAATATCACGCCGCCACTCCGTTGCTAGAACTGCATGGCGCTGAAACGGATGCGTATCTGCATGGTCTGGCTGCGCGAATCCCCGCGATTTATGTTATACTGCGCCAAAGCGATGCGCCGGACGGGCCGCCGCTTGATGTTCTGTTGGTCACTGCCTCACCGTATGAGGCGCAGGATTACGCAGACAGCGGCGAAGAGATCATTGAAAAAGTCCCGATGCCGGCGGCGGTGATGGCTTGGGTGCAACAGTTTGTCGACACCCACCACATAGAGGAAGAGTTTAAAAAGCGGCGTCGCGACCGTACGCGCACCGATAAGGTTGAACACAGCGTCGGCGATCCCCGTGTTCGCAAAACCGCAGATGTTTACCAAGCGCCGCAAGCGCGCAAAGAGAGGCTGAATTGACCCGTTCTGCTGATTTCTGGTCCCGCCGCAAGGCGCGTGTCGCCGAGGAAGAACAGGCCCAAGCCCGTGCGATCGAGGCTGAGGAGGCTGCGGCATTCGAGGCCGAGCAGGCCGAGAAATCCGATGAAGAGCTACTTGAGGAACTGGGCCTTCCCGATCCCGACAGCCTGCAACCCGGAGACGATTTCAAGGCTTTCATGGCCAAGGCCGTGCCCGATCGTATCCGCCGCCGCGCCCTGCGCAAGCTGTGGCTGAGCAACCCCGCGCTGGCCAATCTTGATGGCTTGTTGGACTATGGCGAAGATTTCACCGACAGCGCCAAAGTCATCGAAAACATGCAAACTGCGTATCAGGTGGGCAAGGGCATGCTGGCCCATGTCGAGGAACTGGCACGTCAGGCGGACGAGGCGGAAAACCCTGTAGAAACGGACACCGCCGAGGCACCCGAAACCGCCGAGGCTGCCACGCCAGAGGCGGACAAAGCCCCGGCCCCGGATGTTTCAAATCCGTCAGATACCCATGAGATCGCCGCGCAACAGGATGATCGGCCCGTGCAATTATCCGATGATACACCTGACTACGATGTGGCGCCACGACGCCGGATGCGGTTTGCATTCGACGATCAGCAAGGGGCGCAGACATGACCATGAAAGAGGCAGTGATGGAGACCCCAACCGTGACCAGTGACATCGCCGAAGAGGACCGGCTGCGCGCCGATCTTTACGATTTTCTGGGTGTTTTGCTGGCTGGTCCGCCCAATCAGGCCTTGCTTGATCAAACCGCGCGCCTGTCGGGTGATGAAACGGATCTGGGCACCGCCATCGCCGCGTTGTCCCGCATCGCACAGCACACCAAGGCCCCCGCTGTCGAACGCGAGTTCAACGCGTTGTTCATAGGTCTTGGGCGTGGCGAATTGCTGCCCTATGCCAGCTATTACCTGACGGGGTTTTTGAACGAAAAGCCGCTGGCGGCGCTGCGCCGCGACATGGCTGTGCGCAGCATGACCCGCGCACAGAACGTCTATGAGCCCGAAGACAACATCGCATCGCTGATGGAAATGATGGCCGGTCTGATCACCGGTCGATTCGGCACGCCTGCCACGCTGGCCGATCAAAAGACGTTCTTCAACAAGCATATCGGCCCTTGGGCCGCTCACTTTTTCACGGATTTGGAGGCCGCCAAAAACTCGGTTCTCTATGCCTCGGTTGGCGCTGTCGGCCGGGTGTTCATGGAGATAGAGGCTGAAGGCTTTCGAATGAGCGCGGATTATTCCGCATGACCCGGCGGGCCATCCCGGCCCGCCTTCACCAGAGAGGAGGCTCTCATGACAAAGAAAGTTGAAGATGGCGCCAGCCGTCGCGATTTTCTCAAACTGGCGGCTTCTGGCGCGCCCGCGGTTGCGGTCGTGGCGGCAGCAACCGGAGGGCAGGCCGAAGCAGCCCAGCCCGATCTGACATCCGAACGGATGCAGGACACCGCGCATACGCGCGCCTACTTTGACTCCGCCCGGTTTTAAACCCGGACGCAGTTGCCCGACCCGCTGACGACTGGTTGCGATAGGCCCGACCGTTCAGTGGATAACCTTAGTACCCAGCAAGCCCAGTGGGCACAGCTCGGGAGGAGATGCACACATGCTTAGGAAAAAGACCAACGGGGTTGCGAGACGCTCCCAGCGGACAAGTATCCTGTCTGAAGTCGGCGGCAAATCCGTCGACCGTCGCGCGTTCTTGCGCGGCAGCGGTCTGGCCATTGGTGGCTTGGCCGCGATTGGTGCCACTGGCGGCACCGTGACCAAAGCCAACGCAGCTACGGCGGCAAATGGCGCGGTCGAGACCATCAAATCGGTCTGTACACACTGCTCGGTCGGCTGCACGGTTGTGGCCGAGGTGCAAGACGGCGTCTGGACGGGGCAGGAACCCGGTTGGGACAGCCCGTTCAATCTGGGTGCACATTGCGCCAAGGGCGCATCGGTGCGCGAGCACGCGCATGGCGAGCGCCGCCTCAAATACCCGATGAAAAAAGAGGGTGGAGAGTGGAAACGCATCAGCTGGGAACAGGCGATCAACGAGATCGGCGACGGCATGATGAACATCCGCGACGAAAGCGGCCCCGACAGCGTGTATTGGCTGGGATCGGCCAAGCACAACAACGAACAGGCCTACCTGTTCCGCAAGTTCGCGGCCTACTGGGGCACGAATAACGTGGACCATCAGGCGCGTATCTGTCACTCGACCACGGTGGCTGGCGTTGCGAATACATGGGGCTACGGCGCCATGACCAACTCGTATAACGACATTCACAAATCCCAGGCGATCTTCATCATCGGCGGCAACCCGGCCGAGGCGCACCCCGTCTCGCTGTTGCATGTGTTGAAGGCCAAGGAACAGAACAACGCGCCGCTGATCGTCTGCGATCCGCGTTTTACCCGCACGGCAGCCCATGCCGACGAATATGTCCGGTTCCGTCCGGGCAGCGATGTGGCGCTGGTTTGGGGCCTGTTGTGGCACATCTTCGAGAACGGCTGGGAGGACAAAGAGTTCATCCGCACCCGTGTCTGGGGTATGGACCAGATCCGTGAAGAGGTGGCCAAGTGGACCCCCGAAGAAGTCGAGCGCGTCACTGGCGCCCCCGGTAGCCAACTGGAACGCGTTGCGCGGACCATGGTCAACAACCGTCCGGGCACCGTGATCTGGTGCATGGGTGGCACGCAGCACACCAACGGCAACAACAACACCCGCGCGTATTGCATCCTGCAACTTGCCCTTGGCAACATGGGCACCTCGGGCGGTGGCACCAACATCTTCCGCGGCCATGATAACGTGCAGGGCGCAACCGACCTTGGTGTTCTGTCGCACACGCTTCCGGGCTACTATGGCCTGTCGGCGGGCGCTTGGGGCCACTGGGCACGTGTTTGGGGCGAAGATTCGGAATGGCTGGCCGGCAACTTCGCCAAGGTAAAAGGCGCGGACGGCAAGGAAAAGTCGCTGCAAAACCTCAAGGGCATCCCGGTGTCGCGTTGGATCGACGGTATTCTGGAAGATAAAGAGAATATCGACCAGCCCAACAACGTCCGCGCCATGGTTCTGTGGGGCCACGCGCCCAACTCGCAGACCCGCATGACCGAGATGAAGACGGCGATGGAAAAGCTCGACATGCTTGTCGTGATCGATCCGTATCCGACAGTTTCGGCGGTCCTGCATGATCGCACCGATGGGGTGTATCTGCTTCCGGCCTGCACGCAGTTTGAAACCCGTGGCTCGGTCACGGCCTCGAACCGGTCGTTGCAGTGGCGGGACAAGATCGTTGAACCGCTGTTCGAGTCCAAGTCGGATCACGAGATCATCGGCCTGTTCTCGAAAAAGTTCGGCTTCCACGATCGGATGTTCCGCAACATCAAATTGGAAGACGACGGCGTAACCCCCGACATCGAGGACACGCTGCGCGAGATCAACCGCGGCATGTGGACGATCGGCTATACTGGCCAGTCCCCTGAGCGCCTCAAGATGCACATGGCCAATCAGCACACGTTCGACAGAACCACGCTACAGGCTGTGGGTGGTCCGGCGGACGGCGACTATTACGGTCTGCCATGGCCCAGCTGGGGCACGCCCGAGATGAACCATCCTGGCACGCCGAACCTCTACGACATGTCCAAACCCGTCAGCAAAGGCGGCCTGACCTTCCGTGCCCGTTTCGGTGTGGAACGCGATGGTGACAATCTGCTGGCCGAAGGTGTCTACAGCCAAGGCTCGGACATTCAGGATGGATATCCCGAGTTCACGATGCAGATGCTGATGGATCTGGGTTGGGATGGTGATCTGACCGACGAAGAGCGCGCGACAATCGACGCGATCGCGGGCCCCAAGACCAACTGGAAAACCGACCTTTCGGGCGGGATCCAGCGGGTTGCGATCAAGCACGAATGCGCACCCTTCGGCAATGCCAAGGCCCGTGCCGTGGTTTGGACCTTCCCCGATCCGGTGCCCCTGCACCGCGAGCCGCTTTATACAAACCGGCGCGATCTGGTCGCGGATTATCCCACCTATGAAGACCGGCATGATTATCGCCTGCCCACCCTCTATGCGTCGATCCAGAAGCAAGACTTTTCGCAGGACTTCCCGATCATTCTGACATCGGGGCGTCTGGTCGAATATGAGGGCGGCGGGGATGAAACCCGGTCGAACCCGTGGCTGGCCGAGCTGCAACAGGACATGTTCGTCGAAATCAACACGCGCGATGCCAATAACCTTGGCGTGCGGGACGGCGCGCAGGTCTGGGTCGAAGGGCCCGAGGGCGGCAAGGTCAAGGTCATGGCCATGGTCACCGAACGGGTGGGCGAGGGCGTTGCCTTTATGCCCTTCCACTTTGGCGGCCACTATCAGGGCGAGGACCTTCGGAGCAAATATCCCGATGGTGCCGACCCCTATGTCTTGGGTGAATCGACAAACACCGCCCAGACATATGGCTATGACTCGGTCACGCAAATGCAGGAGACGAAGGCGACTCTCTGCAAAATCAGCGCAGCATAAGGAGAAACGGAAATGGCTAGAGCTAAATTCCTCTGTGACGCCGAACGCTGCATTGAATGCAACGCCTGCGTCACCGCTTGTAAAAACGAGCATGAAGTGCCTTGGGGCATCAACCGGCGTCGGGTCGTGACCATCGAAGATGGCAAGCCCGGTGAGCGGTCGATCTCGGTGGCCTGTATGCACTGTTCCGATGCGCCGTGTATGGCGGTCTGCCCTGTGGACTGCTTTTATCAGACCGACGATGGGGTGGTTTTGCACTCCAAGGATCTGTGCATCGGCTGTGGTTATTGCTTCTACGCGTGCCCCTTCGGCGCGCCGCAATTCCCGCAGGCAGGCAACTTTGGTAGCCGCGGCAAGATGGACAAATGTACCTTCTGCGCCGGTGGCCCCGAAGACAACAACAGCCAGGCCGAGTTCCAGAAATACGGGCGCAACCGGATCGCCGAGGGCAAACTGCCCATCTGCGCCGAGATGTGTTCGACCAAGGCGCTTTTGGCGGGTGATGGCGATGTTGTGTCAGGCATCTACCGCGAGCGCGTCGTGGCCCGCGGCTTTGGCAGCGGGGCCTGGGGCTGGGGCACCGCCTACGAGCAAAAGGGCGGCTGACCCATTCGGTGTCATAGGGCGCGTGCGACGCGCGCCCCTCGCCCGTGATATGCGGGCGGGCGGCTTGAATGCCGCCCGTCCAGCATCTCTATCCACCTGATAAACTGGACAGATCGCCATGACCCGTCTTTTGACCACGTTCTTTTTGTCTGTGTTGTTGGCCGCGCCGATTGCCGCGCCCGCCTCGGCACAAGACACCGCCGAACCCGCGCAGATCGACCGGTCCGCCACCGGAGGCGCGCCCACGCTTGAGGACATCCTCGCGCGGCAGCGCGGCGAAGTCGTCGACAATTCTCATCGCCGCGGTAATGAAGGTGACGGCGAAACCGCACCTGGCCTTGGCCCGTTGGGCGGGGTGTCGGATTCCGAAGTGTGGCGCGATCTGCGCTTTAACGATGCAAATGTCAAAGTGTCTGCCGGGGGCGATGTCGCCAAGGTTCTGGTGCAGGATCGCGGCATGGCATGGCTGCAATTCCGGCAGGGTCCACTCTCCACCTACGGCGGATGGGGCCTGATCGGGGTTCTGGGCCTGCTGGTTCTGTTCTACGTGTTCCGGGGACGGATCACGATTGACGGTGAAAAAACCGGCCGCACCGTGACCCGTTTTGAAGCTATTGAACGGTTCGCCCATTGGTTGATGGCAGGCTCGTTCATAGTGCTGGGCATCACCGGGTTGGTCTCGCTTTTGGGCCGCACCTTGCTCATTCCGATGCTCGGGCACGAAGCGTTCTCGACCATCGCCATCAGCTCGAAATGGGTGCACAACAATATCTCATGGGCGTTCATGCTGGGGCTGATCATGGCCTTTGTGATGTGGGTGGCCCATAACATTCCCAACAAGACCGACCTCAAGTGGTTGGCCGTGGGCGGCGGGATATTCAAAAAGGGCGTGCATCCACCCGCCAAGAAATTCAACGCCGGTCAGAAGCTGATTTTCTGGTCTGTGATCGTTCTGGGCGCGTCGATCTCGGTGTCGGGGCTGGCTTTGTTGTTTCCTTTCGAACTGCCAATGTTCGCGAAAACCTTTGCGATCCTGAACGATACAGGCCTGCCGCAAGCGCTAGGCTTTGGTGCCTTACCGACAGAGTTGGCCCCGCATGAGGAAATGCAGTTTTCCCAAGCATGGCACGCCATTGTCAGCTTTGTGCTGATGGCGATCATCCTTGCGCATATCTACATCGGGTCTGTCGGCATGGAAGGCGCGTTCGATGCCATGGGCTCGGGCGAGGTTGAAGAGCAATGGGCACGTGAACACCACAGCCTGTGGCTGGAAGAGCTGCAGGAAAAAGGGGAAGCGTCCGAAAAAGACCCCCAGAAAGGCAAGGCGGCGACGCCTGCTGAGTAACCGATGCAGAGGGTGCTTCAAAGCATTGTGGTTTGCCTTGCCGTGGTGGCCCCTGTCGGGGCCGCCGCGCAGCAGTTTACCACGCTCAAGGGTCACGGCGGGCCGGTTATGGGTTTGGATGTGAACCCATCGACAGGGCAGGTGGCCAGCGCAAGTTTCGACAATTCCGTGGGTCTTTGGCAGGACCGCGCGCCGCGCTGGTTGGAAGGGCACGACGCAGCGGTGAATACGGTGCTGTTTCTTGACGCCGACAAGGCGGCATCGGCGGGCGATGACTTTGCGATCATCCTTTGGGATCTAACCAGCAGCGAGGCCATGCGACTGACGGGTCACGAGGGCAAGGTGGCCGCCTTGGCGCAATCGCCAGATGGGTCAACGCTGGCCTCGGCCAGTTGGGATGGCAGTATCGGGCTATGGTCGCTTGTCGCGCCTGACAGCGCGCCGCGCTTTCTGACCGGGCACGAATCCGGGGTGAACGCCGTCACCTTCAACCGTGACGGGACGCGGCTGTATTCCGCGTCGGCAGATGGCACGATCCGGGTTTGGGATGTTACGGATGGCAGCAGCCGCATCCTGACCAATCAGGGCTTTGGCGTGAACCGTATCCTTTTGGGACCGGACGGAACGTGGCTGGCCTATGGCGCGGTTGATGGGGTGACGCGCGTCATTGACGCACAAACCGGCGATCAGTTGGCGGATTTTTCGCTTGATCGGCGGCCCATCTTGTCGATGGCCCACCATCCCGAAACACACCAATTGGCTGTTGGGGATGGGCATGGATACATCATGATCATCGACACGGCCCGCTGGCAGATTGCTCGCGATTTCCGCGCCATGCGCCGCGGCCCTGTCTGGGCGCTTGCGTTTTCACTGGACGGTCAGAACATACTGGCCGGCGGGCTTGAGGATGTTGCCTATTCTTGGCCCATTGCGTTGCTGGATGAGTTCGACCCCGCGGGCGGGGCCGAGCGCAGTTTTCTGCGCGACCCGGACGAAATGCCAAACGGCGAACGGCAATTCATGCGCAAATGCTCGATCTGTCACGCGGTGACCCCGCCACCGTCGCGCAAGGCGGGGCCGACACTTTATAATGTGTTCGGTCGCAAAGCGGGAACACTTGAGAGCTATCCCTATTCCGATACGTTGGCCGGATCCGATATTGTTTGGACCGATGACACCATCGACGCCCTGTTCGATATCGGCCCCGATCACTATATTCCGGGCTCAAAGATGCCCATGCAACAGATCAACGCGACAAGAGACCGGCAGGATCTGATCGCCTATCTGCGCCGTGTTACGGCGCCCAAACAGGAGAACTGACATGAAAGCAATGTATGCGGCTTTTGCGATCACGGCGCTGATATCGGTCGTGGCGTATTACGGTTTGGGGGCTTTGGGATTTTCCAGCCAAGATCAGATGGCGGGTGACGCGGTGCGCCTGGGTGATGCCCCCGAATGATTCAAGCCGACCCCGCGCCCGAAGCGTCCCACCGCAAGGACGATTACGGTGAAACACTGGCGGCCGCATCGATCCTTGTGGTCGATGACGAACCCGGTATGCGCAATTTTCTGATCAAAACACTGACGCCACGCTGCAAGCGGGTGGAACAGGCGCGCTCGGCGTCCGAGGCCAGCGATATTCTGGATAGCGTCCATTTCGATCTGGTGATCCTCGACAATATCATGCCGGGCACAACGGGCCTTGATTGGTTGACCGAACAGCGCCGCGTCGGTTTTTTCGCCGAAACGATCCTGATCACGGCCTATGCGGATCTTGATACTGTCATTCAGGCCTTGCGCGCGGGTGTGGCTGATTTCGTGCTGAAACCGTTTCGGGCCAATCAGATACTGAACGCTGTGGCCCGAACGTTGGACCGCAAATATCTGCGGCGCGAGAATTATCTGCTGAAACACGCGCTGAGCGAAAGCGGGACCAGCGCGCGTGGACGGCTGATGGGCAAATCCCCGGCCATTGCCGAGGTGCGCGATATGCTGAACCGTGTGGCCCCTACGCCGCCCTCGGTGTTGTTCACCGGAGCCAGCGGCACCGGCAAGGAAATTG
>Ga0102926_1002392_pt1 | contig 10894 bp, 10 predicted proteins | sample SalPonR1_A_D2_MG_FD_78173 | JGI IMG/M metagenome (GOLD analysis project Ga0102926, IMG submission 78173) | Salt pond soil microbial communities from South San Francisco under conditions of wetland restoration - Salt Pond MetaG R1_A_D2_MG | ecosystem: Environmental > Aquatic > Marine > Intertidal...
AACAGCGAAATTTCATTTCCGGCGGTGCCTGTAGCAACTGCTCTCCTTATTATTTCAGGCATTTTTACATTACGCAAAACCGTACACTATTTTATTTTAAGCCTGCTTACCCTTACCATAATTTTTCTGATAATTGGCGTAATGGGCTACGGCTGGTATGTGATGGAAATTGCCACTCTTTTCCTGGCGCTGGGCATTTTTTCGGGAATTGCAGCCGGAAAAACACCAAACAAAATCACCAACCTGTTTATTGAAGGTGCACAGGATATTTTGCCGGCGGCGCTGGTAGTTGGACTGGCTGGTGGCATTGTTGTAATTTTGGAGGATGGTAAAATTATCGATACCATTTTATATTCCGTTTCGCAATCGATGCAGGATTTGGGAAAAGTGGGTTCAGTGAGTATTATGTACATCATCCAGTCGTTTCTGAACATTTTTATTCCATCGGGCTCGGGAAAAGCGGCACTTACCATGCCCATGATGTCGCAGTTTTCTGATTTAATTGGCATTTCGCGGCAGGCCACAGTAGTGGCTTTCCAGTTTGGCGACGGATTCACCAACATGATTACCCCAACCTCGGGAGTACTAATTGGGGTGCTTGGGATTGCACGTATTCCTTACGAAAAATGGTTTAAATGGGTAGCGCCGTTTGTGGTAATTTTAACTGTGCTCGGATTTCTTTTGTTGCTGCCAACAGTTTTAATGGATTTAAACGGATTTTAAAGCCAACAAAAAGCCTGACTTCCATATTAAGCCAGGCTTGTCACTTTTTTATTTCGTCCGGTTTTACTCGTCAATCGAAATACACTCTACCGGGCAAACTTCAGCGCATGAGCCGCAGTCAGTACAAAGTTCAGGATCAATTACATAAATATCACCTTCAGAGATTGCATCTACCGGGCATTCATCAATACAGGTCCCACATGCAATGCATTCATCAGAAATTTTATATGCCATAGCAATGAATTTTAAAATTTTAAAAATGGTTATTAGAAAGCGCAAAAGTACAAAGTTTAACAAAATATCAAAGGACACATATCATTAATTTCTTTGCTTGCGAAAATTTTGCTCCATGACGCGTTTCACCATCTTTTTGTTAATTTTGGGAACAAAACCGAATTATATATGGACACAAGCAACATTTTGTACGCACTGCTGTTAACGGCATTTGCCGGTCTCTCAACCGGAATTGGGAGCGCCATTGCGTTTTTGGCCCGAAGCACCAATACAAAACTATTGACAGTATCACTTGGTTTTTCAGCAGGCGTTATGATTTATATTTCGTTTGTCGAAATTTTTGCTGAAGCAAAAGAAAGCTTCATTGGCAATTTTGGTGATTTTTACGGAACCCTTTATACCATCAGTGGTTTTTTTGGAGGAATGCTGCTTATTGCACTAATTGATAAATTTATTCCAACGATAGAAAACCCTCACGAAATGCACTCGATTGAAGAGATGCAGGGAAAAAATCCTAAGGACAGTGCACGCTACAAAAAACTTTACCGGATGGGAATTTTAACTGCACTGGCAGTTGCAATCCATAACTTTCCGGAAGGCATTGCCACATTTATGACAGCATTGAATGATCCAACCGTGGGTATTGCCATTGCTATTGCCATAGCTATCCACAATATTCCTGAAGGAATAGCCGTTTCGGTGCCCATATATTATGCTACCGGCAACCGTAAAAAAGCATTTTTGTATTCGTTTCTTTCAGGGTTGGCTGAACCTGTGGGTGCTGTATTAGCTTATCTTTTGCTCTTTCCTTTTTTAACTACCGGGAATTCTCAAATAGTATTTGCTTCCACAATGGCAGCAGTGGCTGGTATTATGGTTTTTATCTCGCTTGATGAACTGCTTCCATCCGCTGAAGAATATGGCGAGCACCACTGGGGAATTTACGGGTTAATAGGCGGAATGGTAGTGATGGCAGTAAGCCTGCTACTTCTCAATTGACTTTACATTTTTGATAAAATAGTTACACACCTCCTGTAATCCGCACTTTTCGCATTTCGGGCTTCGGGCTGTGCACACATAGCGACCGTGCAAAATAAGCCAGTGGTGGGCCTGAGGCACCAAATCCTGAGGGATGTATTTCATCAGCTGCATTTCGGTGGCCAGCGGAGTTTTTGCATTTTGGCTTAACCCAATGCGTGCAGCTACCCTGAAAACATGCGTGTCAACTGCCAAAGCCGGTTTCTGATAAACAACAGAGGCAATTACATTTGCTGTTTTACGTCCTACTCCCGGCAATTTTTGCAAATCGTTAACATCATCGGGCACTTTTCCGTCAAAAAGCTCGAGCAGTTTGCGTGACATGCCCACCAGGTGCTTGGCTTTATTGTTAGGGTACGAACAGCTTTTTATGTATTCGAACACCTCAGCCGGTTCGGACTGTGCCATTTCTTTGGGGCCCGGATAACGTTTTAGCAGTTCGGGAGTTATCAGGTTCACCCGTTTGTCTGTGCATTGAGCCGAAAGTATGACAGCAACAATAAGATGAAACGGGTTTTTATATTCAAGCTCGGTTTCTGCAACCGGCATTGTTTCCTGAAAATAACGGATAACAAATTCAAACAATTCCTTTTTTCGCATAAAATTTATTTTTTTCAAAAATAGTCGAAAAATTATTCAAAAAAAGTGTAACAAAATCACAAATGTTGAGTCATACGAACAGAAGTTACTAATAATCCATTTCTCCCCCTCTATAGAAATGGTTTTAAATTAGTTAATTAAACAGACGTGAAAAGCCGGTTAACGCCGGCTTTTTTAGTTTGTATTTTCTATTTTTGCCAAAAATTTATTGATGAAACCATATCTGCAAGCAGAAAATCTTTCGAAGCGTTGGGGCGAGCTCATGCTTTTCGAAAATATATCGTTTACCCTGTTCGAGGGGCAGAAAGTTGCCTTAATTGCCCGCAACGGCACCGGTAAATCCACATTGCTCGATTTGCTGGCCGGCAAAGATTCGCCCGATTCAGGAACTATTACCATTTCAAATAATATTGAAATGGGCTATTTCGAACAAATTCCACGGTTAGACCCGGAACATACAGTTCATCAGGAAATCTTCAAAGCCGACAATGAAAAAATGAAAACCGTGAAGGAATTCGAACTGGCAATGGAACAAAATAACCAGGAAAGAATAACCGAATTATCGGCTAAAATGGATGAGCTGGGTGCCTGGGACATTGAAGTTGAGATTAAACAGGTACTCACCCAGCTTAAAATAAACCATCTGGATCAACCGGTTAAACAACTTTCAGGGGGGCAGCAAAAACGGCTTGGCCTGGCAAAAGTACTCATCAATAAACCCGATCTCCTGATTTTGGATGAACCAACCAACCATCTCGATTTGGAGATGATTGAATGGCTGGAAACCTACCTCGGAAAATCCAAATCAACGCTGCTTATGGTTACCCACGACCGGTATTTTCTGGACCGTGTTTGCAACGAAATTATTGAAATGGACGATAACCAGATTTACAATTACCAGGGAAATTACTCTTTGTTTCTGCAAAAGCGAAACGAGCGTATTGAGATGCAGCAGGCATCTGTTGCCAAGGCTCAAAACCTGCTGCGCACCGAGCTCGACTGGATGCGGCGCATGCCAAAAGCACGTGGGACCAAAGCAAAATACAGGGTCGATTCATTTTATAATTTAAAAGAAAAAGCCTCAAAAAAAATTGGCGAAGAAAGTATTGATTTGAATGTAAAATCGGCTCGATTGGGAAAAAAAATTGTGGAGACCGAACACCTTTCCAAATCTTTTCCGGGAGTGAAGCTAATCGAGGATTTTACCTATAAATTTTCGCGTTTCGAGAAAGTGGGCATTGTGGGGAAAAACGGTACCGGGAAAACCACATTTTTAAACCTGATAACCGGAAAAATAAAGCCTGACAGCGGGAAAATTGAAATTGGTCAAACCATTAAATTTGGCCATTACCGTCAGAAAGGAATTACGTTCGATCCCAAAGAACGGGTAATTGACGCTGTAAATAAGATTGCGGAAGTCATTCATTTTGAGGACGGTTCGCAAATGACGAGTGCGCAGCTGCTGACCCGTTTTCTTTTCCCTCCCGAAATGCAGTATAATTTCATAGAGAAATTGAGTGGCGGCGAACAGCGACGGCTCTATTTATGCACTGTTCTGATGCAAAATCCAAATTTCCTGATTCTGGATGAGCCCACCAACGATCTCGATATTATGACCCTGAATGTGCTGGAAGAGTACCTCAGGCTGTTCGAGGGATGTGTGGTTGTGGTTTCGCACGATCGTTTTTTTATGGACAAAATTGTGGAGCATCTTTTCATTTTTGAAGGCAACGGGAAAATTACCGATTTCCCCGGAGATTATACAACTTATCGCAAATCGGTTGAAGCGCAACAAAAGGAAGAAAACTTAAAAAATGCTTCCGGAAAAAAAGCCGAAAGAAATGAGCAAAAGCAAACTTTGAAGAAAGGCCCCAAAAAGAAACTCACATTTAAAGAAAAGCAGGAAATGGAAGAGCTCGAAAAAGAAATTGCAACCCTTGAAAATGAAAAAAATGAGCTGGAAACTTTGCTGAATTCAGGCGATCTGACGCATGAAAAGTTATTTGAAAAGTCAGAAAAATTGGGGCAAATAAAATCAGCCATCGACGAAAAAGAATTCCGCTGGCTCGAGTTAAGCGAGCTGGACAGTCAGTTAAAAAACAATAAATGAATTTTGGCATTTGGAGTACAAAAAAGCCGGACTATTCAAGCCCGGCTTTTTGTAAAATATGTCTTTCAGCTTTTTAAACCAGCGAAATAAGCACACCCGCAGCAACTGCCGAACCAATAACACCCGAGATGTTACTTGCCATGCAGTATTGCAAAATGTGATTACCCGAATTATATTTCAGTGCCAGTTCGTTGGCTACCCGCGAAGCCATGGGCACCGCACTCAGTCCGGTGGCTCCAATCAGCGGGTTAATCTTTTTGGTTACAAAAAGGTTATACCCTTTCACGGCCAGAATTCCTCCGGTAATCGAAAATGCGAATGCGATGAATCCTCCAACAATAATCCCCAGTGTTTTGGGTGTCAGAAAAACATCAGCCGTCATTGTTGCTCCCACCGTAAGTCCCAGAAAAATAGTAGCAGTATTCATAATCGGTCCCGAAGCAGCATCGGCCAGGCGGCTGGTGGCAGTTCCCACCTCTTTTACAAGGTTGCCAAACAGCAACATACCCAACAACGGCACAGACGAAGGCACAAAAATGGCCACAATGGTTCCCAGCAAAATTGGGAACATGATTTTAACGGCTTTCAGGTTCTTGATTTTCCGTTTCGACGGATATTTTTTATCCATCTCTTTCATATTGATTTTAAACTCTTTCGGGGTAATCAATAGCTTAGACACCAGCGGTATAATAACCGGTACCAAAGCCATGTACGAATAGGCCGCAATGGCAATTGGTCCCAAAAGATGCGGAGCCAGTTTAATGGTGGTGTAAATGGCTGTAGGGCCATCTGCACCGCCAATAATACCAAGTGATGCCGCTTCGTTTAGGTTAAATCCCAGCAGAATTGCACCAATTAGCACACTGAAAATTCCGATTTGGGCAGCTGCCCCAAAAAAGGCCAGTCGCAGATTGCGGAGCATCGGGCCAAAGTCGGTAAGCGCCCCCACCCCCATAAAAATGATGGGTGGCAGAAACCCTGTTTTGATAAGCGAATAGTACAGGAAATTAAGAATCCCAAATTCGTTCGCAATTTCAAACAGGTTTTTGTAGCGCCCTTCCCCCAGTTCTATATTCGATGCATCGACAATACCCATTTCGGCTCCCGGAAAATTGGCTACTAAAACGCCAAACCCAATGGGAATGAGCAATAGCGGCTCATATTTTTTCCTTATACCGAGGTAGAGCAAAACAAATGCAATGATCCACATCAGGACAGTTTTCCAGGTGATTGCCCCAAAAGCTGTCATTTCAAATAAATTCGAAAAAATCTCCTGCATATGTTATTGCATTTTTATAATTATGTCATCCTCGTCAACCGCGTCGCCATTGTTAAGGCAAATTTCCACAATTTTTCCTGCCTCTTCGGCAAGAATGGCATTGTAAGTTTTCATTGATTCGATGTATCCCACAACATCACCTTCTTTTAATTCATCGCCTTCTTTTATGGCTTTTTCAGAAGCATCTTTGGTGAAGAAAAACTTTCCTTCGAGTGGAGCTGCAACTTCTTTTACCGGCCCCCCGGATGCAGCTTTTACCTGTGTTTCCTTTGCGGGCGAAACACTTTCTTCTTTTTGACCGGCACCATTCGACTCAGCACACGAAACATTCACAACAAATTTTTCACCGTTAACCTCCACATTAAGTTTTTTAGGTTCGCAATCTGTTGATTTTGCTGCGGGAGCTGCCGGGGTTTCAGCTTTTTCTTCCTCTGCTTTCTTCTCCGCAAGATCGGCTTCAAAGGCTGCTTTGGCCTGGCCCGATTTGTATGCCCTGTACTGTTCAGGATGCATAGCCAGCTCAAACAACTCTTCATCATCTTCACCAAAATCCCAGTTATTCTCTTTCATCTCATTGCGGAACTCATCCAGTTTATCCGGGTACAAATCCTGCGGATTGCCGGTATAAAACTCCCTGCCCTGTTTTTTTGCCAGCTCAACAATTTCAGGAGCCAGTTCGCCGGGCAGTTTGCCTGATTTGCCGAGAATCATGTCCCAGATATTGTCGGCTATCATCGACCAGCGTTCTCTGCCTTTTTCAAGCTGAATAACATTCATTAACGCCAGGTTTTTCACATACTGGCTGAATGGGGTCACCAGCGGCGGATAACCAAGCATTGGCCAGATATGCGCCACTTCGTCGAATAATTTGACGAGCAACTCATCCTGGGTAAGTTCCGGTTTGCCGTGTTTCGACATCCATTTGTTCAGGCTCGAAAGATTGTTTTCAAGGTCGGCCATAAGGCTGCCCATCATTCCGCCAGGTAACCCCGGACCAATAAGCAATGAATTCATCAGCCGGTTGCGCGGGTTGATGTAATAGCCCAGAAAATCGTCGATGAAACTCTGGGTTAACGCGCGCACGTGCATGTAGGCTTTCATATCGATATCCGGAACTTTAAAGCCGGCATCTTTGAGCATGGCCTGCACAGCCAGTAAATCAGCATGGCCGGTCCCCCACGAGAGCGGTTCCATGGCCACATCTACATAATCGGCACCGGCGCGTGCAACCTCCAGAATTGAGGCCATCTGGAAACCAGGCCCGGCATGTCCGTGGTACTGAACCGGTGTTTTGGGATGGCGATCTTTAATATTCTTCACAATTTTCCCGAGAAATGCCGGACGGCCAATACCGGCCATATCTTTTACGCAAATTTCATCGGTTCCCATCTCAATGAGTTTGTCGGCCAGTTTGGTGTAATATTCAACTGTATGAACTTCCGAAAATGTTAAACTCATGGAAGCCTGCGAAATCATACCGCCCTCTTTGGCATATTTTATCGAACCTTCGAGGTTACGCGGGTCGTTTAATCCACAGAATGAACGTGCTATATCAGTTCCCTGTTTCTTTTTTACTTTATACATTAACTTACGCACATCGGCCGGCACGGGGCTCATGCGAATTCCGTTGAGCGCACGCTCGAGCATGTGGGTTTCAATGCCGGCATCGTTAAAGGGTTGCGTCCACTGGCGATTGGCCACGTTTGGATTTTCGCCAAAAAGCAGGTTAATTTGCTCAAATCCTCCGCCGTTGGTTTCCACACGGGCAAAACATCCCATATCTACGATTGCCGGGGCAACTTTCAGTAATTGGTCAACTGTTGGAACATATTTACCCGACGATTGCCACATGTCGCGGTACAATAAACTAAATTTAATTTCTTTTGCCATGGTTATTTTTTTATGATTATTCTTTTTCAATTTTTGTGATTTTACCTTTTCCTCCGGTGTACATCTGAACAGCAGCAACTATTGCGGCCATTTTATTTGCGGTAACGGTACTGCTACCATCTGTTCCTTTTCCTTCGGGAAGCGGCCAGAATTTATTGGTGAGCATGATTAACACGTTACCAACAACAACCACCATCCATAAAATCAGAAGTACGGTTATCATTCCCACTACTAGGATTGAAACTGCATTACTTAATATTCCTTCCATATTCTTTATTTGATTTTTTTGTTTATACGTTAAAAAATAAGACGGGCCAGTTAAATCAGCTGACTTAAAATTTGCGATTGGCTGTAAAAAAAGAAAGGTAGATAAAGAGAAGTTTCGTTTACGCTAACGGAACACTCAAAATTTTTTCCTTCTCACAAAAATTCTTCCCGGGTGGTGAAACATCCGATTCAAATTGCGGGCTCACCTGATTTTTATTTTTTAAAAAAAGAGTGTTCATGATTGCAAAAATGATTCATTTTTGATGGATAATCTTATAAATTCATAAAGAACTGAATTAATTTAAGACTTGTTTAACTTGCCGTTAACACTGCGTAAATATTCCGTTTCTGAAGAATTCAAAATCAATTACATTGCCGGTTAATCCAAAGAGAGTTATGTTTTTTAAACGAAAAATAAATTGTTAGAGACTGTTTTGATTTTGTTTTTTAGAAATATTTTGATGTATTTTTTGCTCAGACAAGGCAAAATTGACGTGAATAGCCATAGCTATTTAAGGAAATTTTGCAGCCGTATGAGTGAAAAAGACGCAAAATAGAATAAATGGATAAATTCCAAACAGTCTCTTAATGTTCAGGATCTTTTTGTGTTTCAAAAAATAGCTGACAAAAAAACAGAATGATGTAATGAAAAGAACTGTTGCTCGTCTTACCTTTGAAAACCTGCTAAAAAGCAGTTGAAAAAACAGAAAAGCAAATGGTTGCAAGTGATTTTAAAACGAGGGTTTTACCGGTAAGCAAAAAGTTGCTGCGGTTTGCAACATATTTTTTGAAAAATGAAGATGAAGCACGGGATGTGGTTCAGGATGTTTTTCTGAAGTTGTGGCAAAAACGGAACGAACTGGCTCATGTTGAAAATATTGAAGCATTTGCCATGCGCATGACCCGCAACCGTTGCCTTGATATACTGAGGGCAAACAAGGTAGTGCCCATTGATGCCGAAACTGACCGGAAAATGAAGGAGGAATCGGTTGATGTTCATTCACAGATTGAATTAAATGAATCGGCCGGGCAGATAAAAAAGCTGATAGATCAGCTGCCCGACCTGCAACGTACGGTGATGTATTTGAGAGACATTGAGCAATTATCGTACGATGAAATTGCGGAAGCAACCGAGCTCAAGGTAAACGCCATCAGGGTGAACCTTTCGCGGGCCCGCAAGAAAGTACGCGACGAATTTTTAAAAATGAATTCAAATGGAAACACAAGAAGTAAAACAATTGCTGCAACGCTATTTTAACGGCGAAAGTTCTGAAAATGACGAGCAGAAACTGCAAGCTTATTTTCATTCGGGGAATGTGGCTGCTGAGCTGGAAGAGTATGCCGGATTTTTCGGAGGAATTTCTGAATTATCAAAAACAGCAAATGACGATTCCATTGAAAATGAGGTAATGAATTACATTCTGGAAAACGAAGCAGAGGAAAAATCGAAATACCGCACGCTTTGGAAAACTGTAACCGGAATTGCAGCCTCAATCATTATTGTTGTGGGCGGGCTCCTGCTCTACCAGCAGAAAGATAAAACGTACGAAGATACTTTTGAAAATCCGCAAGTGGCCTATTCTGTTGCCGAAGATGTGTTGGAATACATGTCGGCTAAATACAACAAGGGGTTGGCCGAACTTTCAAATTTTGATAAGCTGCAAACAGCATCGCAGCCACTTAGAAAAGGAGTACAACCTGTGAATGAGTTTTATGAAAATATTGAAAAACTGGACACAAAAGAGTCTGAATCGCAATAACAGTTTCAATCGGCAGCAAATTAGCAGTAATTATAAGTGAACAATTAAATCAATAAAAAACGAATATAAAAAATTGAAAGTCATGAAAAAGTTAATTTTATTTTTAGCCATTATGCTGCCATTGGCAGTACTGGCACAAAAATCACCTGTTGATAAATTATTTGAAAAATATGCCAACAAGGAAGGATTCACAACAGTAAACATTTCAGGTAAACTGCTGGGATTTGCCAGTAAAGTGGATTCGAGTGACCCGACTACCAGCGAAATGTTATCGAATCTCACGGGAATTCGCATTCTATCAGTTGAAGATTCGGAAATTACAGGTAAACTCGATTTTTACGAAGAGTTGAGCAAGGATGGTTTCTTTGACAACAACGAATTTGAGGTATTGATGGAAGTTACTGAATCGGATGAAGTTGTTCGTTTCCTGGCCAAAGATGCTGGCAATGGGAAATTTTCCGATTTGATTCTGGTTGTAGGAGGTGATGACAGCGCACTTATCAGTATCAGCGGAATAATTGATCCCGAAAATATCGGGAAAATTACCAAAGCAGTGGATATCGACCTGGATGGAACAACCCAGTTTTGAGGAAGAAAACTAAACAGCCGGGAGCTATAAAACCCAGGGGAACGTAAAAAGCAAAATAGCTTTTTACGTTCCCTTTTTTTATTTTCTGCAGCTACATTAGCGAATGTTTTTTAAATTAGACAGCAAATTTTAGTGATAATGAAAACATCTCCGCTATTTGGAACCCTGCAAATTCAACCGGGCGAATTCCATGTAAAAGAATATGAAAATTTTTCACTCGGCATCAAGCGAGAAAAGGAGGGCTGGATACTGTTAAGCAATGAAGGTAGTTGGCGGCTTAAAAATGAAACGCCTGATTTTTCAAAAGGAGAATATTACCAGACCGGAAATGCCAATACGTTGCTGCTTACCCCGTCGCTTCCTGCAAAGCAGCTGGTTTTTATGGGCAGTAAATTAAATGTATC
>Ga0102926_1002393_pt1 | contig 10894 bp, 7 predicted proteins | sample SalPonR1_A_D2_MG_FD_78173 | JGI IMG/M metagenome (GOLD analysis project Ga0102926, IMG submission 78173) | Salt pond soil microbial communities from South San Francisco under conditions of wetland restoration - Salt Pond MetaG R1_A_D2_MG | ecosystem: Environmental > Aquatic > Marine > Intertidal...
AATTGAAAAAATAGAATTAAATATTTCTCAATTAGAAGAAGATATTCAAGATTTAAATATTAAAAGCGTTATTAGTGGTGAAATATTATCAATTAATGAAGATTTATATATCGACGGTAATTATATAGAATCCTCTCAATCTTTATTTAGTATTGCAGATAGGGAAAAGGTCTATGTTGATCTTGATATTTATGAACAATACGCTTCTTTATTAGAAGTTGGGGATCCTCTTGAAATAACTATTGGTAGTCAAACAATGAGTGCTAGTATTATTAGTATTGGAAAAGTTGCAACAATGGATAGTGATGGACTAAGTGCCAATATAACCATAAGAGTCAAACCAGAAACTAATTCAACGTTAAATCCAGGAGCATCAGCTGTTGCAAGTATTGTCTTAGGTGTTGAAGAAGATGTTATTCAATTGCCAAGAGGTTCATATTTAACAACAGGTAATCAAAAATATGTTTATGTTATTGATGGAGATAAAGCTTATAAAACAGAAGTTGTTTATGGCGATATTCAATCCAATACTGTCGAAATTCTAAGTGGGTTAGAAGAAAAAGATCAAATTATAACATCTTCATATCAAGGATTTTTATCTGAAGATGTTATTCAATTAAATTAAATTAAAAGAGGTTAATTATGATAGATTTAAAAAATATTTCAAAGATTTATGACTTAGCTGAAACAAAAGTAAAAGCGTTAAATGAAGTTAATATTCACATAGATAGAGGTGAATATATCGCAATAATGGGGCCATCGGGTTCTGGTAAATCAACTCTTATGCATATTTTAGGAATATTAGATACTGCTAGTTCAGGAGTATATGAATTAGAAGGATATGATATAACAACATTAGCAGATAAAGAGCAAGCAAGAATAAGAAATAACCATTTTGGTTTTATTTTTCAATCTTTTAATCTATTTCCAGAATTAAGTGCAATCGAGAATGTAATGCTTCCAATGCAATATGCAAATAAATCTCAAAAAGAAAGAAAAGATAGAGCTGTTTATTTATTAAATGAAGTTGGTCTTTCTCATAGATTTAATCATCTTCCTACTATGATGAGTGGAGGAGAACAACAAAGAGTAGCAATTGCAAGAGCTCTTTCAAATGAACCCGATTTAATACTTGCTGATGAACCAACTGGTAATTTACCAACTGATAAAGGTGATGAAGTAATGCAAATCCTTGAAAAAGCAAATAAAGATGGCGTTAGTGTTGTTATGGTTACTCATAATCCTAATCAAGGAAAACGGGCAAAAAGAATAATAAATGTTAGAGACGGTAGTATTGTTTTAAATGAAAAGGAAAAAGGAGTAAAAAATGTTTAGTGAACCATTTAAGATTATTTTTAGACGATTTGTTGATCGTCTAACAGAGTCTGGGTTCCTTATTATTAGTGTTGCTCTTGGAGTTGGTGCTTTTGCTGCTAGTGGAACCCTTTTTGTTAATGTAGTAAATCAAAATGATGAATTATTAAACTCTCCAACTTATAAAGAAATTGTTGTTTCAACGAGAGCAGAAAAAGAAACAATGGAATTTCCTGTTGAGGAGACGCTATTAAGTGACGATACCATTTTAACTCAAAGTGATTTAAATATATCACAAATGATCCCTTCAATTGATTATGCATATATAATGAATAACACAAGATTAAAAATGATAAATGAATCATTTATTAATGACAGTGATAATTTTCAACACTCACAACAAATAAAAGCAATAAATGAGTCTTCTTCTAATGAAACTCATATAGATGAAAATTCACAACAAATGGAATTAGAGGATTCTTTTTTAGATGAAAATATTGATGATGCATTAAATGATAAATCAATTGTAAAAAGTGATGCAGATGAAATATCTGGTTATGAAATAACTTTTGAATTTTTTGATGCTTGGAATTTATCAACAGAGTATGGATCTCTTTTCTCAACAAATGATTATTCAAGTACAAATTCTTTAATTATTCTAGGAAGTGAATTAGCAAAAACATTATTAGATGATGATGAAGATTTATCATCTTTAATAGGTAAAAGATTGTTAGCAATGCAAGGATATCAAACAATTGTAGGTATTCTAGAAGATTCTAATAGTACTTACGATTATCAATTCTTTTTACCATATAATGATTTAGCAAATAATATTGGATTTTCTCAATTAAGAAAAAATTCTATGAATACTCAACTTAGATTTTCTGTTTCAGATTCAACTCAATTAGAAAGTGTTTCATCTATGCTTGAGCAATCATTTGAAAGTGAGTTTGGAAAAAACCAAGTAATAATTAGCAACCCCAGATTTGAAGCAGAACAAACAGTAGCAAGAAATGCAGGTATAAGTATTCTTATTTTATTATTAGCTATTTCAGGTTTATTTATTTCTTCAATTAATATTGCTCATATTTTATTGAGTAGAACATTAAGAATGAAAAAACATGTTGGTATTTTAATGGCTTTAGGAGCAACAAGAAAACAAATAAATAAATTATTTTCTCTTGAAGCTATTATGATAATAGTTTTAGGGACTGTACTTGGACTATTTATTGCAATTCCAATAAATCGACAGATGCAAAGTGCTTTAAACCTAACAATAAATAGTAATTGGACAATATTAGTAAGTGCTTTTGTATCATCAATTTTAATATTTAGTTTTACGTTAATTCCTATTAGACGATTTGACAGAATAAAGCCTGCAGATGCAATGAGAGTAGGATAAGGAGATAATAATATGAAAAAATTTTTTACAATGATGATAAGACAATTTAAAGACTCTCCTTTTAAAATGGGATTAACATTAATTGCAGTTTCTCTTGGTGCTTTTATTTTAGTTTTATCATTTAATATAACAGATATTATAGAAAAAGAGGTTGAGAATCAATTAAATACGAATGGGATAATAGTTCAAGTTGCAAATGCTTCATGGGATTCTGATAAGAGTGTAGATTATACAAAACCTAGTGAATGGGATACATCTATTCAAAATTATTTATTAAGTGATACTGAAGAAATTGAAATCTCAGCAATTATTAGTCAATCTATGTTTAATCAATTTACTTATGATGGTACATCTTATGATTTAAGAAATTCTGTTGCAACAGAGCAGACATATTTTGAAATTTTTGATTTAGACTTAGTTTCAGGAGTTCTTATGAGTCAAGAAGATATTGATTTAGGACTTAAAAAAGTTTGGATTAGTGAAGAGACTGCTCAAATAATTTTTGGCTCAGCTGAAAATGCAATTGATAAATGGATACAACCTCCAGGGAAAATATTAACTAGAGGTATAAATAATAAATCTCAAAATGTAGTTACTCAATACAAAATAACAGGAGTTTATGAAACTCCATCTGAGATAAAAAGAAAGGTATATGGTATTGGAGATTTGATAGTTCCATACACTTCAATGCTACCAAGTTCTATGAATGTTGAATTTGCAAAAGATATGCTCTCAGGCTCTTTAGTAGTAAAAAGTAATCAAAATTCAATTGAAGATGTTGAACAGTCTATTTCACAAGTAGTGTATCAAAATTATGGGGAAGATGTTGATTTATTAGTTTGGGAAGGTTCTATAAATGGAGAATCTTCATATATGCAAGATTTACGAGAAACAGTTGATGTCTTTACAGTTTCAATAAATATTTTAGGTCTCACTCTTATGCTTGTTAGCACTTTAGGATTATTTAGTGTAATGCTTGTTGAAGCGTTAAATAGGAAAAGACATATTTGTATAGAGAGATCTTTGGGTGCCTCTAAAATGAGGATTATCAAAGAATTTTGGAGTTGGTCTATTGCAATGAGTTTTATGGGCGTAATTATTGGGACAACTATAGCTTACTTTAGTTTTCCATCAATTTTAGAAATAATATCTCCTTTGTTTGGGGAATTATCAAATCAGATAAATTATGAGATTGGATTTAGTTTTATAGCTCTTATAAAAAGTATATCTCTAATCTTAGTATTTGGTGGAGTTTTTGGAGTTATCCCTGTTATTCCAGTTGTTCGAGAAAATATAGCTGAAGGCATAAAGGAAGAATAAGTTATGAAAAAAAAGATAATAATATTTTTAATTACATTAACCTCAATTTTACCTTGTTTTGCTTCAATTAGTGAAACAGTAAATGATCTATATCAAATAGCATTAAATAAAGATAGTGGATATTTATCTGCAAAAAATTCATTAAATGATGCAATTGATAATTTAGAAGAAGATCCTCTATATTATCAATCAACATTATCAATTAACTCTCAAATAGATAATGAATCTTCTCTCTCTTCACTATCTTCATTATCTATCGATGTCCCAATACTTGATCAATTAACAATTTCAACAAATATAGATACTAATTTAGATGGAGGACTTAGTTTTACTTATTCACCATTAAATGAGTCGCAATCAAATATTAATCAAGAGATAAACTTAGAAAATGCAAATGTATATATCGAGGAATATAAAGAAAATTTATTATTAAATATTACACAAGCATATATTAAATATTTAATATCTATAGAGAAATTAAATAATCAAAAAGAAATTGCAGCTCTTGATAAAGCTATTTATGATGAAAACGTAAGCTTATTTAAATTAGATGAGATTAGTTTAAGTGAAGTCCAAGATTCTCTATTAGACTATAATTCTTCAACTTTATTAATTAGTGATTATGAATTAGAAAAATATACTAATAAAATACAAATAATAGAATTAATTGGCATCGAGAATTCACAAGATATTATAATTGAGCATAGTGACTTAGATGAAATAATAAATCTCTGTAATGATTTAGATTCAGTATTAAATGAAAAAGATTTTTCATATACAAATACTTTTGAAGTAACAAAAGCTTTAAATGAAACTATATCTATACAAGATTCATATGATTCTTTGAAAACTTATGATCCAACTTTTAACATTAGTTGTAATTTAAGTACTAGCTCAGATATTAGTGCAACGATATCATTTAAGACAAGCTATGACGATTATAATAAAGATGAAAAAGATTCTCTATTAAAAGATCTTGAGGTATCAAAAGCTCTTGCCTCCAAAGAAATATATAAAATTCAAGATACAATTGATATTTTAGAAAAAACAATTGAAAGCGATAAGCTAAAAATTTCTAACATCAAAGATCAAATAGAAGAGAATAATGATATCCTTTATGATGCATATTCACTCTTAGAATTAGATGAATATGAACAATTAGACTATCAAAGTTTATTACTAAATTCAAATAATTTAAAATTAAGTTTAATTGAAGCCTATTCAACTTTATATAACGATCAATTAACCTTAATTAATTATTTATAGAAACCTCCTTTTCTCCTCTCTTTATTAATACCTAAAGAGGGGAGTCTTTTCTTCTAGATATTTGAAATAAAACAATTTATTATAGATGTATGAAAATAATAATAAGCCCATCAAAAGAAAAGAAGATAAAATCATATAAATATCAAGAAAGAACTCCTTTATTTATAGAAAAAACAAAGTCTTTAGTAAGTGAGATAAATAAATTAGATTTAGAACAAATAAAAATAGCATATAACTGTTCTGATAAAATTGCTGAAAAAGTTAAACAAGATTTTAGTAATTTTGATAAAATAAAACACCCTGCTTTATCTTTTTATAATGGGCTCCAATATAAATATTTAGATATTGAATCATTAAATGCTGATGATATACAATTTTTAATAAATAATGTTTATATAATTGATGCTTTATATGGTGTATTAAGAGCTAATGATTTAATTAGTGAATATAGGCTTGATTATCATACTAAATTATCTTTTTTTAATAAAAATTATTATAAAGAAGAAGTAAATTCTATAATTAATAAAAAAGTGATAAATTTGTGCTCTAGAGAATATTCTTCGATTGTTGATAAAGAAAAACTATTTAGTATTAATTTTGTTCAAAATAAAAATGGGAAGATAAAAAGCTATAGTACAGATACTAAAATAGCTAGAGGCCTGTTTATTAAATATTTAGCTAAAATAAAATCAAGTGATATCTCAAAACTAAAAGAATTTAATTTAGATGGTTATAAATTAACAAAAGAGAGTGATGTTGGGCTTACTTTTGAAAAAAAATAAAAGATTTTATAAAATGTGTATATATATACACATATTGTATATATTTTTATAAAATGATATTGTTACACAATTTTCACTTTTGGGGGTAGTAATGAATCGAAGTGAATATTTACATAAACTAGTTAAAGAAAGGGTATTATTACTCGATGGGGCAATGGGAACATTAGTTCAACAAAGATCAGTTGCTAAAGAAGATTATAATTTAGCTAGCATTACAAATGATGAAAAGATATATGATAATGTTGGAGAGTTATTAAACTTAAGTAGAGCTGATGTGATTTTTGATATTCATAAATCATTTATTGAAAGTGGAGCTGATATTATTACTACAAATACTTTTAATGCAAATAGAATATCTTTAAAAGAATATAATCTTGAGAAATATGTATTAGAGTTAAACCAAAGTGCAGTTGAAATTGCAAAAAGTGCAGTTAATGAAATAGAAGCAAGAGAAAAAGATAGATATGTCTTTATTGCAGGAAGTATTGGTCCTACAAGCAAGATGTTATCTTTTTCCACTGATAGTGAAGATGTAACATATAGAGAAGAAAGTTTTGATGATTTTGTATTTGCTTATAAAGAACAAGCTCAAGTTTTAATAGAAGCAGGATGTGATATAATTTTAATTGAAACTGTTTTTGATACTTTAGTTTGTAAAGCAGCTCTTGAAGGTGTTGCTCAAGCACAAGAAGAAATAAATAAAAATATTGATATTATGGTAAGTGTCACCTTTAGTGATATCAGTGGACATACTCTATCTGGTCAAAATATTGATGCTTTTTGTGCTTCATTATCTTTGTATAATATTTTCTCTTTAGGTTTAAATTGCTCTATGGGGGCAAAAGAAATGCTTCCTTTGATAGAAAAAATTTCACAAATATCTCCATTTTATCTTTCAGCCCATCCAAATGCAGGACTTCCTCAAGCTGATGGAAGTTATAATCAAGAACCAAAAGAAATGGCTAATTTATTATTGCCTTTATTAAAAGAGAGAAAAATAAATATTATTGGAGGTTGTTGTGGTACACGAGAATCTCATATTAAAGAACTTTTTAATCTAATAAATTCAAGAGATGATAATAATAATTTATATTGTTTACCTAGAAAAAAAGATAAAAATATTGTTAGTAAAAAAAACTTATCAGGCTTAGATATTTATAATAAATATAATGAGCTCTCAATAATTGGAGAGAGGTGTAATGTTGCTGGATCTAGAAAATTCCTTCGATTAATAGAAAATGAAAAATGGGATGAAGCAACAAAAATAGCAATATCTCAAGCAAAATTAAAGGCTGATGTTATTGATGTTTGTATGGACTCTTCTATGATAGATTCAAAAAAAGCTATGAAGAATTTTCTTAGATATTTGAATAGTGAACCTATTGTTTCAAAAATTCCATATATGATTGATTCTTCTGATTGGCAAACTATTGTACATGGAATAAAAGAATTGCAAGGGAAATGTATAATAAATTCAATTAGTTTAAAAGAAGGTGAACAACAGTTTATAAAGAAGGCAAGATATATAAATCGGTTTGGTCACTCAATAATTGTGATGTTGTTTGATGAGAGAGGGCAAGCTACAACTTATGAGAGAAAGATAAAAATTGCAAAAAGAAGTTATGATTTATTAATAGAAAATGGAATTGAAAAAGAGACGATAATTTTTGATCCAAATGTATTAACAGTTGCTACTGGAATAGATGAGAGTGATATTTATGCTTTGGCTTTTGTAGATGCAACAAAATGGATAAAAACAAATTTATCAGGGGCAAGAGTTTGTGGAGGGATTAGTAATTTATCTTTTTCCTTTAGAGGTAATAATTATTTACGAGAAGCTATGCATATAGTATTTCTTAATCGAGCAGTAAAAGAAGGTTTAGATTTTGCAATAATTAATCCAAATATTAATTTAGATATAAAGCAATTAGATAATGATTTATATAAAATAATTGAAAAAGCTCTATTTGAACCTTCTGTTGACAATCGTGAAAAATTAATTGAATTTGCTACAAATCTTTTAAATAATAATGAGAAAAAAATCAAAAAGAAAAGTATACAAAAAAAGGAAATTGAAACAAATCCTACGAAACGATTAATTAATTCTGTAATTAATGGAGATTCTTCTTTATTAAAAGATGATTTGGATATATTAGTAAAAGAATTAAAACATGATAGCTCTCCTTTAGAAATTGTTGAAGGGCCTTTAATGGATGCTATGGAAAATGTTGGAGATAAATTTTCACAAGGAAAATTATTTTTGCCTCAAGTTGTAAAAAGTGCAAGAATAATGAAAAAAGCAGTGTCCATATTAGAACCTGAAATTGAAAGATGGAAATTAAGTAATAAATCAAATAATGTTGAATTAAATAATATTGTTTTTGCAACTGTAAAAGGTGATGTTCATGATATTGGAAAAAATATATGCATATTGATATTAAGATGTAATGGTTTAAATATTATTGATCTTGGTGTTATGGTTGAAGCTGAAGAAATAATTAAAACAGCTATAAAAAATAATGCAAAATTAATTTGTTTATCTGGATTAATTACTCCCTCTTTATTAGAGATGGAAAGGGTTTGTTTATTAGCAAAAGAAAAAAAATTAGATATCCCAATAATGGTTGGAGGCGCAACAACAAGTGAAAATCATACAGCTTTGAAACTTTCCCCTTTATATAATTATAGGGTATTCCATAGTGAAAATGCATCTTCTTTATCTACTTTAGCTTTAAAGATAATTAGAGAAAAAGAGAAAAAGATTGATGAGTTATCTTTATATTATAAGAATAAAGAAAAGGCCTTGAAAAAAACTATTTCACAAAAAAAAGAGAAATCTAATATAGTTAATTATGATATTGCTATAAAACATAGATTTAGAAAAGAATCAAAAACACTTATTCCAAAAGAACTTGGAATAAAAAAGATAGATAATGTTGATATAATTCAATTAATTAATCTAATTAATTGGAAAATGTTTGCTTTTAGTTACAATGTTCCTATCAATACTGATGCTTATGATAATTTGATTAAAGATGCAAAATTGTTTTTATATGATAAAAAGAATATAGAAATATTAGAAAAAGCATTGGTTGGTATTTATGGTATCTTCCCTTGCTCAAGTGATGGAATCAGTGTAAATGTTGATAATTTAGAGAAGTTTCATTTTGTAAGACAACAAAGAGATGGAATATCTTTGTCTTTATCTGATTATTGTAATAAAGAAGATTATATTGGCATGTATATAGTAAGTGCTGGTATAAATCTTAATAAATATAAAGATAGGTATGATGAAGGTGATTTTTTAATGTTAAACTTATTAGCCATTAGACTTGTAGAAGCTTTTTCAGTTAAAATGGGTATGATTTTTAAAGATATGTGGTCAGATGATATAATAAGATGTGCTCCAGGCTATCCTTCTTGTCCAAATCATTATCATAAAAAAGGGATTTTTAATTTACTTAATGGTGAAAAAAATACAAAAATAAAATTAACTAATACTTTTATGATGCAACCTGAAGCAAGTATTTGTTCTTTTGTCTTTGAGGGTAAAGGTATAAAATATTTCAATTCAGGTAAAATTGGGAAAGATCAATTAAGTAAATTAGCAAAATTATATAATATAAAAGAAAAAGATTTGATTAACTTAGGTCTTGAAATAAATGAGGAGTTATAAAAAATGAAAGTTTGTGATATTTTAAATAGTTCAAAAAAACCATTATTTACATTTGAATTGTTACCCCCTTTGAAAGGGCATACTTTAGAAAGTATTTTTAAATCAACAGAAAAATTGATGAAATATTCACCCTCATATATAAATATAACAAATCATCAAAATGAAGTTATATATGAAGAGACTGAGAGTAAAATTATTAGAAAAACTGTTAGAAAAAGACCTGGAACAATAGGAATTGCAGCTGCTTTACAATATAAATTCAATATACCTACTGTACCACATTTAATTTGTGCAGGAATGAGTGATTTGGAGATTGAGAATACTTTAGTTGAATTAAATTTTCTTGGCATAGATAATGTTTTTGCTCTAAGAGGAGATCCCCCACATGGTGAGAGAAAATTTATCCCTTGTGAAAATGGATATTCTCATTCTTTAAAAATGATAAAACAAATTGAAAATTTAAATAAAGGTGTTTATTTAGATAAATCTATAAAAGATCCTGTGAGTAGTGATTTTTGTATTGGGGTGGCGGGGTATCCTGAAAAGCATTTTGAAGCAGCAAATTTAGATATAGATATTGAATATTTAAAAATGAAACAAGCTGCAGGTGCTGCCTATATAGTTACACAATTATTTTTTGATAATAAAAAATATTTTAGCTTTGTGGAAAAATGTAGAAAAAATGGCATTACTATTCCAATAATTCCAGGTATTAAACCAATTGCAAGAAAAGTTCATTTAACTACAATTCCAACAACTTTTTCTGTTGATATTCCTATGCAATTGTATGAATTAGTTAACAAAGCAAAAGATATTAAGGAAATTAGAGAGATTGGTATATGGTGGTCAATTGAACAAGTAAAGGAATTGATAGCTTATGGAGTTCCTGGAATACATTTTTATACCATTGGTTCAATTAATAGTGTTGATAAAATTGTAGAAGCAACTTTTTAAAGATTAATTATATATTCATTTTTTTTAGTACTAGGAATAAGTTTTCCTTCTTCTTTGAATTTTTTTAAAATCCGAAGTAAATGCCGATAAGATGTTCCTAGTTCTTGAGAAATTTGAATTAAATTTCCTTTAAAAATTTTATTTGGAAAACTGTTTTTTATATATAATAATAGTCTATCT
>Ga0102926_1002395_pt1 | contig 10891 bp, 8 predicted proteins | sample SalPonR1_A_D2_MG_FD_78173 | JGI IMG/M metagenome (GOLD analysis project Ga0102926, IMG submission 78173) | Salt pond soil microbial communities from South San Francisco under conditions of wetland restoration - Salt Pond MetaG R1_A_D2_MG | ecosystem: Environmental > Aquatic > Marine > Intertidal...
CGACGCGTTCGTTCTCGACATCGACAGCGGTGCGACGACGCGGGTTTCGCAGGGTCCCGGAACCGCGGGCGCGCTGGCATGGGACCGGAAGGGCCAGCGACTCGCCTTCAGCTGGTCGGTCGGCGACGAGCACGCCGTTCATGTCTGGGACGGCGGCACGGATCGAGCCATCGTGTCGATTGACGCGCCGATGTCCGGGTTGACCTGGAATCACGACGGGACATGGTTGGCTGGGGTCCGTTGGACGGTCGAGACACTCCCGGGGGATCCGATTCCCCGTGCGAATCTGCCTCGCCCGTCCGTGCGCGTGGTCCGACGTCTCCGGTACAAGCAGGACGGCGTCGGATGGGTGAACGACCGCTATTCGCAGATTTGGACGTTGCACGTCGCCACTGGCGAGCTACGGCAGCTGACGTCCGCTCAGGCGGATCACGCGGAGCCAGCCTGGGCGACCGGCTCCGAGGCCTTGGCGTTCGTCCGCATCGCCCGTGAGCAGGATGTCGCAGAGGGCTGGGGCCAGATCCTCGTCGTCGACGACTGGGGATCGTCGCCCCGCGCCCTGCTTCCCGAATGGCGGGGGGCAGCACGTAGCCCTCAATGGGGCGACGGCGACAACGCCATCGCGTTCGCGGGACACGATGCTCCGAGCCCCGTCAACAGGCGCATGTTCATGCAACCCTGGCTGGCCGATGTCGCGAGCGGCACCGCACGGCCTTTGGCACACGAAGTGGACCAGGAGGTCGGCAACTACGCCGTCTCGGACTCCCGCAAAGGCCTGAGCAATATCACCGTCAAGTGGCCGGCGGGTGGAGCGTGGATCTACTACCTGATCACTGAACGCGGTGCGACGCACCTCTACCGTGTCGGTCTCGACGGCATGTACGAACGTCTCGATGAGGGACCCCACGTGACGTTCGAGTACGCGCCATCGAGTAGCGGTCGCGTGGCCGTCGGGCGCTCCGACCCTGGGTCTCCCGGCGACCTGTACGTACGCGAAGAAGAAGGAACGGAGCGGCGTCTCACGTCTCTCAACCCTTGGCTTGCCGATCATGCGTTGTCCCAGCCGGAAGAAGTATGGCTCGATGGGCTCGAGGGCTCGCGGGTCCAAGGGTGGGTGTTGAAGCCGGTCGGCTTCGACCCTGCGCATCGGTATCCAGCGATCGAATACGTGCACTGTTCCATGTTCTCTTGGGATTTCAGCCACGAGTTCCAGTGCCTCGCCGCCGCTGGATACGTTTTGCACGTCGTGAATCAACGGGGAACCAGCGCGGGTTTCGGCCAGGCGTGGACGCGTGCGAGCGAGGGGGATCAAGGCGGCGGCGACTACCAAGAGACCATGAAGATGGTGGATTGGCTGACCGCGCAACCCTACGTGGACGAGGAACGCTTGGGCGTGACCGGCGGATCGTGCGGCGGATTCATGACGAACTGGGTCGTGGGGCATACCGACAGATTCAAGGCCGCGGTAACGCAGCGGTCGATCGTGAACCAAATCAGCTTCTTCGGAACGTCCGACATCGGTCCCGAGGGCACCACCGCCGAGGCAGGCGCCGACCCGTGGTCCGACCTGGACGCCGTGTGGCGTCAGTCACCGTTGGCTTATGCGCACCGTATCGACACCCCGCTGTTGATCCTGCATAGCGATGAGGATCACCGGTGCCCACTCGAACAGGCGGAGCAACTCTTCGCGGCCCTCCGTTGGATGCGGAAGGACGTCGAGCTCGTCGTCTTCGAAGGCGAGAGCCACGGCTTGTCGCGCGGGGGGCGCCCGTCGAATCGAATCGAACGTCTTCGCCGAATCCAGAACTGGTTCGACGAGAGATTGTGAGGAGGGACTCCGTGCGTATTGGACCCATCGAAGCCGCTCCCGGACAGCACGCGTTCGGGTACATTCCCGTTGCGGCCTCGCGATCCGGATTCGCGCCCGACATTCCTGTGCACGTGTTCGCGGGGACACAACCCGGACCGACACTGCTCGTCCAGGGGGCGATTCACGGTGCCGAGATCATCGGCACCGTCGCGATTCTCGACCTGATCGCCGAGTTGGATCCGAGTCGCCTGCGAGGCAACGTCATCGCAGTGCCGGTGGTCAATCGCACCGGATTCGAGTTCGGAGAACGTGGCTCGCGCATCGACGGGAAGGACATGAGCCGCCTGTTTCCCGGCAACCCGGAAGGTAGCGTCACCGAGCAGGTCGCTCACGCCTACTTCGATCAGGTGATCCAGCGCGCCGACGTCATGCTCGACTTTCACGCCGGAGCACGCACCGCCTACGAGCGGTACGTGCTGTTCGGCGCGGAAGCAGATCCGTCGAACCCGAGCGATATGGAACGGATCCGACGCAAGCTCGTCGTCGCATTCGGACTCGATCAAGCCGCGTTCTTTCCGCCTGGGACGTTCGGCCAGAACCAGGCGAAGGCAGCGATCGAGGACGCCGGCGTCGTTCAGCTGACGCTCGAGTTCGGAGGAGGGACGGGCTGGTACGCGAACGGTCGGCAGAACGTGGACGATGCACGACGCGGGATCTGGAACACGCTCAAGGCGATGCGCATGGTCGATGGCGATTTCGCGTCCGATGGACCCACATGCACCGTTTACAACGCGAATGTCGTGATCTGGAAGCCAGACGTGGACGGATTGTTCCTTCGCATGAAGCGGTTCGGCGACCGGCTCGATGCCGGGGACGTCTACGCCAGGCTGGTCGATCCCGTCACGGGAGCCACCCGAGCGGAAATCCGGACGCCCGAGGCCGGCATCGTGATCCCGAGCGGACAGGAGTGGCCCACGATCGGTGCGACGTCGGTCGGAATCCTCGGGGTCATCGACCGTGTCGAGAACCGTGAAGAGATGGATCTTCATGTGGATCTCGTCCCCAAGGAGGTCGCATGATGCCTACGCCCACGCTCTTGGCCGGCGTCCCCGTAGAACCGGGTAGCCACATCGTTCATCACCTGCACGCTGCGACGACGCACGGGGGGTTCGACGTCGCCGCCCAACTCCATCTGCTGCGCGGCGCGACGCCCGGACCCACGCTGGTCGTGCACGCAGGCATGAGCGGCCTCGAGATCGAGCCCGCGTTGACCCTTCCAAGATGGCTGAGATCGATCGACCCTCGTAGCTTGCGCGGGAACCTGATCGTGGCACCGCTCTTCAACCTTTCGGGGTTCGAGTTCGAGAGGATCGAGGCCGCGTGGGATGGCGCCGACCTCAACGCTCTTGGCGCCGGTCGCGTGGACGGGACCGTGAGCGAGCAGTTGATCCACGCATACGCGTCGACGGTTCTCGAGCAGGCCGACGCCGTGATCGACCTGCGTACGGGCGCTCAATGGGGGTACTACCGCTACGCCGGTGTGCACGATGTCGGTGGATCCGAGCGTATCGAATCGTCGCTGGCGCTGGCCGCGTCGCTAGGGTTGCCGCACGCCGCTTTGGGCGAGCCCGTAGGTGCGACGCTGGCTGGGGCCATGGCGGCACGAGGCATCACATGGGTGACGGCGTGGCTGGGGGGTGGACCTGGCCTGCGCGATCATCGCGAGGTGGACAGCCAGGCGCTCGAGCACCTGCTGGACGGGGCGCTCGCGCACCTCGGCATGTCCGACGGCTCACCTGCTGACCCGGCTCCCATGCTCCGCATCCATACGATTCTCCGACCCGAAGCCCAGCGGGGGCTGACGTTCATGGACACGAGTCTGCGGGGCTCGCAGGTGTCTGCGGGGACCGAGCTGGGCGTGGTCCGTGATCCGTTCGAGGGACACGTCGTCCGGAGCGTGCTGGCGAAGCGTGACGGCACCGTGCTTCACGCAGGCGCCTCCTGGCCGGTCGTGCCCGAAGGATCCACGCTCGCCATCCTCGCCGACCCCCTTTGAGCCTCCCCGTGAGGCGCGTCGCTCTGCGACGGGCCGCGCGTACCCTACGAATGGATGTGACCTGAATGTTGACCCAAGAAGGACTCAAGCGTGACGTTGCTCGGCGCATGGAGCGTGTTCAGCGGATGATGAACGAGCACGATCTGAAGGCACTCGTGATCATCGGGGCTGGAGCGCCAGGTGGCGTGGGCGCGATCCGCTACCTCACGAACGCTCACCTGTGGGGTGGCGCCGGCTACGTCGTGGTCGGGATCGACGATCCCGACCCCTGGCTGCTCGCGTGGAGCTCGTACCAGGCGGTGTGGAGTCGCAACGAGACGACGACGCGTCCTGAGCGCGTGATATCGCCTGACGACGTGCTGGCTCGCACTGCAGAGCTCGCAAAGGAGTACGCAGGATCGTCGGGCCGAATCGGCATGATCAACATGAACCGAATGATGGGCGTCGGCGAGCATGCCCGATTCGTGTCGCTCACGGAGGGCAACGAGTTGGCTGAGGTGACGGAGGCGTACAACGCGCTACGGCAGATCAAGTCGACCTGGGAACTCGAGGCATTGCAGGAAGGAGGCGCGATCCTGGACGCCTCGCTCGACATCTTCCGCGAGCATGCCCACGTCGGGGCGTCCTATTGGGACGTGTGCGCACGAACCGAGGCGTTCGTCAAGTCGTTCGGTTCCTTCTGGGGTCGGACCAAACTCTCGTTGGACCTCAGTCCCTACACGGTGCCGACGGCCAAGGGCCGCACGATGGCGGTGGACGATGTCATCAACTTCGAGATCGTCTACGAGTCGCCGTGGGGATACTGGCTGGAGATGACCACGGTGTACTCGTTCGGGCAGCTACCCGACGGGCCTGCAGCGATGCTCGAGGGTTATCTCGCTGCTGTCGAGGCGTCCTCCTTGGCGGCTCGGTCCGGCAACACCTTCCGTCACGTCAGCGCAGCGAACGACGCGGCACTGGCCGACTTGGGCTTCGATGTCGTGGGCAAGCACACGCCTGATTGCCACAGCACCGGACTGGATGGAAGCGACGGGCCCAGTTCGGCCGGGGCTCCCGACTTCACGCTCGAGACCAACATGGTTCTGTCGTTCCACCCGGGCACGATCCTGGCGAACGACAAGGGATTTCTGGTATCCGACAATTTCCTGGTCACTCCTTCAGGTGCCGTCCGGCTATCCCCCCATACTGCCGGCCGTTACCGCCTGGAGCTCGACCAATGACTTTCTGGTCGCGATTCGAGTCCGCGAGTAGGGCGTAAGAGCGTGCATTCGTGCGACGACACGATCCATGGACCGCGGCGGGGCCTGGTGCCCGAGGACTTGCTGCGTTACGCCTGGCTCGATTCGATCGCGCTCGATCCGACGGGCAAGCAACTCGCGTACGTCGTGCGCCGCATCGATGCGGCGCACGACGCGGAGGTCGGATGCTTGTGGCTGCACGATCGAGCGACCGGGCGGACGACGCCCATTGAGTCGCGACGAGGGCGCGTGGGGAGCTTGGCCTGGTCGCGTGAAGGCGACCGCTTGGCGTACGTATTGACGGGGCCCCACCTTGGTTCGGCGGGCTGGGTTCTCGTCGTCACGTCGCCCGGCGAGGCGCATTCGACGGTGGAGTGCGCTGACGATGGTGGCGTTCCCTCGGCACTCGACTGGTCGCCGGATGGGCGGACGCTGGCTTGCGTTCGTTGGACCGCGGATTCGACGAACGCAAGCGAGGAAGGCCAAGGGAGTCAGCGTGGCACCTACCGGCGCGTTCGCAGGTTGCGTTACAAGCAGGACGGCGTCGGATGGGTCGGCGACAGATTTCGCCAGATCTGGACCGTCGATCCTTTCGCCGGTACGTGGACGCAACGGAGCTCTACCGACCTCGACCACGGCGAGCCGTGCTGGAGCTGGGACGGCACCCGCATCGCATTCACCGTTACCGCGCGAGAGCAAGACATGCCGTTGGGCTACGGTCAGATTCGTATTCTCGACGTCCGTTCGGGCGTCACGATCGTTCCCCTCCCGGCTTGGAAGGGCATGGCCTCGGGGCCCAAGTGGCGTGCAGATGACGCCGTGATCGCGTTCACGGGGCACGATCATCCTCCGCCCGTGCATCGGCGACGCTTCGCGCACGTGTGGACCGTGGATCTCGCGTCGGGAGAGCCGACTGACCTGACCGAGCGGCTCGATGCCCAGGTCGGGAACTACGCCGTGTCGGACCTGCGGCCAGGATTGACGACGGTTACGGTGGCATGGCCTGGTGGCACTGGCGACCTCTGGTTCCTGTCGACGGATCGTGGACGCGTGCACCTGTGTCGTGTCGACCCCGACGATGGCAGGCCTCGCGTCGAGGTCGGCGGCAACGGCGTCGTCTTCGCATTCAGCGTCGCGAGTGACGGTTCCGTCGCATACGGGCGTACCGATCCTCGCACCGTCGGTGACCTTTATTTGCTGGGCGAGACCGCTCCGCGGCGAATCGCGGCGTTGAACGCGTGGGTCGAGGACCACGCGCTGTCCGAGCCTATCGAGATGAATGTCGTCACGGACGCCGGTGACTCGGTGCACGCCTGGGAGATGAAGCCGATCGAGCGGCAGCAAGGTGTTCCCTATCCAGCGATCGTGCAGGTCCATTGTTCGATGTTCTCCTGGGGCTTCTCCCATGAGAACCAGTGCCTCGTGACCGCAGGCTTCGTCGTGCACTACGCGAATCAAGTAGGTACGACGGCAGGGTACGGTCAAGCGCATGCCCTCGGGAACTACGTCGGTCATCAGCATCTTGAGGCGGCCGAGATCTTGTTCGCGGTCGACGAGCTTGCGAGGCGACCGTACGTGGATGCGTCCAGGATCGGCGTGACCGGGGGAAGTTGCGGAGGCTACATGACGAACTGGCTCGTCACGCGAACCGACCGCTTTCGCGCTGCGGTCACGCAGCGGTCCATTGCGAACCTCGTGAGCAAGTTCGGCACGGGCGACAACGGACCTGAGCAGGCGACGGCGGAAGGTGCGCGACCGCCGTGGTCGAACGTGGACACGCTGTGGCGCAACTCTCCCTTGGCGCACGTGCATCGTGTCACGACACCCATGTTGATCCTCCACGCCAGCGATGACCATCGTTGCCCCCTGTCGCAAGCGGAAGAGTGGTTTTCGGCCCTCCGCTGGCAAGGGGTGCCGACGCAACTCGTGGTGTTCGAAGGCGAGTCTCATGGCTTGACCCGTTCGGGGCGTCCCAGTAATCGTCTCGATCACCTTTGCCGACTCCGTGATTGGTTCACCACGCATCTTGCGAAACGGAACGGGGTGCTTTCGTGAAGAAGGACGAGCCGGTCGCGCCGAGCGACGTGGTCCAGACGAGTGAAACGGGCAGTGCGGGTGGTCCCGCGCGTGCTGAGCTCGTGCTGTCGGTGAACGGCCGACGTCTGTGGTCACGACTTCAGGAGATGGCCGACGTAGGTGCGATGCCGGAGTCCGATGGAGGTGGAATCTCACGCCCTTCATTCGGGCCTGCGCATGCCGAGGCCGTGCGAAAGGTCGCAGGCTGGATGCGCGAGGCGGGATTGGAGGTTGGACTCGACGCGACCGGCAATCTGATCGGTCTGCTGCGAGGTCGCGACGCGGACGAGCCGGCGATCGGTGTCGGATCCCACTTGGATACCGTTCCAAACGGAGGCGCGTTCGACGGCGCGCTCGGTGTTCTGGCGGCGCTCGAGGCAGTACAGACGATGGCCGAGCGGGGTGAGCGACCGCGACATTCCGTCGCTGTACTTGGGTTCGCGGATGAGGAAGGGAACACATTCGGGATCGGTGTCTTGTCGGCCCAACTCTGGTGCGATGAGATTCCGCCCGAAGGCTACGGCGAGTTGGTCGATGCCGAGGGTCGTACGCTGATCGAGCGGGTCGCGGCATTCGATGTCGCGGACGTGCCTGCCGTCGAGCGGCCTCGCTTAAGGGCGTACGTCGAGGCTCATGTCGAACAGGGTCCCGTCCTTGAGCAGGGTGGCAGGCGGGCTGCCGCGGTGGAGTCCATCGTGGGGATCGCCCGCTCGACCGTCGTGTTCCGTGGCATCGCGAATCACGCAGGAACGACGCCCATGGAGGCAAGACGTGACGCTTCTTGGGCGGGTTCCGAGCTCGTCCTCGCGGTACGTGAGCTCGCACTCGCAAGCGGTGGCCTCTTGGTGGGTACCGTCGGCGTTTTCGAGGTGTCGCCGGGAGCGACGAACGTCGTGCCAGGTTCGGTACGCCTGCGTGTGGAACTGCGCTCGGCGGATCCTGACCTGTTGCAGAAGACGTCGCGCGCCGTGGACCTTGCCGCGGCGACGGCGGCCGAGCGACACGGGTTGGGCCTCGAGACGGCGGCCTGGCATGTCGCCCCACCGGTGGCGATGGACACCACGATCTTCTCCGCCATTTGCCATGCCATCGAGGGGGCAGGTCTTCCACGGTACTCGATGCCGTCTTGGGCGGGCCACGACGCCAAGGTCATGGCACGGCATCTACCGACCGGCATGGTGTTCGTTCCAAGCATCGCAGGCGTCAGCCACGCTCCTGACGAGCGCACCGACGCCGAGGATTGCGCCATCGCCGCGGAGATCCTGCGCCGGACGATTCTCCGCTTGGACGTCGTGGCTTGAAGGTGCGCGGGGTGGGTGGAACGTGTCGCCCACCCCACGCGACCTGCCCGCTCAGATCCCTTGGATGCTTTCGTACTCCTCGAGTTGGTCTTCGGTATAGAGCTGCATGAACTCGATCTCGATTCCGCCTACGTCATCCTCCAAGAAAGCGACCCACCCCTCGGGATGAGGATGGCTGCCCGAGACCTTGCACGCGGCACACTCTTTGAGCGTGGCGCCGTTTTCTTGAGCGTCGTGAAGAGCTTGGTCGATGTCGTCGACTGCGTAGCAAATGTGGTGGAGGCCCTCGCCACCGCGGCGGTCGATCCAGCTAGCGAACCGACCATCCGGGTCCATGGACTGAGAGATCTGATACTCGACGTTTCCGAGCCAGAACTGCGCTACGAGGTTTCGGGACTTCTCGTAGCGTGTGATGCCGACGTCCGGGTCCACACCGAGCAGACGCTTGTACGTATCCAGGGTGGCTTCGACGTCTCGGACGGCGAACGACATGTGTTGAATCTTGTTGACAGTGGTCACGATACGTTGCCTCCTTCGGGGGCTTCGGCTTCGAGACGCTTCGTCCCGATGCGTGGGTCTCCGCCTCCGACGGTGGCGGCGGGTGGGGTGTCGTAGAGAACGTGGTGGACGATCAGGGTAGCCGCTCGCTCGGAGTCTCCCGATTGCAGCGCGTGCAAGATCGCCCTATGGTTGCGCGCGACAAGCAGTGGGTCATGGAAGCCCGTGTTCTTGATTCGCATCACGAGCCGAATCCTGATCTCCAGGCCATCCCAGGCGTCCAGCAGGAGCGAATGCTCCGCGAGCTCGATGAGCCGACGATGGAAACGGAGGTCTTCGTCGGTCAGCGCGGCGAAATCACCGTCGGCAGCGTGCTGCTCCATGCGCCTGCAGGCATCGGCAAGGACGGGGTCGGCCCCGAGCTGGCCGGTCTCCACGGTGCGGTCCAGAGCGAAACGCTCCAGTACGGCACGAAGCGAGTGGATCTCACTGATCTCACGAGGGGTCGGCGAACGTACCCTGCTCCCCTTGTAGGGCACGTGTTCGACGAGCCCTTCCTGGGCGAGAGCATGAATCGCTTCGCGGACGGGCGCCCGGCTGACGCCGAGCTCTGCCGCGATCGCCTGTTCCACCAGGGCCTCATGCGGCTGTAGGACGCCGTCCAGGATGGCTTGACGCAGGAGTCTCGTGACACGGACACGAAGTGGGTCATGACTGAGTCCGCGCAGCGTGGCGGGGAATGTGGCCGTGCTCGCGGGTGGTTCCACCTTGCGCTCACCTCCTGGCGTTCACGTTGCGGCCTTCGCGAAAGTGTATCAGAGTCGACAGGCACCTGTCGGGGGTCGATTGTCGACAATACGATAGGATCAGGGGGCTCGAGGAGCGAGCCGGCGTCTGATCGCCATGGCCGGCCCCTCGCTGAGCGCCTGCGATCAGGCCGGAAGGAGCGCACGCGATGGATCGAGATTTCGTTGGATACGGCAGTCGACCGCCGGTGTTCGAGTGGCCGGGTGGAAATCGCCTCGCCATCAGCCTCGTGCTGAACTACGAAGAAGGATCGGAGTATGCACTCGGTGACGGGGGGGACCGTCAGGAGTCGCTCGGCGAGTGGGGCGTGAAGGTCTTTCCTCCCGGCATTCGCAACCTCGCGAACGAGTCGTTCTTCGAGTACGGCAGTCGCGTCGGCATTTGGCGTCTCCTGGATCTCTTGGAGCGTCACGAAGTAGCTGCGACCGTCGGCGCGTGCGCCGTGGCGCTAGAACGAAATCCCGAGGCGGCTGCGGCGATCGTCTCAGCGGGTCACGAAGTCACCGCGCACGGATATCGTTGGGAAGAGCACTTCGCGATGAGTCGCGATGCGGAGCGTGAACGCATCGCGCTTGCGGTCGAGTCGATTCGATCGATCACCGGCGAGCGTCCAAGGGGTTGGTACTGTCGCACGTCTCCGAGCATCCATACCCGCGAGCTGCTGGTCGAGGAAGGTGGGTTCGTCTACGACTCGGATGCATACAACGACGACGTTCCCTACTTCGTCGATGTCGCCGGCAAACGACATGTCGTGGTGCCCTACACCGGTGACGTGAACGATTCGCATACATGGGCCAGTAACGGGTACGAGACCGACTTCGTGACCTACCTGATGAACTCCTTCGATGTCTTGTACGAAGAGAGCCGCCGTTGGCCACGCATGATGTCGGTCGGTCTGCACCTTCGGATGGCGGGTCGACCGGGGCGGATCAAGGCCGTCGACGAGTTCATCCGCTACGCGAAGCGTCGTGAGGGCGTCTGGTTCGCTACGAGACTGGACATCGCGAAGGCCTTCGAGGCGGCGATGAGTTCCCAGCCGCGGGCCTGACCGGAGTAGCGAACACGTCCGCCGGGCTCGAAAGCGAGTTCAGGGTCGACGCGTGTC
>Ga0102926_1002396_pt1 | contig 10885 bp, 10 predicted proteins | sample SalPonR1_A_D2_MG_FD_78173 | JGI IMG/M metagenome (GOLD analysis project Ga0102926, IMG submission 78173) | Salt pond soil microbial communities from South San Francisco under conditions of wetland restoration - Salt Pond MetaG R1_A_D2_MG | ecosystem: Environmental > Aquatic > Marine > Intertidal...
ATTTGAGTAAGATGAGAGATAAGAATTTTGTAGTAACTGAAAAAAAGGAACAGTTTGTATTTTATAAACTTAATACCAAGGATGATACAATTAAAAAAATTATAGAGGATATAAATGAGAATATAGGTAGCTACGATATACTGAAAAGAGATAGAGAAAAGCTTCATCATAAGGAAAAATATCTTAAAGAGTGTAATTTAAATTTAATTAATGATTTAAGATAAATTGAAATAAATATAGGAGGTATTTGTAATGGATATTAAAATTTTAGGATCAGGATGTAGAAATTGTAAAAAATTAGAAGAACAGACAAAAAAAGCAGTAGAAGAACTAGGAATTGAGGCTGTAATTGAGAAAGTTGAAGATTTTAAAAAAATTATGGAGTACGGAGTAATGCAAACTCCAGCATTGGTAGTAGATGAGGATGTTAAAGTTTCAGGTAAGATACCAAAAGTAGAAGAAATAAAAGAATATCTTAAATAGGATATTTAAAGTGATAAGTTTATTAAAGAAAATATAGAAAAAGAGCTAGAAGCTCTTTTTCTATATTTTTTGCCTTGCTACATAGTGAGTATGAAGTAATTCGTGGGCTTTTTCTCCATAAGGTTCTCCGATAAATTCTTTGTATAGTTGGATGATTTCCTTGTTTTCGTGAGATTTTCTATGAATTTTATTTTCGTCATCTACATATAGTGCTTCTTGTCTTTTCCTTATAACCTCCATATCTCCGTGATGATATGGTTGACCACCGCCACCTATACAACCTCCAGGACATGCCATTATTTCTATGGCATGGAATTTAGATTTCCCAGCTTTTATTTCATCAAGAAGTTTTCTAGCATTGCCAAGTCCATGAGCAATTCCAATTCTTAGTTCTGTTTCTCCAATAAATACACTTGCTTCTCTGATGCCGTCTAATCCTCTAAGTTGTTTAAAGTTAACATCTTCTAACTCCTCATCTGTTAACCATTCATAAGCAGTTCTTACAGCTGCCTCTATAACTCCTCCAGTAGTACCAAAGATAACTGAAGCACCTGTGCTTTCTCCCATGATTTTGTCAAATTCTCCGTCAGGTAAATTTGCAAAATCTATTCCTGCTGATTTCATCATTCTACCAAATTCTCTTGTAGTAATTACTATATCTACATTTGATTCTTCATCTTTTGTAAGTTCGGGTCTTTTTGCTTCAGCTTTTTTTGCTAAACAAGGCATTATTGAAACAACAGATATATTTTCTGGGTCAATATTTTGCTTTTCAGCATAATATGTTTTAGCAATTGTACCAAACATTATTTGAGGTGATTTGCAAGTTGATGGTATATCTAATAGATCTGGAAATTGATGTTCAAAAAACTTAACCCAGGCAGGACAGCAGCTTGTTAACATAGGCAGGGTACCATTGTGATTTATTCTATGTATGAGTTCTGTTGCTTCCTCAATTATAGTTAAGTCTGCACCAAAATTCGTATCGAAAACTCCATCAAATCCTAATTTTCGTAGGGCTGTTACAATTTTACCAGTAGTTAAAGTTCCTGGTTCTAACCCAAACATTTCTCCTATTGCAACTCTAACTGCAGGTGCTATTTGGACTACTACATGCTTTTTAGGATTAACTAATTGGTTCCATACTTGACCAGTATTATCCATTTCAGTTAGAGCAGCGGTAGGACACACAGCTACACATTGACCGCAAAATGTACAAGCTGAATCAGCCATGTCCATATTAAAAGCAGGACCAACAAATGATTCGAATCCTCTATTTACAGCGGATAAAACGTTGCAGGTCTGAACTTCGTTGCACATAGTTTCACATCGTCTGCACATTACACACTTATTAGGGTCCTTTATTAAAGAGAAGGTAGAGGTATCTTTTTTATAGTCTACTCTTTCGCCTTCCCAATATATATCCCTTATTCCCAATTCTTGAGCAAGAGATTGAAGTTCGCACTCTAAATTTTTGGCACAACTTAAACAATCCTTAGGGTGGTTAGACAAAAGTAATTCTACAGCCATTCTACGCCCTGACATTGCCTTTATAGAATCTGAGTGAATTACCATGCCGTCATACACCTTTTCAGCACAAGAAGGTACTAAGGTTTCTCTGCCTTCGACTTCTACAACACATACTCTACAAGAAGCCACTTGGTTTACTATTCCAAAACCTTCTAAGTCTAAGTGGCATAGAGTTGGAATGTGGACGCCTATTTTTTTAGCAGCTTCGAGTATTGTAATTCCTTCTTCCACTTCTAATTTAGTATCATTAAAAACTATATTTACTGTTCCCATTAAGAAACTCCTTTCTATGGTTTTATAACTGCATCAAATTTACAAGCATCAAAGCAGGCGCCGCAGGAAATACATTGGGTTTGATCGATTTTATGTATTTCTTTTGGTTTTCCTGTAATACAACTTACGGGACAAACTTTGGCACAGGCAGTACAACCAATACATTTATTTGAATCTATAGAGTATTTCAATAAATCTTTGCATTCTCCAGCCCTACAGTAGTGATTCTCTACATGTTCTAAATATTCTTCTCTAAAGTATTTCATAGTACTTAGGACTGGGTTCGGTGCAGTTTGACCTAATCCACATAGAGAAGAGTGTTTTATCATATTAGCTAGTAATTCTAATTTTTCTAAATCTTCTAGTTGTCCTTCGCCTTTAGTTATTCTTTCCAATATTTCATACATTCTTTTCACACCAATCCTACAAGGGGTGCATTTTCCACAGGATTCATCTTGTGAAAAATCCAGGTAAAATTTAGCAATGTTTACCATACAGGATGTCTCGTCCATAATTATCATCCCGCCTGAGCCCATCATTGAGCCAATATTTTTTAAGCTTTCATAGTCTATAGGTGTGTCTAGATCATTTACAGTTATAACTCCCCCTGATGGACCACCAGTTTGAACTGCCTTGAATTCTTTGCCTCCTATTATTCCGCCACCGATATCATATATGATTTCTCTTAAGGTGGTTCCCATAGGCACTTCTACTAAACCTACGTTATTTACACTTCCAGCAAGGGCAAATACTTTTGTACCTTTTGAAGTTTCGGTACCTATTGAAGAAAACCACTGGGATCCTTTTAGAATAATTGGACATACATTAGCAAATGTTTCCACATTATTTACTGTTGTAGGTTTACCCTGATATCCGCTTTCTGAAGGGAAAGGAGGTTTTTTAGTAGGTTCTCCTCTTTTGCCTTCTACAGAATGAATGAGAGCGGTTTCTTCTCCGCAAACAAATGCTCCTGCACCTAATTTTACACTTATATCAAAGTCAAAGCCGGAACCAAATATATCTTTTCCTAAAAATCCAAATTCTCTAGCTTGTTCGATAGCAATATTTAATCTTTTTATTGCTAAAGGATACTCTGCACGAATATATACAATGCCTGAATTGGCTCCAGTTGCATAACCACCGATAGCCATGGCTTCAAGTACTGAATGAGGATCGCCTTCCAGGATTGATCTATCCATAAATGCTCCTGGATCTCCTTCATCTGCATTACAAATTATATACTTTTGATTTCCAGGGCTTTTAGAAGTAAATTCCCATTTTAGGCCTGTAGGGAAACCTCCACCACCTCTGCCCCTGAGGCCGGCATCTTTTAGTATATTAGTAACTTCTTCAGCAGACATTTCTAAAAGAGCCTTTCCCAATGCTTCGTATCCGTCGTAAGCTATATACTCTTCTATTTCTTCAGGATTGATAATACCACAATTTCTTAATGCTATTCTATACTGTTTTTTATAGAAATCCATTTTGCTGGTGCTTTGAACTTTTCTTTTGTAAAAAGGTTCTTCGTACAATAATCTTTTAACTATTCGACCTTTAATAATATGTTCTTCTACTATTTCATCTACATCATCTAATTTTACTTGTACGTAAAAAACGTTATCTGGATGTATTTTTACTATAGGTCCTTGACCACAAAATCCAAAACAACCGGTTCTTATTACATTAACTTCTTTATCATAATCAACACTGGATAGTTTTTCTTTAAATAGTGTAATTAACTTTTCGCTATCAGAAGAAACACATCCGGTGCCTCCGCAAACCATAATATGACTTCTTACAGTATCCATAAAACCTCCCCTTCCTTTTATTAAGGTTTCTTATATGTTTCTATAATTATTGCATCATCTATTAACTCATGATTGATAATATGTTTATTTATAATTTCCCTGGCTCTTTTATCATCTACATTGCCGTATATAATAGGTTCTTTTCCAGGTTCATTTACTTGAACGATAGGCTCAGAATGACAGTAACCTAGACAACCTACTTGAACTACCTTTATATTATCTATATCTTTTTTTTGTATTTCATCCATTAATGCACTTAGTGTAGTTCTTGCTCCTGCTGCTATACCACAGGTAGCCATACCTACCATAAGTTCAATATAATCACCTTTACCTTCTTTTCTTAAGGATACTTTTTTCTTTGATTCTTCTCTTAGTTTTTTTAATTCTTCTAAGGATTTTACTGACATTTTATTCACCACCTCTATATTCATCTAATATTCCTTCAAGGTCTTCTAATTTAACACGGCCGTACACCTTATCATCTACCATTACTATAGGGGCTAAGCCGCATGCACCAACACACCTTACATCTTTTAAGGTAAAAACTTTGTCTGGTGTTGTCTCTCCTGATTCTACATTTAATAGTTCTTTAAGTTTATCAAATATTTTGTTTGATCCTCTTACAAAACAAGCTGTACCCATACAAACGCTGATCTTATGTTTTCCAACAGGGTTACTTGTAAAGTAGGAATAAAAGCTTGCTACTCCGAAAACTTTAGAAGCAGGAATATCGATTTTTCTCGATATATGAAGTTGTACTTCCATAGGTAAGAATTTAAATAATTTCTGAGCCTTGTGAAGGATATGAATTAGCGATCCTTCTTTATCTTCAATGGTTTCTATGTATTCGTCTAGCAAGTCAAATTTTTCTTTGGGAAGATTCTCTGTACTGTAGGTCTTTTTCTGAGATATTGGTTTAGTCATTATAACACCCTCTTTCTAAATATATTTGTCTATATTATATAATAAAAATAAAATAAAATCATGAAAAATGAGAATATTTATAAAAAAATCTATATTTATGCATAATGTAATAAGATAAATATTTTGAAAAGCGTCCCTAATAATGATAGAATTAATCATTAATACAATAAAATGGAGGAATAAAAATTTGAAAATAAATACTACAGCTTTTTTAAAAAGTTTAAAAAATATTGAATATATGGATATAGTCTACTTTCTTATATTTTCAGGTTTGTTTTTTCTAGGTAGAATTCTAATAAAAGGGTTTATAAAGAAAATATTTAATAAGAAAGAAAAAACTAAAAATATACTGGAGTCTTTTATAAATTGGTTGACATTTTACGGATATATAGTATTTGTACTTACTTATTTTTCCGATTCCAAGTGGATGTTTCAGAAGATATTTTCTATCGGAGAGTCTGATATTTCAATATTTTTAATCATTACAGTTTTATTTATACTGTCTTTTATTAATTCGCTTTCAAAATTACTTAAAAAATATCTGCTTCCAAATGTTTATGATAAATATAATTTAGACAGAGGAATTAGATACACCTTTGATTCGGTTTTTCAATACTTGATAATGGTAATAGCAGTCCTCATAAGTTTAACAACTTTGGGTATCAATTTAAGTAGTATAGCTGTATTTGCCAGCGTACTTGGAGTTGGAATAGGTTTTGGTCTGCAAAATATAGCATCAAACTTTATATCAGGAATCATACTACTTTTTGAAAGACCTATTAAGGTAGGAGATAGAGTCTTGGTAGACGATATAATAGGTGATGTAATTGAAATTAAAATGAGAGCTACTGTTGTTAAAACTCTTAACAATGAACATATGATAATACCTAATTCATTCTTTTTAGAAGAAAAGGTTGTAAATAGGTCATACGGAGATTCAAAGGTAAGGGTTGACATTCCCGTAGGAGTAGCCTATTCTTCGGATGTATTTCAAGTTAGAAAGCTACTATTAGAAGTTGTTGAAAATCTTTCGAAAATAAATAAGGATATATTAGCTAATCCAAAGCCTCAGGTTAATTTTAATAATTTTGGAGATTCTTCTTTGGATTTTGAACTTTTTGTTTGGATAAAAGATCCATATAATTCAAGGGCCATAAAGAGTGACATTAGGTTTGAAATAATAAAAGTATTTAATGAAAATAATATAGAAATACCTTTCCCACAAAATGATATAAATATAAGAAGTATTGAGGAGGATTTCGTTTTAAATATTAGTAAAAAAGAATAAAAAAAATTTTAATAACATGCCTTAAAACCCTTGACAAGAATGGGAAGGTATGTTATTTTATAATTGTAATTAGCACTCAAGGACATAGAGTGCTAACAAAATATAAAGTAAATAATTATAAAAACTTAAAGGAGGTATCGATATGTTTAATTTAACACCATACAACAAGAGAAATTTACAAAACAGAAGGAGCGAAGATGATTTTTACAGCATAATTGATAACTTTTTTAATCAAGATTTTTCTCCGATGAGAGACTTAGAAAGAGATACATTTAAAGTTGATATTAAAGATGAGGGAGATAAGTATATTGTTGAAGCGGAACTTCCAGGTATAAAAAAAGAGGAAGTCTTAGTAGATTACGATGATGGAAAGTTAACAATCGGTGTAGAAAGAAAAGAAGAAGTAAATGAAGAGAATGATAATTATATTCACAGAGAAAGAAGAATGGCTTCAATGCAAAGGTGCGCTTACTTAAATGATGTGGATATAGAAAAAATTGATGCTAAACTAGAAGATGGCTTGTTATCAGTTACAGCTCCTAAAATAGAAGGTAAAGAAAATAAGAAAAGAATAGATATTAAGTAAAAATAAATTTCAATCTCAGGCTAGGTGGCCTGAGATTTTTTTTGTTTATATCTTGAAGAAGTTTTTTATAAGTGGTAGAATTAATAAATAATAAAGAAATCTATATAAAGCTTAAAAACGGGGGAATTAAATGTGAATCAATATTATAATAATACACTAAAAATAAAAACTTTTGATAGATTTGAAATATCGGAAAAGGATAGGGTTTTAGATATTTCAAATCATGCATCACAGCTTATTAGTTTATTTAAATATTTATTGATTAATGAAAATAAATTTAAAAGCGTAGATTCAGTTTTAGACGAGTTGTATAGGGATAGGGAATATGAAAATCCCAAAAATGCTGTTCAGAATATGATTTACAGACTTAAAAAATATTTAAAAGAAAATCAAGTTTTTGATGAAAAAACTATAAACTTTACATATTCAAATGAAAGCTATAAGCTTTCTTTAACGGATGTTTATGTAGACTTTAGAGATTTTGAAAATAAAATTAAAAAAGCAAAAGGGGAAAAAGATCTAGAAAGTAAAATGGCACATTATGAAGAGGCTGTAGAAATATACAAAGGGGAGTTTTTACCTGAGCTACTTTATGAAGATTGGATTATCCCTACTAGAAGCCATTTAAGCAGATTATATGTGGATGCAGTTAATAACCTTCTCAAGTATTATAATAAAGAAAATTTATTGGAAAAAGGCATATTTTTAGGAGAAAAAGCTATAAAAATCGAACCCTTTGAAGAAGAAATTCATATTAATTATATAGATATTTTAATTTCAAAAGATAGAATAAGAGATGCAAAAAAACACTATGAATATATTACAACACTTCTTTACAATCAGTTTGGTATAAGACCTAATGAAAATCTGCAGAAGATATATAATAAAGTCAAAGAAAAAACTAAGATAGATACAGGGAGTAGTGAAAAAGTAAAATATCTTTGGGAAGAAAGTAAAGATAAAGGAGCCTTTTACTGCAGCTATAGTGAGTTTTACCCAATATATGTATTAGAAAAAAGAAGAAGCGAGAGGGATAGTCGAGAATTAAATCCAGTTCTGATAAAATTTACTGATTTAAAAAATCCTTTAACTAAAGACCAGAAGGATAGAATTATAAAAATTTTTGTAAATTCTCTTAGAAAAGGCGATGTTCTTTGTAAGTGGGATAATAACGGAATATTGGTACTTCTACCTGATTTAGAGTTTGAGAAAGTTAAATTTGTTGTGAATAGGGTAAGCAACAGGATAAAATCCTATAAAGAATTTAAAAATATAGATATAATTATAGATGAAAATATTGTTTTAGAAAAGAAAAATTCCTTACCTTTGAGGTAAGGAATTTTTTTGTTATTTTGCGTTATCTTCAACCCATTCTTTAGCTTCTTTTACAGCATCATTTGATGGTTTATTGACTTTTGTTTTTTTATCTACATTTTCATCATCTGCCCAAGCTTCAGGCGGGTTAGAGCCTGTTATTTTTTTCTTTGGTTTACATTTATCTTTTGTCATTATAATCACTCCTAACAAGATTTTTTTAATCATTACTAAATCCTATATATGATTATTACCCGATTTTTATTATATTAAACAGAAATAAAGTTAAAATACCTAATAATGGTTGAGATATTCCTTAAGTAATGATAAATTATATATATCTAATAACTAGAGAGGTGTAAGAATGAAATTAGAAGAAAAATCGATAAATGCTTTAAGATTTCTTGGAGTAGATATGATCAATAGAGCAAACAGCGGCCACCCTGGGATAGTCTTAGGAGCTGCGCCAATGATGTATACCCTATATACAAAACATATGAACTTTGACCCAAAGGAAAAAAATTGGATGAATAGAGATAGATTTGTTCTATCAGCTGGCCACGGATCTGCCTTAATATATTCAATGCTTCATCTTGCAGGATATGATTTGCCAATGGATGAACTTAAAAAATTTAGGCAATGGGAATCAAAAACTGCAGGGCATCCAGAGTATATGCATGCGGATGGAATCGAAGCAACTACAGGCCCTTTAGGACAGGGTATAGGTATGGCTGTAGGTATGGCAATAGGAGAAAAATATACAGCAGCAAAATTTAATAAAGAAAATTTAGAAATAGTAAATCATCACACTTATTCTATTTGTGGCGATGGTGACTTACAAGAAGGAGTAGCTCAAGAAGCAGCTAGTTTAGCAGGTCATCTAGGATTATCAAAGTTGATAGTTTTATTTGATTCTAATGATATACAGCTTGATGGACCAGTTGAAATGGCAAATTCAGAGAATACTAAAGAAAAATTCACAGCAATGAACTGGAATTATATTTTGGTTGAGGATGGAGAAGACCTAAAAAAGATAAACAATGCAATAAAGGAAGCAAAAAAACAAGATGATAAGCCAACATTAATTGAAGTAAAAACAAAAATAGGAAAAGGGTCACCGGTAGAAGGTAAAAGTGCTGCCCACGGAGCGCCATTAGGAGACAAAAAAACTATAGACACGAGAAAAGCTTTGAATTGGAACTATGAACCTTTTGAAGTGCCTCAAGATGTGTATGATAATATAGAAAAATATGTAAAAGAAAAGCGTAAAAACATACTTAAATGGAAAAAACAATTAGAAGAATATAAAGCCAAATATCCTGAAGATTATGAAATTCTTATGCAGATATCTGGAGAAAAAGAATTCGAATTGGATTTTCAAGAAGTATATAAGGACATAGAATATGTGACTGGAGAAAAAGAGGCTACGAGAGCTTCTTCAGGGAATATAATAAAAGAACTCCAAAAATCATCTCCCTTATTGATTGGAGGAAGTGCTGATTTAACAGCATCTACTAAAATTAAGGGGATAGATGGAAACTTTGAATACAATAATCCTAAAGGTAGAAATATAAATTTTGGTGTTAGAGAGCATGCTATGGCAGCAATAACGAACGGTATAGTTTTAAGCGGTCTTAAAGGATTTGCAGGAGGCTTCTTTATATTTAGCGATTATATGAAACCTGCTATGAGGTTATCAGCTCTAATGGAAATACCTACAGCTTATGGATTTACTCACGACTCTATAGCGGTTGGAGAAGATGGGCCTACTCATCAACCGGTAGAACAACTAGCAGGATTGAGAGCCATACCAAACTTTAATGTTCTGCGTCCTGCTGATGGAAAGGAAGTAAAAGGAGCTTGGAAAATAGCCCTTACTTCAAAGAAAACTCCTACAGCAGTTGTTTTCACAAGACAGGGAGTACCACAACTTGCAAAATCATCGGAAAAAGAAGTAGAAAAAGGAGCTTATGTAATATCTCCTGAAAAAGAAAAAATAGATGCTTTAATCATTGCTACAGGAAGTGAAGTTTCTTTAGCTTTAGAATCTCAAAAAGCATTGTTAGAAGAAGGAATTGATTTAAGAGTTGTTTCCATGCCCTCTATGGAATTATTTGATGCCCAAGAGGATGGTTATAAGAAATCTGTTCTTCCTGAAGAAGTAGATAAGAGATTATCTATTGAAATGGCTTCAGCATTAGGCTGGGGTAAATACGTGGGACTTAAAGGGAAGACTATGTCAGTTGATAAATTTGGAGCAAGTGCCAAAGGAAGTCGCAACGTTGAAGAATACGGCTTTACAGTAGAAAATGTAGTAAAAACAGTTAAATCAATGATGTAAATTATTAGAGCGCAGGAAACTGCGCTTTTTTTATTTTTTTACTGAATATCAGATTAGCAGTAAAATTCTTATTATTTCTAGGTTGATGAATGGTTATCACTTAATAATCCTATGTATCTTGAAGACATATTATATATAATCGATGAAAATAGGGGAAACAATAATTAAAATGTTATTAGAAGAAAGACCGACCTTTGCAAAAATAAAAGAATAAAAAATATATATCTGTGTATCAATACAATGAGTGTAAAAAAATAAGGAAGGTGTTTTTATGGGAAAAACTATAAACATAGTTTTATCAGGAGAAGCAGGAGAAGGACTTAAAACAATTGAAAAAT
>Ga0102926_1002398_pt1 | contig 10879 bp, 10 predicted proteins | sample SalPonR1_A_D2_MG_FD_78173 | JGI IMG/M metagenome (GOLD analysis project Ga0102926, IMG submission 78173) | Salt pond soil microbial communities from South San Francisco under conditions of wetland restoration - Salt Pond MetaG R1_A_D2_MG | ecosystem: Environmental > Aquatic > Marine > Intertidal...
CCCGGACATGTCGCCCCTCGACGCCTGCCCGGCCTGCGGCGCGCGCGCCTGCCGCCCTGACGTGGTCTGGTTCGGCGAGATGCCCTGCCGGATGGAGGAAATCCTCGATCACCTGGCCGGGCCCGATCTCTTTGCCGCGATCGGAACCTCGGGGCAGGTCTACCCGGCGGCGGGCTTTGCGTCGGAGGCGGCGGCTGCGGGCGCGCATTGCGTCGAGATCAATCTCGAAGCGTCCGCGGTGGCGTCCGATTTCCACGAGGCGCGGCAGGGCCGCGCCTCGCATCTGGTGCCCGAATGGGTGGCGGGTCTGCTTGGAGACGCGGGCGTTCAGTCGTCGTGACCGTGCCCGTCACCGTGCGCGGGCTTGCGCGCGAGATCGACCGGCACCTCGATCTCGATCTCGCCGGTCTGCTCGAAGGTGAGGGTGAGTGGAATGGTCTTGCCCGGCTCGAACGGCTCGGTCAGGCCCATCAGCATGACATGATTGCCGCCGCGCTCGAGAAAGAAGGTCTCGCCCGCCGGGATGGCGAAGCCCTCTTCGACATGGACCATCTTCATCACGCCGTCTTCCTCGCGGTGGGTGTGAAGCTGCACCATCTTTGCGGCGGGCGAGGCCACGCCGATCAGGCGATCGGCGCTGTTGCCGGTGTTGTGGATCATCATGAAGGCCGCGCCGGTCTTGGCCATCGGGCTGGCGCTGCGGGCGTATTGGTCATAGACCTCGATGCTTTGTGCGATCGCGGGCGTGGCGAGGGCGAGGGCGGCAAGCGCCGCGAGGGCGGTAGATTTGAGGGACATGGGGTCGCTCCTGTCTGGTCTGGTTTCGGTCAGGCGGAAACTCGGACCGGGAGGGGCGGCGCGCGCGCCTGCATCGCCGGGCGCTGGGGCGCGGTGGCGTGGCTGGCATCGGAAAAGGGATTGCGCGCGGTGGTGCAGGCATCTCGGGGCGCGGGCAGCGGATCGCGCGGGGCGGCGGCGTGCAGGGCGAGCAGACAGTCGGGGCAGACATGCGGCGGGGCCATGGGCTTGCCGTTCGCATCGACGGTCACCTCCTCGAGCCCCTCGCCGGTGCAGATCACCATCACGCCCGCCGGCCCCGGCGCGCCGCGCGCCACCGCGAGGGTGACGCTGGTGGCCGCGAGGAACAGGCAAAGACCAAGGGTCGTTATGGTGCGCGAGAGTGTCATCGCCCGACTGTATAGGGGTGGCGCGCCGCGCGCGACAAGCGACAAAACGAAACAGCCCCGCCGCGGGTGCGACGGGGCTGTGATTCCGGGTGCGGTGTGGCGATCAGGCGGTGGCCGCCTGGGCGCGGGCGATCTCTTTCTTGACCTTCAGCGCGGCAGGCGAAAGCTCTTCGTCCTTCGCCTTGGAAAGGAACGCGTCGAGCCCACCGCGATGGTCGACGCTGCGCAGCGCGTGCGCCGAGATGCGCAGCTTGATGCCGCGGTTCAGCGCCTCCGATTGCAGCGTCACGTCGTTGAGGTTCGGCAGGTACCGGCGCTTGGTCTTGTTGTTGGCGTGGCTCGAGTTGTTGCCGACCATCGGGCCTTTTCCGGTCAGTTCGCAGCGGCGCGACATGGGATCATCCTCGTCTCTGGTGAGGGCGCATCTCGGCCCCGTCTCAATACAAACGGGCACTGCCACAGGCAGCGCCCCGAATTCCGTGGACGGTGCTTAAGCGCAAAGCCGGGGGGCGTCAAGAGAGTCGGGCGCGAAAAAGCGGCGTTGCATCGCGCGCCGGGGGGCGTAGGATCGGGCGCAGACAAGGGAGTGTCTCATGGAGATCATCAGGACCGACACGCGTACAAGCCGCCCCGTCGACCCGGCCTATTTCACCGGGCAGGTCTGGCAGGAGACGGTGATCGGCGATGGGGCGGAGACCGACATCCGCGCTCTGCGCGTCACCTTTGCGCCCGGCGCGCGCACCGCGTGGCACACCCATCCGCGCGGGCAGACCCTGCACGTGCTGTCGGGTGTGGGCCGCGTGGCCACGCGCGGCGGCCCGGTGGAGGTGATCCGGCAAGGCGATACGGTGTGGATCCCGCCGGGCGAGGAGCATTGGCACGGCGCGGTGCCCGAGCGGATGATGTGCCACCTCGCCATCCAGGAATCGGTGGACGGGCGCGCGGCGGACTGGCTCGAACATGTGAGCGATACGGATTACGACCGGTGAGGGGCTTGGTTCCAGACTGTGGCTTGTGTTGGCGAACGGACTCTTGAAAAGAGTCCGTACAAGAAAGGTTTGAACTTTCTTGATCACGCCTCGCCGCGTGTTTTCGCTGCGACCGGGGCGCGCGCTTGGTCCTACCCCGCCGCCATCTCCAGGAAGCGGTCGATCGCGTCCTCGCCCACCGACCAGTCGCAGACGAAGCGCGCCATCAGCGGCTCGTCCTCGGGGCCCGCGTCGAGCGGACCTTCGTAGAGCGCGTAGGCCGCGCCCGCCGCCCGGAGACGCCGGTGGGTGGCGCGGGGCAGGCGGGCGAAGATCATGTTGACCTCGCGGTCATAGGCCATCCCGGCCCCCGGCACGGCGCGCAGCCCCTCGGCGAGCCGCGCCGCGCGGGCATTGGCAACTTGCGCCGCGTCGCGCCAGGCATCGTCTTGGAGATAGCCCAGCATCTGCGCGGACAGGTAGCGGTGCTTGGAGAAGAGATGCGCCGAGCGCTTGCGCCGCAATTCGAATTCCCACGCGTTTTCCGGGTTGAAGAAGAGCACCGCCTCGACGCCCAGGCAGCCGTTCTTGGTGCCCCCGAAGCTGACCGCGTCCACGCCCGCGCGCCATGTCATTTCGGCGGGGGTGCAGCCGAGTGCGGCGGCCGCGTTGGCGAAGCGCGCGCCGTCCATATAGGCGGGCAGGCCGTGATCGCGGGCAATGCCGCAGAGTGCCGCGATCTCGTCGCAGGTATAGAGGCGGCCGCGCTCGGTGGCCTGCGTGAGGGTGAGCGGCCCGTGCTGGGGGTTGTGGACATCGCCCGCAGGCCATTCGGCGATGGCGCGGGTGAGGTCGTCGGGCGTCATCTTGTCTGCCTCGCCCACGAGGCTGAGCTTCGCGCCGCCGGTAAAGAACTCGGGCGCGTTGCACTCGTCGGTATGGACATGCGCGAGCGGCGTGCAGAACACGGTCTGCCACGGCTCGGACAGTGTGGCCAATGCCAGCGCGTTGGCCGCCGTGCCAGTGGCCACGAGGTAGACGCTGGCCCGCGGGGCCTCGAACAGGGTGCGAAGGCGGTCGCGCACCTCCTCCATCATGGCCTCGGCCCCGTAGGAGGGGGTGTGCCCGGCATTGGCGGCGATCATCGCCTCCATCACCTGCGGCAGGGCGGGACCGGCATTGTCGGACGCGAAATTCACAGGCCGGGCTCCTCTATGATGTGGTCTTCCCAATCGTCCTCGGGCACCTCGAATTCCGGCACCGTGCGGTGCTGCACCGACACGCCTGCCGCGTGCACGCTGTCGGGCGTGCCGGAGATCAGCGGGTGCCACGGGTAGAGCGGCTTGCCCTCGTGCAAAAGCTTGTAGGCGCAGGTCTCGGGCAGCCAGTAGGCGTGGCGCGCGATTGTTCGCGCGGTGAGCGAGATGCATTCCGGCACGAATTTGTGCCGGATCGCATATTGGCCGCAGCGGCAGGTGGAATCGTCGAACAGGCGGCAGGCGACGCGGGTGAGCGCGACCTCGCCGGTCTCGTCATCCTCCAGCTTGTTGAGGCAGCATTTGCCGCAGCCGTCGCAGAGCGCCTCCCATTCCTTTTTTGTCATGCGGTCGAGGGGCGTGGTCTCCCAGTAGCGGGGGCGCAGGCCGCTGCGGTCGATGGGATCGTCCGTGTCGGTCATAGCGCGGCCAGGATCGCCCGCGCGCGGGCGCAATCGGCATCCATCTGAGCGATGAAGGCGTCGAGCCCGTCGAATGTCTCTTCGGGGCGGAGATACGCGACAAGGCCCACGGAGAGATGCGCGCCGTAGAGATCGCCGGAGAAATCGAACAGGAAGGTTTCGAGGTTGGGCTCTTCGCCCTGATATTGCGGGCGGATGCCCAGTGATGCGGCCCCGTGATACTGGCCCGCATTCGGCCCGTCGAGCACATCGACGAGCACCGCGTAGACGCCGAAGCGCGGCGGGTGCAGCCCGGCGATGGACATGTTGGCGGTTGGAAATCCCAATGTGCGCCCGCGCTGCTCGCCGCCCATCACGGGCCCCTCGATCCGGTGCCAGTGGCCCAGCATCGCGGCGGCGTCGCGCGGGCGGCCCTCGCTGAGCGCCGTGCGGATCGCGGTGGAGGAGACCTGCCCGTCGGTGCCCTCGAGCAGCGGGGCGATGGTCACGCCGAAACCCATCTCGGCCCCGTAGTCCTGCAGCATCGTGGCAGTGCCCGCGCGCCCCTTGCCGAAGCAGAAATCCGCCCCCACGACCACGTGGCGCAGTCCCAGCCCGCCCGCCAGCACTTCGGACGCGAAGGCGTGCGGGCTGAGCCCGGAGAGGGCGGCGTTGAAGGGCAGCTCGTAGAGCCGCGCGACGCCGATCTTTTCCAGCCGGTGGGCGCGCGCCTCGGCGCTCATCAGGCGGAAGGGCGGGGCGTCGGAGGCAAAGAATTCGCGCGGGTGCGGCTCGAAGGTCAGGACGCCCAGCGGCGCGCCGATGCGCGCGCCCGCCTCGCGGGCGATCTCGATCACGTGGCGGTGGCCGATGTGGACGCCGTCGAAATTGCCGATGGCCGCCGACGCGCCCCGGTCCGCCCCGGTGGTAAAGCTATGGTCCCGCACGATCCGCATGGGTCACCGGTAGCGCCGGATCAGGGGCGGCGCAAGCCGCTTTGGCGGCGTCTGCGTGCCGTCACCATCGCCGCAGTCCAGACCAGTGCCACGAGCGCCGCGGCCCCGCCCGCCTGCAACACCAGCGCCGCCTGCATCGGTGCGAGCGGCAGCAGCCCCGCGAGCGGTGCGGGCAGTGCGCCGGTGGCCAGCACCCAGCCCACGGTGGCCGCGAACCACGCCGCCAGCACCGCCCCCGTGCCCCGCAGGAGCCGTGCCACGCCGCCGCGCCGCGCCCGCCAGCCGCGCGCGACGGCGGTGAAGGGCCGCCGCAGGTCGCGCCCGATGGCCAGCAGCGCGGGCACGAGGATCAGCACCAGCACCATGCCGAAGCCCAGGCCATAGACCAGCGTGATGACGGTGGGCTTGAGGAACTGCGCCTGCGTCGAGCGCTCGAAGAGCAGCGGCGCGAGGCCGAGAACGGTGGTGAGCGTGGTCAGCACCACGGCGCGCAGCCGGTCTGCCGTGCCCTCGACGATGGCGGGGATCAGGCCGCGCCCCCGCGCGTGGCCGTCGATCGCGGTCACCAGCACGATGGAATCGTTGATGATGATGCCGGTCATGCCCAGCAGCCCCACCACCGAGAACATCGACAGCGGCACGTCCCAGTGCGCATGCCCCCAGATCGCGCCCACGAGGCCGAAGGGGATCACCGCCATCACCGCGAGGGGCCGCGCCCAGCTTGCGAAGACCAGCGCCAGCACGAGGTAGATGCCCAAGAGCGTGAGCATCAGCCCAAGCTGCGCGTCGGCGAGGAAATCGCTTTCCTGTTCGCTGAGCCCGCCCATGCGGTATTCCACCCGGTGCTCGCCCGCGATGCGCGGCAGGATCTCGGTCTCCAGCGCGCGGGTGATCGCGGCGGCGCGGGCCGGATCGTCGCCCGAGATGTCGCCCGTGACCGTTACCAGCCGCAGCCCGTTCTCGCGCCGCACGGTGGAGAAACCGGTGCGCGTGGTGACGGTGACGATATCGGCCACCGGCACGTATTGGCCGGTGGCACCGCGCACCATCGTGGTGTCGAGGAAATCCGCCGACAGGTCCGCATCGGGCAGTTCCACCCGTATCGTGGCCGAGCGCGGACCGTCGGGATATGTCGCGGCTTCGAGGCCGCTCACGCGGTTGCGCAGCGTGCGGCCGAGCACGTCGATGTCGAAGCCGAGCGCCTGACCGTGGGCGGTAAGCTCCAGCACCAGTTCGGCCTTGTCCCAAGCGAGCGTATCCTCCAGCGCCGAGACCTCGGGTTCCTGCGCGAGCCGGGCCTTGAGCGCCTCGGCGGCGGATTTGAGCACCTCCGCCGAGGCCCCGTAGAGGGCGATGTCGATGGCGTCGCCGCCGGGACCAGAGCGCGAGCCGCGAAAGCTCAGCGCCTCGGTCATCGGCAGGCGCGGCGCGCGCTCCTGAAGGTCGGCGAGGAAGGCGAAGCTGGAATAGGGGCGCAGGTCGGCGTCGATCAGCTCGATGGAGATGCCGCCCTTGAGATCGTCCTCGCGCGTTTCGGACCCGGCCATGCCGCGCCCGGCATGGCCGCCCACCTGAGCCAGCACATGGCTCACCGGGTTTGTCCCGTGGTCGGCGGCATAGTCCGCGCCCAGTGTCTCGACCGCCTCCTGTACCGCGCGCATCTGCGCCAGCGCATCGGCGCGGGTGGCCCCGGGGGCCATCGCGAAATTGCCGGTGACGCTGCCGCGCTCGGGCGCATTGAAGAAGCGCCACGTCACGTCCCCGCGCACCACGCTTGCCACCTGTACGGCCAGCAGCAGCACCGCCCCCGCCAGCACCGCGTAGCGCGCCCGGATCACCAGCCTCATCAGCGGGCGGAAGGCGCGGTCGCGAAAGGCGGTGAAGCCGCGATTCACCACCCGGCTCGGGATGTCGTACCACCGCTCGCGCGCCGAGCGCGCCAGCGCGTGCGCCATGTGGTTGGGCAGGATCAGAAAGCATTCCACGAGGCTTGCCGCCAGCACGGCGATGACGGTGAAGGGGATGTCGTAGATGAGGTCGCCGAACCGCCCGCCGACGATCGCCAGCCCGAAGAAGGCGATGAGCGTCGTGAGCGTCGCCGAAAACACCGGCAGCGCCATGCGCCCGGCGGCGCGTTCGGCGGCGGTGAAGGGCGGCTCGCCCAGCCGCCGGTGTCGCGCGTCGGCGTGTTCGCCCACCACGATGGCGTCGTCCACCACGATCCCCAGCGTGATGATGATGGCGAAAAGCGAGATCATGTTGAGCGTGAGCCCCGCCGCATACATCAGCGCCAGCGCCGTCAGCATCGCCACCGGGATGCCCGCCGCCACCCAGAAGGCGGTGCGCGCGTTGAGAAAGAGAAACAGCAGCCCCACCACGAGCGCGAGTCCCGTGGCGGCATTGTCGAGCAGCATGGTCAACCGGCCGGAAATCGCCTCGGCGCGGGTGCGGACCAGCTCGATCGCCACGCCTTCGGGAAGGCGGCGCAGCATTTCGTCGGCGATCCCCTCCACCTTGGTCTGCACGTCGAGCGCGTCACCCTCGGCGGGGCGATCCACCCGCACCGCGACTGCGGGGGCATTGCCCACGTAATAGGCGAGCCCCCGGTCGAGCCCGCCCGCGCGCACGACCGCCACGTCGCCTATTTCCAGCGTCGTGCCGTCTGGGCGCAGGCGCAGCGGGATGGCAGCGATCTCGGCGGGGCTGCGCGCTTCGGTGCCGGTGCGCAGCCGCGCGTTGGCGCCGGTCACGTCGCCCGCCGGGTCGGCATCGGTGCGCGCGGCGATGGCGGCGGCGATTTCGTCCATGCTCAGGTCGTTCGCGACGAGCGCCTGCGCGGGCACCTCGACCCGCGTCTCGGGCACCGCCACGCCCGAGACGGTAGCGCGCGTCACCCCGGCGGCGAAGAGCCGGGCCACGAATTCATCGGCGGTGCGGGCAAGCTGTTCGGCCCCCACCGGCCCGGTGATGACCACATCGGTCACCCGGTCGCGCCACGCGCCGCGGCGGACCACCGGCTCTTCGGCGTCCTCGGGCAGGTCGGTGATCTGTCCCAGCGCGGCCTCGACCTCGTCGGCGGCGCGGCCCATGTCCCAGTCCGGCTCGAATTCGAGGGTCATCGCGGCGCTGCCCTCGCGGCTTGTGGCGCGCGCCTCGGTCACGCCCTCGACGGCCAGCAGCGCGGGCTCGACAAGCTGCACGATGCCGGCGTCCACGTCCTCGGCGCTCGCCCCCTCCCAGGTGATCGAGACGGTGACGTTATCCACCACCACGTCGGGAAAGAACTGCGCGCGCATGTTCGGCGCGGCCATGAGGCCGAGTGCCACCAGCAGGATCAGGAGCAGGTTGGCCGCGGTATGGTGCCGGGTGAACCAGGAGATGACCGCGCCCATGGGGGTTATCCCCCGGCCCGGGCTTCGATCCGCGCGATGGTGCGCGCGGGCACGCGGGGGCGGGCGAGATCGGCGAGCAGGCGGCGGCGCTCGTCCTCGGGCAGCGCGGTGTCGGCCTCGACCCGCGCGCGCAGCCGCGCGCGCCGCTCGTCGCTGAGCGACATGGTGTCCCCGGCCCCCTCGCGGATGCGCCGCACCTTGAGGCCCGGGCCGAGCGCCGGGCTGCGCTCGGTCACGATCTCGCGGCCCGCCACGCCGGGCGCGCCCAGCAGCACGTCGTTGCCCTGCCGCCGCAACAGCGTGACCGGCAGCAGCTCGAGCCGGTTTCCATCGTCCACCGCCAGCACCGTGCCATCCCCGCCCAGTGCTGAGGCGGGCAGCCGCACCACCGATTCGAGAGGCGATTCCTCGACGCTGACGCGCACGAAATCACCGGGTTTCAGCGCCGGGGCCCGGTCGAGCGCGGCAAAGATCATGCGCCCGCTCTCGCCCTCGGCAAGGGCGGCGGACTCTCGCGCGATGCGGCCCGTCGCCTGGATCGTCGTGCCGGCGCTGTCGAGCGTGGCGGTGACCGGCAGGGGCAGGAGCGCGCCGCCCGCGTCCAGCAGCCGCGTGTATTGCGCCGTGGAGACGCGGAACGCCACTTCGAGCGCGCCCCCGTCCACCAGCCGCGCGATCTGCTCGCCCACCGCGACGATCCCGCCCTCCACCGCGCTTACCTCGCTCAGCCGTCCCGAGAAGCCGGCGGTCAGGCGCGTCTCATCCAGCCGTCGCCCGGCCTCGGCCAGCGCCAGTTCGGCGCGCGAGACCGCCGTCGCGGACCTGTCGACGCGCGCCTCGGCCACCGCCAGCGCCTGACGGCTCGCCAGCACCGCCTGCCGCGCCTGCACGACGTTGAACTCGGCGCTCTCGATGGCGGTGAGCGTGCCGACGCCGCGTTCTTCGAGGTCGCGCTGCCGCGCCAGCGCCCGCGCCTGAAGCGAGACCTGTTGCTCGCGCGCCGCGAGTTCATCTTGCGCCAGCAACAGCGCGCGGTCGGCCTCGCGCGCCTCGGCGCGGGCATCCGCGAGGTCGATCCGCGCCCGTTCGCGGGCGTCCTCGGCCTCTGCCGGGTCGATCCGCGCGAGGAATTGCCCGGCCTCCACGGTGCCGCCCTCGACAAAGCCTTCGGCCAGTTCGACGATCTCGCCCGCGACCTGCGCGCGGATGTCGAGGGTGCGGCGGCTCTCGATCCGTCCGAAGGCCGCGAGGCGCGGCGTAACGGTCGTGGCCCCGGCAGTGGTGGTGCGCACGGCAAAAACCCGCTCGCGCCGCTCGGGGGCGGCGGTGTCGCGGGCCATGCGCGCCTCGACCGCGTCGCGCAGAACGTATCCGGCGTAGCCCAGAAGGCCCGCCGTCAGAGACAGGATGAAGAGCCCCAGTAAGCCCTGGCGCAGAAACCGCATGGCGGGCACCCTCGTGCAACCGGTCCGGCTGGCGTGCGGACAGGTGTAAATCTAGCCATCGCCGGGCAAAAGCCAAGCGACACCCGGGTTACACGCGGCCTGCGGTCATTTCCTCCGCTGATGCTCGTCCAGCCGCGGCATGATCTCGACGAAATTGCAGGGGCGGTGCCGGTAATCGAACTGGTGACACAGGATCTCGTCCCAGGCGTCCTTGCAGGCACCGGGGCTGCCGGGCAGGGCAAAGAGATAGGTGCCCCCCGCCACGCCCCCCGTCGCGCGGCTCTGGACCGCCGATGTGCCGATCTTCTGCATCGAGACGATGGTAAACACCGTGCCGAAGGCGTCGATCTCCTTCTCGTAGACGTCGCGATGCGCCTCCACGGTCACATCCCGCCCGGTGAGCCCGGTGCCGCCGGTGGAAATCACAACGTCGATATCCGGGTCGGCGATCCATTCGCGCAGCTGGTCGGCGATCTGGTCGCGCTCGTCGCGCACCACCATGCGGTCGGCCAGCGCGTGGCCCGCCGCCCCGACCCGCCCGGCCAGCACGTCGCCCGAGCGATCCTGCATCAGGTCGCGGGTGTCGGACACCGTGAGGAGCGCGATGCGCACGGGGATGAAGTCTTTGGATTCGTCGATGCGCGACATCTGGGGTCAGCTCCTTTGCATGAGGGCGAGGCGGGCGGCGAGCGCGGCGAATATCCCCGCCGAGACGAGGCCCAGTCCGCGCGCCATCCGCGGCGAGGTGGCAAGGCGGCGGCCAAGCCCGCCGGCGAACACGCCGACCGCGCCGTTGATGATGAGGCCGCCCAGCGACAGCACGAGGCCGTAGACCAGAAATTGCGGCAGGATGGCGTGGGTGGAGTCCACGAATTGCGGCACGAAGGCCAGCACGAAGAGAATCACCTTGGGGTTCAGGAGGTTGACCACCATCCCCTCGCGAAAGGCGCGCGCCGCGCGCATCGCGCGGGCATGGGCGCGGATGGGGCCCTGCCGCAGCGCGCCCCGGGCCAGCCACAACAGGTAGGCCACGCCCAGCCAGCGGATCACGTCGAGCGCCAGCGGAAACGCGGCGATGGCGGCGGCGAGGCCCAGCCCGGCAGCCGTGACATGCACCATGCCGCCCAGCCCGATGCCCGCGCTCGCGGCGATGGCGGCGCGCGGGCCCGCGCGCAGGCCGAGGCCGAGGCAGAACATCATGTCCGCCCCCGGCGTGAGGTTGAGCGCCAGCGCGGCGGGGACGAAGGCCAGGAGCGTGAGCGGCTCGACGATCA
>Ga0102926_1002399_pt1 | contig 10876 bp, 4 predicted proteins | sample SalPonR1_A_D2_MG_FD_78173 | JGI IMG/M metagenome (GOLD analysis project Ga0102926, IMG submission 78173) | Salt pond soil microbial communities from South San Francisco under conditions of wetland restoration - Salt Pond MetaG R1_A_D2_MG | ecosystem: Environmental > Aquatic > Marine > Intertidal...
GTTGAAATTTCTATTATTGTTGCTGTTATTATTATTGAAATTTCTGTTATTATTAGAATTATACTTTCGATTATTATTATTAGTAGTAGTAGTATTATTATTATTATTTCTATTGTTGTTAGAATTATAATTTCTATTATTATTGTTATTATATCTATTATTATTATTTCTATTTCTTGATCCAGCAACAGGTTTACCGCCAACTGTACCAGCAACTCTTGGAGCTGCTTTTTTTGCACTTGGAGCTACAGTACTACCTGCAGAAGGATTAACTTGTGATTCTGCATGAGCTTTTGCTGTTTTTCCTTGGTTTGGAACAGGAGGAAGATTGCTGCTTTTTATAATTTTTGGACCAGAATGAAGTGGTGAAACACCTTTAGGTACTGGAGTTTTTTTAATTATTTTCTTTTTATTTTCGCCAGTTGTTTTAGCATTTTCACTATTATTTTTTGACGCAACAGAATTAACCTCATTTTCTTTAATCTCTTCTTCTGAAGATTTTAAATGTGGTTTAACTCTCACAATTTTCTTTTTTTTAATAATTTTTTTCTTCTCAATCTTATGCTGAGGCTTCTTTTCTGCAGCTTCTACAGGTTTTGTAGGTTCTGCTTCATTTTTTGAACTTTTTACGTGTTTAATTAAAGTCGCTTTTTTTTCACTCATATTTTTCTAATCTATTCCTCTTCTTCTTCTTCTTCAACAGTCTCAAATGCTAGTCCTGTTCCACATTCTGGACATTCATCCATATCTAAAGTAATTAGATGACCACAATTAGGACATTTATATTCATACTCATCATCATCTTCTTCTTCAACAATGTCAACATATTGTAAAATAACAGTATTTATTGCTTCTAAATCATCTTTTGTTAAATCACCAAATTCTTCAATTTCAGAATCACTTAAATTTACAAATTCTTCAATAGTATAAATATCATGAAATTGAAGTTTAGCTACAATATTATCATCTAATTCAATATCAGAGAATTGAATTTCATCTTCAGCAATACCTGTATCTTGTAGTGCAATTTCACTCTCATCTTCAATATATTCTTCTTCTTCACCAGTATTAAAGAAAGATTCTGCTCTTACCTTAGCATTATTGACAAATTCTAGTTCTTGGAATTCTGCTGGAGTTTTAACATCAATGTTCCAATCACATAATTTCTTTGCTAATTTAACATTTAAGCCACCCTTACCAATTGCTAATGATAATTGAGATTCATCAACAATTGCAATAGCCCTATAAGTTAATCTATCTGTTATTACAACATCAATAACTTGTGCAGGAGTTAATGCATTCATAATGTAATTTACTGGATTAGAATCATAGTTAATTACATCAATTTTTTCACCTTCGATTTCTTTTATAACAGTTTGTATTCTATTACCTTTTAGACCAACACAAGATCCAACTGGATCAATATCTTGATTATTTGTTTTTACGGCTATTTTTGATCTATAACCAGCTTCTCTTGAAACATTTACAATATCAATTTGACCTTGTCCAATTTCAGGAACTTCTAATTCAAATAAATTTCTTATTAATTCAGGAGATGTTCTTGATAATATTACTCTAACACCTCTATCATTTTTTTCAACCTTTTCGACAAAACATTTAATTTTATCATCTTGAGAATAATTTTCTCTTGGTGATTGATAACGAGCTGGTAATATACCTTCTGTTGAACCAATATTTATAAATATATCATTTCTTATTTTACGATTATAATAACCATTAATTAAACAGCCTTCTTTAGTTTTAAATTCACTGTAAATAGAATCTTTTTGAATATCTCTAAAGCTTTGATGAGCTTTTTGTTTAGCACTTTGAACACTAATTCTATCAAATGTCTTATCTATATCTACTGGAATTAAAATAACATCACCAAGTTCTGCTTCACTATTAAATTCTCTAGCTTCTTCTAGAGAGATTTCGTTTAATGTATTGTAATAATTATCTTCATCAACAATCATTTTTCTTGAATATAAGTCTACTGAACCAGGATCTAATGAAATTTCAACTACTGCATTAGCATCAGATCCAAATTTCCTCTTATATGCAGCTTTTAAAAACTCTTCAATTGTTGATTTTACTAAATCTTCAGAAATGCCACTATCAACTAATCTTTTTATAGAATCACCTAAATCACTTGGCATGTTTTCTATCCTCCCAAACATATTCTAACTTTGCTTTAGAAATATTTTCAAAATCTATATTTAATTCATTTTCCATTTTTTTATCATCTTGATCTTTGCAATCTTTTAAAACTAAAGAATCTTCTAAAACTTCTTTAATAATTCCAGAATACCAACTAGATTCTATGTAATCATAAACTCTTACTCTTTTTTCTTTAAATAATGTAAACTCATATGCATCTTTAATTTTTCTCTGTAAGCCAGGAGTTGATACTTCTAAATTAAACTCTTGCTCTGGTGCTAATTTTATTTCCATTCTAGGTCTAATTAACCTATGAACTTTAGCACAATGATCAACAGTTGTTTCTCCTTGACTTGTTTTGATTACTACATAAAGATTAGCACTGTATGGATTTTCATTAAATTTAATATCAACTAAAGTTATATCCATAGCCTCTAATAAAGGTGCATATTCTAAAAACAACGGGTCTTTTATAATATTATTCTTCATATTTTCCTTTTAAAATTACCAATAAAAAGGAGACCTGCGATTTGCGGTCTCCCAAAAATCAATATTTAAATGTAAGTTTATATTACTAAGCTCTTATGTTTTTGTCAATAGTTAAGGATTTTGTTTCTCTTCTATCTCAGCCTTGATTTTTTCTAAAAATACTAAAGCTTGAATAGGAGTAGATCTAGTTAAATCAAAGTTATTTATCTCTTGTATTATTTGAGTGTAATTTTCATTTATCTCACCAATATCTTCATGAGATTCTAATTCTTCTAATTGCGCCATTGAAAATAAATCCATTTGATTATTTTTTATTGTATATTCACCAAAATGCTTTCTTTGAAATTTATCAGCATCTTTTAAAATTGGGGATGGAACTCCCGCTAATTTTGCCACATGAAGACCATAAGAAGAATTAGCAACACCTTCTATAACTTTTCTAACAAAAGTTATATTCTTACCTCTCTCCTCTACTGCAAGTGTTAATAATTTTATATTAGATGTATCTAATAAAGTTAATTCATGATAATGTGTTGCAAATAAAGTTTTACAATTTATTTTAACTAAATGTTTCATAAAAGCATTAGCAAGACTCATTCCATCTTGTGTACTTGTCCCTCTACCAATCTCATCCATTATAACAAAAGAGTCTTCACTTGCACTTCGTAAAATATGAGCAGCTTCTTGCATTTCAACCATAAAAGTAGATTCCCCTTTTGCAATATTATCAGATGCACCAACTCTACAAAATAATTTATCAACTAATGAAATTTGTGCACTATCACTTGGAGTATAGCTACCAATTTGGGTTAATAAAATTATAAGAGCACACTGCCTTAAATATGTAGATTTACCTGCCATATTAGGTCCAGTAATTAAACAAAATCTTTTATTTCCTTCTTGAAGTGTTAAATCGTTTGATATAAAAGAGTCAATTCCTAATTGGTTTTCAACTACAGGATGTCTTCCGTTTTTTATATTTACACAATTGCCATTAACTATATTTGGTTTATTATAATTATATCTATCTGCTACATAAGCAAAAGATTGTAGTACATCGATTCTACTTAAAGCATTTGCAAGCATTAATAAAGATGTTGAGATCTCTGAGGCTTTTTCAACTATTAAATTATATACCTCTCTCTCTCTTTTTTCAGCAGCATAACTACTTTTTAATATTTTAGTTTCAATTTCACTTAATTCATCACTTGTATAGCGCTCAGCATTTACTAGAGTTTGTTTTCTATAAAATGTATTAGGAACTTTATCAATATGAGTTTTTCTAACTTCAATAAAATTTCCAAGAATTTTATTATACCCTAATTTTATATTTGGTATATTTGTTTCAGCTTTTAAATCTTCTATATATTTTTTTAAATATTTAGATCCTTGATTTTTTATATCTCTAAGCTCATCAAGTTGTTTATCAAAGCCTTGTTTTATTATTTTTCCTTCTTCAAAAGGTCCTTGAATATCATCATTTATTCCTCTTTTTATTAAATCAACAAGAGAAAAAATTTCATCCATTGTATCTTTTTTTACTTCATAAACTGAATTATTAATTTCAACTTTTTTGTCTGTATTTTCGTTTATTAATGTTTCATATCTTTCAAAATCATCTTTAATTATATTAAAAAATGCACTAGCAGTTCTTTTTATTCCTAATAAATCACTAGCTAGATTTCTTTTCATAGATATTCGAGTAGTTAATCTTACCATATCAAGAACATTTTTTAACTCCTCTCTAACTCTTTCTCTTTCTTCTCTATTATTTTTAAAATACTCAACCCAGTTTTGTCTATTTATTATTATTTCTTTATTAATTAATGGATAACTTAACCATTTTTTTAACAATCGAGTTCCACCACTTGTAATTGTTTTATTCATAACTGAAAAAAGAGTATTATTGTGAGTTCCATCTTGGGTATTTATTAATAATTCTAAACTCTTTCTTGTAGAAGAATCTATTATCATAAAACTAGTATCTTCTTCTATCCTATAAGATGTTATCTGATTTAAAGAAGACATTGATGTATCATAAATATATTTTAGCAAAGCCCCTGCTGGTTTTATTGCTGGATAATCAGCCTCTATATTAAATACTTTTAATGATGAAAGTGATAAATGATCTATTAATTTTTGATAAGCTCTTTTTTTTGTAAAAGAAATTGATTGCAATTTTGTAATCATAATATTTCTTTCATCAAGGATTTTTGCGAAATCTGTATGTACAAAATAATCATCCTCATTAACAAGGATTTCTTTTGGTCGAATTTGAGATAATAAAGCATTAATTTGCTGAAAGCTAGTATCTTTTTCAAAACATTTTAATACAAACTCACCACTTGTTATATCACTAAAAGCTACTGAAGTCATTTTCCTTGAAAAAGAAATACAAATTATATAATTACTTGATTTAGAATCTAAATAATCATCCTCAACAACAGTTGCAGGTGTAATAACTTGGACAACTTCTCTCTTAACTAATTTTGTTTCTTTTGTTGGGGTTTCAACTTGTTCACAAATTGCAATTTTTTTCCCAGATTCTAATAATCGTTTTATATATGCTTTAGATGCATGGTAAGGAATACCACACATAGGTGTCTTTGATCTATGAGTTAAAGTTAAATTTAACAATCTAGAAATTTCTATAGCATCATCATCAAACATTTCATAAAAATCACCAAGTCGAAAAAATAAAACTTTATCTTTATGTAATTCTTTAATCTCATTATATTGTGCCATCATGGGAGTTATCTTTTCTTTTTTCATAGGTTTGAGTATATCAATTAGTTATAAAAAATTAAAGAATAAATATAAATAAAAAAACTCGGCTCAATTAAAATATCGAAACCAAGTTTAACTCTCTCTTTTCAAAAATTACAGTATCCACTTGCGATGTACCCATTAAAATAAAAAAAAGAGTTTAATTTATTATTATTTAAAATTAAAATAAATTTGTTGTAAAAGACAATACTAAATTAATACCATTAAGTAAGCCTTCACCATCATCACTAAAATTAAATAATGAGCCTTCATTATATTTAAAAACTTCATTTTCACTATTTAAAATAGTTGCATTCTTTACTAAATATAACCCAATTGGAAATCCAGATATTTTCATTTTGATACCACTACCAGCTGAAAAATACCAATCCCACATATCAAAGTTGAATAAATTATTTAAATCATCACTAACTGCTGCTGCACTTACAAAAGTATCTAAAGCTAATACATTATCAACTAAAGAGTATTCTAGTGCTAATTTATTATCAAAAGTAAAAGATAAATCTTGTTCAATTGAGTGTCCTAATGCTATTGAAGCTCCATCAATATATAGCATTTCATTAATAGTTGCCCCTTCTTTTGCATCATAAAAACCATAAGAACCATCATTTTTATAATATTGAGGTAACATTAAACTTAAATTTGATGTAAAAGAGCCAACAATATTTTTTTCTTTTTCTTCTTCATTTGTCCAAGTTAATATAGGAGTATATGCTGAATAACTTGTTGATGATTTAATATAGTTAGATAGACCACCTAATATACCACCAGCATAGGTAAAGTTTTGAGCAATATACCAACCTGAGGTTGTATTATTTATTAAATCTCTACCGTCCCAAGCAATACCTAAATTTAATTTATTAGAAAATTGCCATTGTAAACTGTATTTATAAATTAATTCCTCAAATGGGAAATAATTACCACTTAATACTGCTCTATTTATCCCAATATTTAAACCTGTACTTAAAATTAAAGAACCTTCATCATATTTAAAAGTATATCCGGTATCATAACCAGCAGATATTCTATATAAATCATAGTCCATTAAATATTGAGAATCAGGAGTTGCTTTATCAGCTGCTAGATATTCATTGTAACTATTATATCCCAATGGATAAGCATTATCACTATCAATTTCTTCTAAATGTCCTGTATAAAAGTTATCTGATCCTTTTATTAAAATATCTTCAATAAAAGAATGTTCTATTGAAAAAGAAAAACCATTTGACCAAGGGATTTCTTTAAAATATTCATCGACAAATTTTAGAGACCCTTTTTGTGTAGATGGAGATAATGTAACACTAGTTGATAAATCGTTACCAGTTCCAAATAAATTTCTATCTGTTACAGTAGCAAATCCAGAAATTGGGAATTCTGTTGTAGTTCCACCAAAAGTTGCACCAAATTGAATATCTTGTTGCCCACCTTCTGTAATATCAATTACAATATTACAATTTTTATCATCAAGGGGATCTATTGAATAGTTTAATTCAGTTACAAGTTGTGTATTTTGTATATTTCTTAAACTTTGTTCAATTGCTGATTTATTAAAATAATCACCTTCATTGATTGTTAATTCACGTGTATATACAATTTCTTGAGTTTTACCAATTCCATTTATCTTTATATTATTAATTATTGCTCTATTACCTTCAGCAATTTCAATATTAAAATCAATAACGTTATTTTCTTCATCTACTTTTGTAATTGGATTAATAGCAAGATTAATATATCCCTTATCATAATATAATTGAGAAATATTTCTTAATTCATCCATCCAAAGTCCACGATTAAAAACATCACCTTCATTTAAAGAAATAGCAGAAAGCAACTCATCATCACTAAAAATATCATTACCTTCAAAATTAAAAGCTCCTAATTTCCAAATTGAGCCTTCACTAATTGTATATATCAATTTAATTTTATCTAGAGTTTCATTTTCTTCAATTATTTCTTTCTTAGGAGAATCTATTTTAGCCATAATATAACCACGGTCATAATAAAAACTTAATAAAGCAGCTAAATCTTTTTCTACTTTTGTTTGAGAATAGTAACCACTTCTAAATAAAGATTTAGTTGTAGATTCTAATTGATTTGATAAAGCTTTTTTATTAAAAGATTCATTTCCTTCAAATTCTATTGCTCCAACAACAATTTGTTTGCCCTCAGTAATATTAAAAGATAAGGAGACTGTATTATTTTCAGTATCCTCTACTAATTTCGGAGAGACTTCTACATTGGAATAGCCTTTCTCAAAATAAGCATTTTTAATATTTTCACTAGCTTGAGCCATTTCATATCCTTCATAGAAGGTATCAATATTTAGAGCACTTTTTTCTAATAAAGTAGAATCATTTATCTCTATATTTCCTTCAAAATCAACTTTATTTAATAGTTGCTTTTCAAAAAAAGTTAAACTCAATTCTAAATCATTTGAATTTGGACTTACTCTATTTGCTTCAGCATAAAAGTATGAAAAATAATTCAATGAATATAAATCAGCTTGTAGTTGTTCAAACAACTCCTCTGAATAAATTTTATTTCGATATTTAAATAATATATTTGAAACATCATTTTTATTAGCATTTACTATTCCGTTTGTTTCAAATTGTGATATTTTAACTCCATCATACCATTGTGTATCTTCAGCTGATAAACTAAAAATACAAATAAATGAAATCAAAATAATTAAAGAAAGCTTTTTTAACATTATATCTCCTACGATTTAATACATTTTATTAATACTAACGAAAATCGATCGTTTTCGTTACACTAAAACCTATAGTATCTAATATTTCTAAGATAGACAATTGATTTGGATTTGTAAAGAATGAAAATTTAGCTAATTCTGTATCAACTTCATAGGACATTTCTAAATCAAGTGATAAATCACTAGTAATAAAACTAGTTTTATCATCATCATCATTTGCTAATAGATTAATTAATATTTGAAATTTCGAATTATTGTTAAGATATTTGCCCATAAATATAGTAGTGTTATTTAAATATCTAGCAAGAGGTGAATATGAGGAATATCTTGGATCTTCAATAAATGTTTGAAGTATTAAATTTTCAACAATATTACTTTTCAAACTAAAGAAATCTAAATTAAGAGAGTTAGCAATTGTATTATTTAAAGAAGCAACTCCTCCTGTTTCTAGATAACCTAAAGATGAGAAAACACTAGTTGCCGCAGAGGCTAGAGAAGCAACAGTTTCATTATTAGCTGAAGTTGAGAAAGATTGACCTAAAATGTTCATTATCTCTTGTTGGGTTTTATTAGGGACACTAGTAAAATTAGGATTCAAATTATAAATAGTACTATTTTCTAAAGAAAGATTAATATCAACTGCATCACCATTTGAATCTATTTCTCTAAGAGTTGCATCTAAAGAAACTACTGGTTCTAAGCGTTTAGTATTAGAATTAACATTTAATGCTAGGGTACCATTATTTATATAAAAATTCTTTTGGAAATAGAAAATCTCACCTTGAAGTATATCAATATTTCCTGTTGGTGAATAAGTCTTTGTTAAAGAATCGAATTTAACATTTATTTTTTGATTATTTGCCATAGTAATTTTCAATATAGGATTATCAACATAAGGATAATAAAATGTATTATTTTCAGCAGTTATTATTCGTAAATCACCATTAACTTCTTGTCGAGATACTATCCAAGAAGGCAAATCAACGCCGCTGTAAATTACACCATTTTCAACTACTAAATCACCAGCAATATATGATGTATTTCCATCTGTTGAAAAATTAAAATTATTTTTTCCTTCGCCCAACATTGTTAAATTTTGACCAAGTAAAGGAATATATACAGGAATAAAATCACTAGCTAATACATCTAATTCAAAAAAATCAAAATCAAAATTTGGCATAATAATTTTTGAACTTAAAAAAAAGTTTATATATTTATTTTCTTCTTCATTAAAGTAAATAGCCTTAGTTCTATTAGCAAATATTTCATCTTCATTTAAAATAACTGAAATATTAGGAGCACTAATTTCATTATTTTGAGTATATAAAGTTTTTATCTTAAAATTAGTAGAAGATACCTCACCATAATATTTAGGCTTATTTAATATATCTTCAATAAGTATATTACCTTTAAAAGGATCTCCATAAAATTTTGTTAATTTTACATTAATTATTTTATTTAATAGAGATATTGGGAATATAATATTATTAAAATATGCATTTAATTGATTATTTTTATATTCAAAATCAATATCACTAGCTAAATTAATGTCATCATTTATATTAATAGTTCCTGTTTTATCTGCTAAATTAAACTTTGAATTTATATTATTAGAAGTAAAATTAAGTACACTATCATATACACTAAATGTTGTATCAATATCAGATAAATATACACTCTCATCTATTGAATCATCCCACAATCGCTCATAGTCTTCTATATCAACAAATAAATCAATATTCTTAATTTTTAAATGCCCATTAACATTATTAAATAATGAATAATCTAATTTATTAATATTTCTTAATTTATTATATAATGAATTTATAGAATTATAATCAAAAGTATCTATAGAAAATTCATTTTTTATATTCTCTAAAAATGAAGAAAAATTAATTAAGAAATCTACATCAATACTACTTTGTTGATCAGCTACGATATTTTTTCTTATTTTCTTTATATTAGAAATAATTTTAATTTCATTTTCTTTAGTGTTAAAGTTAATATTTGAATTATTTATATCAATATTTGATAAACTAAGATTTAAATTTTCTAATAAATAATTATCATCTAATATTTTTAAATTAGTTTTGAAATTTATTATAGGTTTTTTATCATCATCAGTTTCAGCTAAATTAAGTATTTCTTTATTATTAGTTGGTAAATTTATAAAAGGAATTGTTGAAAAAATTCTTGATAATATTGAAGTATCATCTAATTCTTCTATTTCATTAATATTATTTTTAGCTTTATCTATAGCTCCAGTTTCAAGAATTTCTATTTTACCAATAATATCATTATTATGAGAAAAATCTGTATTTCCAATAATTCTAGTATCCAAAAGAATTTCACTATCATTGTTAAATAATCTTGCAATATTAAAATTAGAAACATTAAGGAATATATTATTAATCTCTCCTTCATTAAATAATGAAGCTTCAATTCTTTGAGATATATCATCACCATAACTCAAATTCAATGTATAAGGCATATCTAAATTTGATTTAAATAAAGTTAAATATTTAGGGCCTTTAAAATCAATAGTACCATGATAATAAGTATCATATTTAAGATTATTATAATCAATTTTATTAAGGTTTATAGAATTTTGGGTTATATCTCCATCAAAAATTAATTTAAACCTATTATTATAATTTAAAATAAATTCATTAAAAGTATATTTCCAAGATTCATCACTCTTATAATTAAACAATAAATTACCTTCAAAAA
>Ga0102926_1002404_pt1 | contig 10862 bp, 13 predicted proteins | sample SalPonR1_A_D2_MG_FD_78173 | JGI IMG/M metagenome (GOLD analysis project Ga0102926, IMG submission 78173) | Salt pond soil microbial communities from South San Francisco under conditions of wetland restoration - Salt Pond MetaG R1_A_D2_MG | ecosystem: Environmental > Aquatic > Marine > Intertidal...
GTTTTGACTGCTTCCTTGTAGGTTTTTTCGCTTACCATATCGGACTTAATTCCTGTATTAACAACCCCTAAGCCTATAGGCTTAGTAAGGATAAGCATATCTCCTGCTTTAGCATTGCAGTTTTTTACAACATCAGATGGATGCATAAACCCAGTGACTGAAAGTCCAAACTTTGGTTCCTTGTCATCTACAGTATGTCCACCTACTACTAGAGCTCCTGCTTCTTTAACCTTATCGTGACCGCCTTTTAAAATGGCTTTTATAGATTCTTGAGGTATATCATCAGAAAAGCAGGTAATATTTAGAGCCAATCGTGGGTCAGCTCCCATAGCATATATATCGCTTAAGGAATTGGCAGCGGCTATTTGACCATAAACATAAGGGTCGTCCACCACTGGTGTAAAAAAGTCCAATGTTTGCACTACTGCTATATCATCGGTTATTTTATAAACAGAAGCATCATCAGAAGTTTCTATTCCTACAAGCAGGTTTTCGTCGGTATCTTGGGTTAAGTGACACAAAACTTGTGCCAGGACGTCAGGTCCTATTTTAGCAGCTCATCCGGAGCTTTTAGTCATTTGAGTTAGTCTTATTTTTTCTAGTGACATGTTGCCTCCTATAAATTATATTTCGATTCCAGGCCAATCTTTTAAAAAGTTTTTGAAAGATTCAACTACTGGGGATAGTGTTCTATGCTTATGGTATACAAAATAAAAATTACGTTTAAAATCTAAATCTTTTATTTTATAGTATTTTATTAATCCTAAATCAGCTTCGTTTTTTATAGCTATTTTTGAAATTAAGCTGATACCTAAATTTAACTCTATCATTTTCTTTATCATTTCGTTGCTGTCTATCAAATATTTAATATTTAAATCATCCAATTCTATATCTTTACCAGAAAGACATTTTTTTATTAAAAGTCTTGTTCCAGAACCTCTTTTTCTAAAAATGAGATTTTTTGAAAATAAAACGTCTATATCTAAAGATCTATCAGAAGACTGAGGATAGCTTTCCATTGAAGAAACAGCTAATACAAGTTCATCCTGATAGAAATCTATGTATTCTAATAGTTCTGAAGAATACTTAGCTCCTACTATGCCAAAGTTGCTTTTTCCTTTTAATATATCTTCAACGACATCCTTAGAATTTTTATGAGTTATTCTAAAAGTAACTTTAGGGTATTTTTCTGTAAAATCTTTAATAATATATGGAAGAATATATTGTTCTGGAATAGAGCTGGCACTTATTTCTATTTCTCCTTCTATTTTTTCCGACTTTTTTACTAAGGCATACTTAGCTTTATCTCTGGTATTAATTAACTCTACAGCATACTTGTAAAAAGATTCTCCAGAATCTGTTAGAGTAATTGTTTTGCTTTTTCTATCCAAAAGAGTGGTGTTTAATTCTTTTTCTAAGCTTTGTATATTATTGCTTACAGTTGGTTGAGTTAAAAAAAGTTCTTTACCGGCTTTAGAAAAATTTTTGTGTTTTACTACACTTAAAAATGTTTCGATTTGATTAAATTCCAAAATATGACCTTCCTTAATAATTTTTTAGTATTTTTTTAATAGAATCCAGAGTATATTCTATTTCTTCTAAAGTATTGAAATGATTGAGACCAAATCTTACGGTGCCTCGAGGAAAAGTCCCTAAAGTCCTATGAGCAGAAGGTGCACAGTGCATGCCGCATCTTGTCATAATTCCAAAATCTTTACTCAACTTATGGGATATAATCCCGTTATCTTTATTTGTAAAATCTAAGGACAGTATTCCTGTTCTTTCATCAAGGGTTTTCTTTCCTACAATATTAATGTTTTCTATATTATATATACCCTGTAAAAATTTATCAAGAAGTTGAAGCTCTTTCTTTCGTACATTATTTAAGCTTTCTTTTAATAGGTATTTTAAAGAAGCATTTAGACCATAGATTCCTGGAATATTTAAGGTTCCAGATTCAAATTTATCAGGCATGTAGTCCGGCTGTATTTCTGTATCAGAGAGACTTCCGGTACCTCCTTCAATAAAAGTACTCATTTCACCTGCTAAATTATCATTTAAAACAAACCCTCCTATACCCTGAGGGCCTAAAAGACTTTTATGTCCTGTAAATCCTAATGCATCAGCACTTAACTTGTTAAAATCAATGTCTAAAAAACCTGCTGTTTGAGCACTATCTATAATAAAATATATTCCATTTTCTTTGCATATTTTCCCAACCTTTTCTAGGTCTAATATAGTTCCGCATACATTGGAAGCCTGTGTCATAACAACGGCTTTAGTATTAGGTTTAAGGGAATTTTTAAAATCCTCAATATCTAATTCTCCTAGTTTGTTGCATTTGGCCTTAGTGTATTTAATTTTATTTCCTAAAGCATTCAAAGGACGCATAACTGCATTGTGTTCCATTGAAGATACTACAACATGATCACCATCTTTCAGTAAACTTTTAATGAGAACATTAAGACTTTCAGTAATATTTTTTGTAAAGATTACATTCTCAGGTTTTTCAAAATTGAATAACTGGCATATTAATTCTCTTGTCTCATACAGTGTATTTTCCGCCTTATAAGAAGCACTGTAAGCGCCTCTATTGACATTTGTACCTACATTTAAGATATAGTCGGAAATACTTCGAGCTACTCCTGGAGCTTTTGGGAAAGAAGTAGCACCGTTGTCTAAATATACATAATTCATAGTAAGACTCCTTTATATAATCTAATTAATCATATGTTCATAAAGTTATTATATTTGTTTAAAGATTATTTAACAATAAGTATAAATTTTTCTTATAAGTCATACACCAACTATTAGTATAATCTATTTTACTTTAAAAAGACTAATTGTTAAACTGATAACAAAATTAAACATGATTAGGAGGACTTAAATGGAAGGAAAGAAAGGAATTATTTTCACAGGAGGAGTTATAGGGGTAATATCAGTACTACTTGTATATTTTGGAAATCCTGCAAATATGGGATTCTGTATAGCCTGTTTCATAAGAGATATAGCTGGAGGCATAGGTATACATAGGGCAGGAGTTGTGCAGTATATTAGACCGGAAATAATAGGATTAGTATTAGGAGCATTTTTAATATCTTTTAAAAACAAAGAGTTTGAAGCTAAGGGAGGTTCGTCGCCATTTACAAGATTTATGCTTGGAATAGTTGTTATGATAGGCGCCCTTATATTTTTAGGATGTCCATTGAGAATGGTACTTAGACTTGGTGGAGGAGATCTTAATGCTTTATATGGCATAGCTGGCTTTATAGCTGGGATTTTTGTAGGGGTACAGTTTTTAAACAAAGGGTTTAATCTTAAAAGAAATTACAAGATGCCAAAGATTGAAGCTTATATTTTTCCAGCAGTAAACATTGGATGGTTGATGCTTCTTTTGGCTGCACCTGCATTTATTTTTTTCAGTGAAAAAGGACCGGGAGCTATGGCAGCACCGGTATTAATATCACTAGCAGCAGGTCTTATAGTTGGCGCCTTGGCTCAAAAAACTAGACTATGTATGGTTGGTGGAACTAGAGATATGATTCTTTTTAGAGATAAATATCTACTACTTGGGTTCATATCAATTATAGTTTTTAGCTTTATAGGAAATTTACTTTTTGGATTCTTTAATCTTGGATTTGAAGGACAGCCTATAGCACATACAGAAGGACTTTGGAACTTCTTAGGAATGTCCCTTGTAGGATGGGGTTCGGTACTTTTAGGAGGATGCCCTTTAAGACAGCTTATCTTATCAGGAGAAGGAAATACAGATTCTGTAGTTTCTATAATGGGTCTTTTAGTTGGGGCAGGAATTGCTCACAACTTTGGATTAGCTGCTAGCCCAGCTGGAGTACCTTTAAATGGAAAGATAGCTGCAATTATATGCTTCATATTTTTAGGAGTTGTTTCATATTTTAATTCAAGTGATTTAGTAAAAAATTAAAACATATGAGGAGATGATTTTATGGAAAAAATAGATACTAGAGGTATGAGCTGCCCACAGCCTGTCCTTATGACTAAAAATGCATTAGATAAAAACCCAAAAGGTGTAGATATAATTGTTGATAACAATACAGCAAAAGGAAATGTAGAAAGATTTTTAAAGAATGCAGGATTTAAAGCTTCTATTAAAGAAGAGGGAGAAGACTTTGTAATAGAGGCGAGAAAATAACATGGAATATATGGTATTGTTCTTCACTCACTCAGGAGCTATAAAATTTGATAGAAAATGTAAAAAAGACAATATACCCTGTGAATTGATGCCTGTACCTAGAAATCTAAGTTCCAATTGTAGCATTAGCGCAAAAATCAATTACCAGGATGAAATTAAAAATTTAATTGATTATGAAATTGAAAAAATATTCTTAACGGATAATAATGAAAACAAACTTATATACGAATCAGAATAATTGATTTCAAACACTCTTTATTTATATGATATAATAAAGGGTGTTTATTTTTTTGGAGGTGAATTATGATTAAACTTGAAATACCAGGGTATGGAGATGTAAAAATAGAAAATATTTTATTAGATTATAATGGAACCATAGCATCTGAAGGGAAATTAATTCCTGATTTAAAAAGTATAATGGAAAAATTATCAAAAAAAGTAAAAATATTTGTATTGACTGCGGATACATTTGGAACAGTAGAAGAAGAAATAAAGGATTTACCAATTGAGATAATTAAGATAAAAAAAGAAAATGAAAGACAGCAAAAAGAAGAAGCTTTAAAAAAATTAGGGCCTAAAAATACAATTTCCTACGGTAATGGAAATAATGATAAATTAATGATTAAAGAATCAATTATAGGAATTTGTATAATGGGAGATGAAGGATGCTCCCGAGAAACATTAGAAGAAGCGGATTTAGTAATAAACAGTATAGAAAAAGGACTACTGCTTTTATTGGATAAAAATAAATTAAAAGCTACTTTGAGGTATTAAAAAGGTAAGTAGTGAAATAAAATTTTTTATTAGGAGGACTTATGAAAAAATTACTACCAATTATACTTATTATGATTTTAGCACTATCAGGATGTCAAAGTGGAGATGTGGAAGAATCTTTAACCCCTGAAGACATAAAAACCTTTGATGAAGTTATAGAAGATGGAAAAGTAGAAATAGATGGAATATCATACGATATAAAATCCGTATCAAAATCAACATTCGAGTATGATGATGAAGGAAATATAATAGAAAGAGCAAATGAACACAATGATAAAAAAGTTCGAACTGAATTTATTTATAATGAAAATAATGATGTAGTTGAAGAAAAAAACTATTCAGATGGTAATTTAATAGCTTCCAGAATTTATTCATATGAAGATGATGTACTTAAAGAATTAAAAGTAGTTTATGAAGAAGGCTTCGAAGTAAGAACGAAATACTCTTATGAAGAAGGCAAGGAAATTTTAACTTCATACAATACAGATGGAAGCGAATCTATTACAGCAACTGTTTATAAAGATGAAAATGGAAATAAATTAAAAATGGTTCAGTCTTTGCCAGAACAAGAAAATCTTACAGCAACAACTAATTATCAGTATGAAGATGACTTGTTGATTAAGGCAACAACAGAAAGAAATGATACTAATACAACAGTTCATTATGAATACAATAATGTAGAAGATAAAATAATGGAATATAGTATAACTATATTAAATGACCTTTATTTTCTAGATGTAACTTTTTTTGAATATGAATACAACGATAAGCTTCAACCTACTTCTTTAAATACTTATAGAATCCAATCGCCAATAGAAGAGGAAGATATCAGGGAATTTGATTAAAAAAATTAAAAAAAATAACTTTATGAAGCAATAATATTTGTTGAATTAAGTCATATCAATTTCAAGGCCTGATTGGCTGAAAGTATTATTATCTATATTTATTTCAAAATAATTTGATTTTTTTAAATTTCCCTGAAAAATAATTGGATTATAGATTTTTTCATTAAATATCTCCCTGTTTCAATTTTGGAACAATATTAGAATATATATATTAACATCAAAAAGCATATAAATAAAAGTATAGAGGTAGAAAATTAGTAATTTCATATGTATTAGGATATAGCAATATTATTAATTTAATATATTAATGATCATCATTAGTGCAGCAACTAGATTTGTTACAGCAAATATTTTCTTCAAGTTTTTTGGTTTTCTCTTAAGTGCAAATTTACTTCCAATGAAACCACCTACTACAGCAATTAATGCTAAAGGAATTGCATATGTGAGATCAAAGTTTCCATTTGCTGCATGACCTATAAATCCCATCAAAGCTGTAGCAGCGACCATAGCAGAAGAGGTACCTACTGCTACTTCAATAGGAATACCACAAAGCATTACCATTAGAGGTATTTTAAAAGCTCCTCCTGAAATCCCTATTGCTCCTGCAAACAAACCCACTAATGCAGTAATTGGAAGAGTGAGCCAAAGATTAACTGTATACTTGTATTTTCCAAATTCTCTATTCCAGTAGCCAAATTTCTTTTTTTTAGGTATTGGTTTTTCCTTAACTTTTAAAAACATAAATATGGATACTACAATAAGTATAATTGCAAAAACTAATTTCAAAGTAGTTGCTTGTATATATCCTGCAAAATAACCTCCAACAAATGCCATAATATCTGTAGGTGGATCTATAACTAAAGCTAACTTCCAATCCACAACTTTACTTTTGTTAAAGATTAGCATGGATGTAAATGCAGTTGTCATCATTATAATTTGAGATGTACTTGCTGCTTTATGCATAGATGTTCCAGCTAAAACCATTGCGAGGACATAAAAATTGCCTCCACCCTTACCTGCCATAGACATTAGAATAGCAATAGCAAGTATAATTAAGCCCATAACAAGTACCGAGTTCATAATATTACCTTCTTTCATAAGTAGAATTATTTTAAAAATTGAACTTTATAGTTATTTTTTCAAAACTATATCCAACAAAATTAATGACTTTGAAGCTAGATTTATAAATCAAAGTATGGTTTAATAAAACTAATAATCAAAGGCATATAAATGTTACAATAGTTATGAGTATATGTCAATCAAAGAGAAGCTACAGATAATTTTTTAAGTATCAGTGCAATTTGAAAAACATTAAATTTATTGAATTAATTTAAAAACAGGAGGTCATCATGAAGAAAATCATTTTAGGAGATACTAATATTGAGGTAACAGAATTGTGTTTTGGGGCTTTACCTTTTGGACCCCTTCAGAAAGATATGAAGCCTGAAGAATCCTCTGAAATCTTATCTTATGCACTAGATTTAGGCATTAATTTTATTGATACAGCACAAATGTATAAAACATATGAGCCCATAAAAATGGCTTTAAAGAATAGAAAAGATAGACCAATAATTGCAACTAAAACTCATTGTTTAACATATGAAGATGCTAAGGATGCAGTAGAAGAAGCATTAAGAGGAATGGGAGTTGACTACATAGATATATTTCACCTTCATTCGGCTAGAAATGGTACAGATGTTTTTGAAATAAAAAAAGATGTTTTAAGATGTTTAGAAGAATATAAAGATGAAGGGCTAATTAAAGCTATAGGAATTTCAACACATAGTGTTAAAGTTGTTGAGAAAGCTGGATATAGAGATGATATAGATATAGTTTTCCCTTTGATAAATAAAGTTGGAAGAGGAATATTAGAAGGATCCCTTGATGAAATGAAAGAAGCTATTGGTATTTGCGAGAGAAATGGTAAAGGTATATACCTTATGAAAGCTTTAGGGGGAGGAACATTAATTGAAGACTTTAAAGAAAGCATGGATTTTGCAAGAGGTCTAAGTGATAATTACTCAATTGCTATTGGAATGGTTAGCAAAGAGGAAGTATTATACAATGTTAAATATTTTAATGGGGATAAAGATTTAGATGGAATAATAAGCGTTAAAAATAAAAAACAAATAAAAGTTTTTGAAGGTGTATGCATTAGCTGCGGAAGTTGCATAAAAGCATGTCATAGTGATGCTATAAGTTTCAATGACAAGGAAAAGGCATTTATAGATCAATCAAAGTGTATTCAGTGCGGATATTGTATAGCAGCATGTCCTAGTTTCGCCATTAGGGTAGTATAGGATAAAATTATATTCTATAGGGCTATAATTAGTTATTAAAAATTTTATTATATATGAAATATAAACTATAGGTGATGGCAATTAAATTAGACTTATTGGTATAAAAATGAAAAAATTATTACTTTACTGTAATATTGCTATATGATATACTGACTTAGAAAAAAATATGAGGAGAGTATAAATGAAAAAAATATTGTTATATTACTTATTGTATTACTAGTTTTGCCTACTTTAGGGGCATGTTCAAATAATGATCAAGAATCGGAGGAAGATACTTCACTACAAGATGTTATGGATCAAGGTTACATAGTTTTAGGATTAGATGATACCTTTGCTCCAATGGGTTTTAGAGATAGCAATAATGAAATAGTTGGATTTGACATTGACCTTGCAAAAGAAGTGGCAGAAAGAATGGGCGTTGAACTTAGACTTCAACCTATAGAATGGGATTCAAAGGTCCTTGAGTTGGAATCCGGAAATATAGATATGATATGGAATGGACTTACTATAACTGAAGAAAGAAAAGAAAATATAAACTTTTCAAAGCCCTACTTCAACGATAGACAGGTTATAATAGTTCTAGAAGAATCACCTGTAAATAATAAGGAAGATTTAGAAGGAGGAAAATTAGGAGTACAAATAGAGAGTACTGCTTCAGCAGCTGTCAATTCAGATGAAGAATTTAGCAGCAAACTTGAGGAAGTTGCGGAATATTCATCCTTTAATGAAGTATATATGGCAGTACAATCTGGTATTCTAGATGCAATGGTTGTAGATGAGCTTTCAGGAAGATATGCCATTGGTAAAAACCCAGGAATATTTAGAGTTCTAGATGATACATACGGAGATGAGCAGATTGGAATTGGATTTAGAAAAGGCGAAGATAAATTAAGAGATAAATTTGATGAGATACTTGACGAAATGGCTGAAGATGGAAAAGGTGCAGAAATATCTCAAAAATGGTTCGGCGAGGACGTGTTTGACAGATAATGGATTACTATTATGAGATGGTAAAATTTATTCTTGAGGGTGCTAGTGTCACCCTCAGAATTTATTTTGTAACCTTATTCTTGTCAATACCAATAGGAATGATGTTAGCTGTATTAAGAACAAATGGTAACAAACTTACATCAAGACTTATAGACATATTTACATGGATAATTAGGGGAACACCTCTTCTACTTCAACTCTACTTTATTAATTTTGGGCTGCCGGTATATGGTATAGCCTTTCAAAGGATGACTGTAGCATATATAGGATTTACCGTTAATTACTCAGCATATTTCACGGAAATTTTCAGAGGCGGAATAGAATCCATAGACAAGGGTCAGTATGAGGCTGCAGAAACTTTAGGTATTAGCAGAAGTAAAATATTTATCCATATTATACTACCTCAAGGGGTAAAAAGAGTTCTTCCTTCGGTTACAAATGAGACAATAACCCTTGTAAAGGATACAGCTTTGGTTGCAGCTATTGCATTGGGGGATATATTAAGGCAGACAAAACTTATTGCCTCTAGAGAATTTGTTACAGATCCTTATTTGGTAGCGGCTATTCTTTATTTGCTTATGACACTTGTTGTTGTAAAACTTTTTAGAAGAATAGAGAATAAGTTTTCTTACTTTAATTAAGGGGGGAAAAATGGAAGCTATAAAAATAAAAAATTTAACAAAAAAATTTGGTAAAGACGAAGTCTTAAAAGATATATCATTAAATGTAAAAAAAGGAGATATAGTAAGCATAATAGGACCTAGTGGAAGTGGAAAGTCTACACTTTTAAGATGTATAGCAAATCTTGAAAAAATTACCGAAGGTAGCATAGAAATATACGGGCATAAATTGGTTGAAAATTCAAATTACGTAAGTCATAAATCTCAAAGAGAATTAACAAATGAGATGAATATGGTATTTCAGTCTTTTAATTTATTTCCCCACTATACTGCTTTAGATAATATAATTAAACCTCAGATTCTAGTAGAGGGGATAACTCGTAGTGATGCTGAAAAGACTGCATTAGAGCTTCTGGAAAGAGTTAACCTGATAAATAGGAAGGATGCATATCCTTCAGAACTTTCAGGTGGAGAATCTCAAAGAGTTGCTATTGCAAGGGCTTTAGCAAGAAAACCTAAAATGATACTTTTTGATGAGCCTACCAGTGCATTAGATCCTGAAATGGTTACAGAAGTACTGGAAGTTATAAAAGGACTTCAAAATATTGGGATGACATTAGTTATTGTTACTCATGAAATGAATTTTGCAAAAGAAATATCCGATAGGGTATTATTTATGGATAAAGGTAGAATTATAGTAGATGAAACTCCGGAAAATTTATTTAAAAATACGGAGAATAAAAGAGCGATAGAATTTATAAAAAAAATATTGTAGAATTCCAGCATTATAAACTGGAATTTTTATTTGCAAAAAATGTTTATATTTATAATATAATTAATTAATAAATAAAAAATAACTAATAAAAGTGTAACAGATTACCTTCTTGAATTGTTATATATAGTGAAGAGATAAAAAAGGAGTTAAATAAAAAGACAAATCTATTTAGTAAGAGAAATATAGTTATATTAGTATTCTTATTTTTTAATAATTCCATTAATTATTTTATATCATCAACTTCTAAAAAAGATTTAAGTATGGATCAAGGATATTTGCAGGGAATGAGAAGAGTAGCTTGGGTAAAGAATTAACATAAAGTTTCATTACTTCCAAAACAAGGAGAGGTTTTATTAGAAAACAACACTGTTAAAGATTTTCTTTTAA
>Ga0102926_1002405_pt1 | contig 10857 bp, 8 predicted proteins | sample SalPonR1_A_D2_MG_FD_78173 | JGI IMG/M metagenome (GOLD analysis project Ga0102926, IMG submission 78173) | Salt pond soil microbial communities from South San Francisco under conditions of wetland restoration - Salt Pond MetaG R1_A_D2_MG | ecosystem: Environmental > Aquatic > Marine > Intertidal...
CCTCTACTCGATTCCGGGTGTGAAGGGAGTCGATTTCGGAAAGGGTTTCGAATTTGCGGGGATGAGGGGATCGGATGCGAATGACGCACTGTTCATTAAAGGAAAGGCAGTCGGCACGCGCACCAACAACAGCGGAGGCATAAACGGAGGCATAACCAACGGAATGCCGATTGTTTTCAAAACGGCATTCAGGCCAACGCCTTCGATAGGCAAGGAGCAGGAGACGGTTGACATGGATTCGAAGGAATCCGCAAGGCTTGTAGTCACCGGAAGGCACGATCCATGCATAGCACTTAGGGCGCTTCCTGTCGTTGAGGCCGCGTTGGCATTGACTCTGCTGGACTTGCAAATGGAAGGGGAAGTTTTTAATGGATGATTTGAAAAACCTGAGAAAAAAAATAGACCAGCTTGACGGCGAAATTGTAGAGATGCTAAACAGGAGATTTGCACTGTCGGTTGCAGTTGGAGACGTCAAGGCGAAGAAGGGCGCTTCCGTTCTTGTTACGGGCAGGGAGGAAGAAATAAAAAAACGGCTCGGAAAGGCCAGCCTTCCGGAGTTTGAGAAATCCATATTAGGTGTTTACGAAAGAATATTCGTGGAAAGCAGGCTCATTCAGGAAACAAAGGAGAAACTCGATGGGTAAGTATGCTTTGATAGGGGAAAAGCTATCCCACAGCATGTCTCCGGAAATCCACGGCAGGATTCTGGACAAAATCGGAATAGAGGGTACATATGAGCTTATAGAAATTGAGAAAGACTTTTTTGAGCATGACGTAAAAAGGCTTGCAGCTTCAGGACTCGACGGATTTAATGTCACAATTCCATATAAGAATGCGATAATTCCCCTTTTGCATGAGTTGTCTCCGGAAGCCGAGGCGATCGGGGCGGTAAATACGGTCAAGGTGGAAGACGGCAAAATGAAGGGCTTCAACACAGACATATACGGTTTTGGAAAAATGGCGGGGCTTGGCAAATTGGAAATTGACAGCGGAACACGGGCTCTGGTAATAGGAACAGGCGGGGCGGCCAAAACAGCGGCATATTGGCTAAGGCAAAGGACCGGGCGAGTATGGTTTTTAAGCAGGGCCGGTCGGGAAGCGATGAAAAAGCTTGGTTCCTTCCAGGTTATTGAAAGCAAGGATGAGATTGCAATAGGGAAAATGGACCTGATTGTCAACTGTTCCCCATGCGGAATGTTTCCTGAAGTGGATGGGAACCCAATTGATGCATGCCTTGTGCAAAAGGCGTCAATGGCAATTGACCTTGTCTACAATCCTATGAGAAGCATATTCCTGCAGCAAATGGAGAAAAAGGGCTGCCGCACGGTGGGCGGGCTTTCCATGCTGGTTGCGCAGGCTTGCAGGGCTCAGGAAATATGGAACGGAATGAATATAAACGAAGAAGTGGAGAAAGGCCTGATGGAATCCTTTTTTAATGAAAACATGAATCCAGTGCTCGTCGGAATGCCGGGGAGTGGAAAGAGCTCGGCTGGAAGACTGCTTGCAGAGCTTATGGGTCGTGAATTCATAGATATAGACGAACTGATTGAAAAAGAGTCTGGTCCTATAACTGAAATATTTAAAACCGGAGGCGAGAAAGGATTCAGGAAGCTTGAAAGGGAAACGGTCAGATCTTTGAGAAACAGAAGAAATATTGTTATAGCAACTGGCGGAGGAACAGTCCTTGACATGCGGAATGTTGCAGACCTTAAATTGAACGGAATTCTCATATATCTTAACCGTTCGCTTGAATCGATTAAAAATTCGCTCGAAGACGGAGGAAGACCCCTCTTGAAGAATGAAGAGGATTTAAGAAAGCTCTATGAAGAACGGGCGTGGATTTATAGTCAAACGGCTGACTTTACAGCTCCGGATGAGGGAAATGCTGATCTGCAGGCTTTGAAGATAAGGGATATGCTCAAAAAAATATTTTGACAACAAACAGGTTCTGTTATACTATGTAAAGGTATAAATAGGATAAAAGGCTATGACGAGGACGGCATGACCGGAGTTTTGGCAGAGATGCAATCGATTGGTGAAAGATTGCAGTTAAACGGTTTTTGCGGATCACCTTCGAGCCGGACACTTGAAAAAAAGTAGAGTGTTCCGCATGCGTGCGTTAAAGCGAAGAGTGGCAGAAAATATTCTGTAATTTGGGTGGTACCGCGGTAAATTCGTCCCTGAGCTTAGGCTCGGGGTTTTTTTATTTGAAAACCCGGATTGCTGAGTGAAATTATTAAAGAATGAAAGGATGAAAAAATGAGCGTATTCAAAGAATTGGGCAAGATACCGGTAAAGGAATCGGAAAAGCGCATTGCTGATTATTGGGAGGACATAAACATCCTCAAGAGGAGCATCGATACAAGGGACGGAGAAGAGTCTTTCATATTCTACGAGGGACCGCCAACGGCAAATGGAAAGCCGGGAATCCACCATGTGTTGGCCCGCACACTCAAAGACTCTGTTTGCCGTTACAAAACCATGAAAGGATACCAGGTGAAAAGAAAAGCCGGTTGGGACACTCATGGGCTTCCGGTGGAAATAGAGGTAGAAAAGCAACTCGGGCTTTCCGACAAGAACGACATTGAAAAATACGGAATTGCGGAATTCAATGAGAAGTGCCGGGAATCGGTCTTCACATATGAAAAGCAATGGCGTGAGATGACAAAGCGTGTCGCCTACGAAGTCGATCTGGAAAACCCCTACATCACATTGGACAACGATTTCATCGAAACGGAATGGTGGATATTGGACCAGATGAACAAGGCCGGGCTGATATACGAGGGACACAAGATACTCCCTTATTGCGTCCGATGCGGAACGGGACTTGCTTCGCACGAAGTGGCGCTTGGCTATGAGGAAATCAAATCTCTTACAGTAACAGTCAAATTCAAAAGGAAAGATGCCGACGAGTATTTCCTGGTATGGACAACAACACCTTGGACTCTTCCTTCGAATGTTGCTCTTACAGTGCATCCCGAAGAAGTCTACGTCAAGGTCAAGGCTGAAAGTGGAACAGTATACATCGTTGCAAAGGCACTTGCTGACACGGTTCTCGAGGAATCATACGAAGTTATTGAAGAAATCAAGGGGAGCAGCCTTGAATATATTGAATACGAGCAGTTGCTTCCTTTCGTAGAGCCTGACAAGAAAGCGTTCTTCGTTACATTGGCAGACTATGTGACAACCGAGGACGGAACAGGAATAGTCCACACCGCTCCTGCCTTTGGGGAGGACGACTACAATACGGGCGTACGTTACGGACTGCCGGTTCTGCAGCCGGTCGGGGAAGACGGCAAATTTACAGAAACTCCATGGAAGGGTCGTTTCGTAATGGATACAGACCTTGATGTGATGAAATGGCTTGCAGAGAACGGCAAGCTTTACAAGAGGGAAAAAATGGCGCACAATTATCCCCATTGCTGGCGCTGCAAGACTCCCTTGCTGTACTATGCGAAACCGAGCTGGTACATCAAAATGACCGATCTTAAAGACAAACTCATAGAAAACAACAATTCGGTTGAATGGTATCCGGACTATGTTGGAGAAAAACGTTTCGGAAACTGGCTTGAGAATCTCAATGACTGGGCTATTTCGAGAAGCCGCTACTGGGGCACTCCGTTCCCGATTTGGAGATGCGAAGAATGCAGCAGCTTCGACAGCATAGGCTCGAGGAAAGAGCTGGTCGAAAGGGCACATGAGGATATCGACGAAAGCATAGAACTGCACAGGCCATATGTAGACGATGTTCACATAACTTGTCCCAAGTGCGGAGGAAGAATGACAAGAGTTCCCGATGTAATAGACTGCTGGTTCGACAGTGGATCGATGCCGTTTTCACAGCATCACTATCCGTTTGAAAACAAGGAGAACTTTGACGAGCTTTTCCCCGCAGACTACATCTGTGAAGGAATAGACCAGACCAGGGGATGGTTCTATTCCTTGCTGGCAATTTCGACATTTGTAAAGGGAGTATCTCCCTACAAGAGAGTTTTGGTAAACGACCTCATATTGGACAAAGACGGAAAGAAAATGTCGAAGAGCAAGGGCAATACGGTTGATCCTTTCGAAATGTTCGACAAGTACGGAGCCGACGCGCTAAGATGGTACCTTCTTCATGTTTCGCCGGCTTGGACACCTACAAAATTTGATGAGGACGGCCTTCAGGAAATATTGAACAAGTTCTTCAGCACAATAAAGAATGTGTACAACTTCTTTACGCTTTACGCAAACACCGACGGAGTCGATCCTAGGACATTCCTTGTGGATTACGAGTCGAGACCGGAGATAGACAGATGGCTCCTTTCGGTTTACAACACCCTTGTCAGGGAAGTGACAGACGACATGGAATCCTTCGACATGACAAAGGCGGTAAGAAAGATACAGATTTTTGTTAACGAGGACCTTTCAAACTGGTATATCAGAAGGAACAGAAGAAGGTTCTGGGCTTCCGAATTGACAGAAGACAAAAAAGCGGTCTACAACACAACTTACGAAGTGTTGAAGGGATTGTGCCAGTTGGTTGCACCCATAGCGCCATATCTTTCCGAGGAAATCTATCGCGATTTGACAGGGGAAGAGTCTGTCCATATAAGCAGATATCCTGAAACGGACGAAAAATTGACCGACAAGGCGCTTGAAGAAAAGATGGAGCATGTCCGCAGACTGGTGGGACTCGGAAGAGCCGCCAGGGAATCGGTAAGAATAAAAGTCAGACAGCCGATTTCAAAAGTTCTTGTAGATGGAAAGTACGAAGAAGAAATGGCTGACGTGGTTCCGCTGATAAAAGAGGAATTGAATGTCAAGGAAGTCGTTTTTGCAAAAGATCTTTCTCAGTTTATGGCGTTCAGCCTGAAACCGAATTTCAGGAAGGCCGGACCGATACTTGGAAAGAAAATCAAAGCCTTCGGGAAATTCCTTTCGGATCTCGATGCATCCGACATGGCGCCAAGATTGGAAGCCGGTGAGGTTGTGCCTGTTGAATTCGAAGGTGAGAAACTTGACCTTACTGAAGAATTGGTCGTAGTAACCATTTCCGCCAAACAAGGATTCACGGTGTCAATGGAAAACAATATGTTTGTAATACTTGACACAAAACTCTCTGAGGAATTGATAGACGAGGGTTTTGCAAGGGAAATGATTTCAAAGGTCCAGCAGATGAGAAAGCAAAACGATTATGACATGATGGACAGGATTAAAATACAATATGACGGCGACGATGAAATCGCCAAGGCCGTAGAGGCGTTTGAGGAATATATAAAGAAGGAAACCCTTGCCGTATCGATAGAAAGGGTGGAGAATGACGAAATGGAGAAAAAGAATTTGAATGATCACGAAACAGGAATATTGCTCGAACGCATAAGCTGATGCAATGCAAAAGTTTCGTGAGTAAAAAACGATTTTGGGAGTGGTTGAGATGTACGATAGAGACAGAGCAATTGAAATACTGACTGAGCACCTTGAAACTGAGTATCTTATAAGACATTCTTACGCCGTGGAAGCGGTAATGAGAATGCTTGGCAGGAAATTTGATCCAGAAAGAGAAAATCTGTGGGCAATCACAGGACTCCTTCACGACCTGGACGCCGATCTTGTCGATTACAGGGAGCACCCGGAGCTTCACGGGCCAAGAGCGATTGAGATTCTCAAGCAGGAAGGCTTCGGAGACGAGGTCATGTACCATGCGATAATGGCGCACAACAAAGCGACAAAGACACCCATTAAGTCTTCACTGGACAGGGCCATATACGCGGCGGATCCCATAACGGGCTTCATAAACGCCATAACGCTGGTTTATCCTGACAAGAAAATCGAAAAAGTCAAAGTGAAATCGATAACGAAACGCATGCATGAAACACGTTTCGCTGCAGGTGCAGACAGAGAGGCCATGTGGTCGATAGAAGAATTGGACATGGACTTCCGAGACTTCGCCGAACTCTCGCTGAACGCCATGAAAGAAATATCGGAAGAGTTGGGACTGTAGAAAAGGTCTTTGCAAAAGAATCCCCGATTGCCGTAAAAACGGAATCGGGGATTCTTTATTTGACCATGCGGTTCTTTCCCATGGATTTTGCTTTATAAAGCTTCTTGTCGGCATCGCCAATCATTCGATTGCTGTGCTTGCCTGCATATTCAGAAACGCCTCCGCTCAAGGTGACAGTCAATTCTTCCACATCCCATATGCTGGATTCGACGGCTTTTCTTATTTTTTCAGCAACCTGCCATGCGTTGTCCAGATTGGTGTTGGGAAGGAGAATAAGGAATTCTTCTCCCCCGTATCTTCCTATAATATCCGTTTCGCGTAGGGATTCATTGAAAATAGAAGAAACGCGAACAAGAACCTCGTCGCCGAATTGGTGGCCGTATGTGTCATTTATTTTTTTAAAATCGTCTATGTCGAGCATTATGGCTGAAAGAGGTGCGTGGTAGCGGTCAGCTTCATGCATACGCGACTGTGCATTTTGCATTATGGCATTGTGATTGAGGAGACCGGTCAGGCTGTCGGTCCGTGCAAGTTGCTTCATTCTCTTTGAATATTTTTCGAGTTCGACTCTTTGGGTACGAATCTTTAAAATCATTTGGTTGGCTGTGGAAGCCAAGTGGTGAAGCTCGCGATATTTGAACCTTGAAACATCGAGTTCTCTGTATTTGCCTGGGGCGCTTGAAAGAAAATCATTCATCATTGCGAACTCTTTGTCGAGATTTCTGTTGTAATATGCGAAAAGATACATTGCAATTAAAAAAGTCACTAATGAAATGAGTATGCTGACCAGGAAATTTTGAATTAGAATGTTTTTCAGCTCCTCAATCCTTTGAAGGTTTTGTGAATCGAGGAAATCAAGGTCTATTCCCGTTCCTACATACCAGTCCCACTCAGGGACATATAGAACATAGCTTGTTTTGGAATATGAATACCCCAGTGCGCTTTCAGGCAGAGTGTAGTCGACGAATCCTTCCGAATCGAAAGGAAGACCTTTGATGATGTCCCAAACATACATCTCTCCCGATTTACCCAAATCATAAAAATTGTCAATTTCGTAGGGCGCCATCAGAACATTCCCGTCGCTTCCTCCGATGAATACATATTGTTCCGCATTCCTGTATATTTTTTCGAGAGTTTCGAGAACTTTTGTCTTCAAGGTGTTTTCCGAATTGTAAATATATTCTCCTGTGCCTATAAACCAGTCATAAGGCTCGAAGTACATCACATAGCCGATTTTTTCATACATTTCGCCTGCCTCGCCCGGTTTGTACCAATTCCATTTCATGTACCCCTTTTTTTCAGGAGATGAAGCTATTTTTATGGCATTTTGCACAGGATATGCTCCTTCTGCATCCTTTAAACCTAAAATGTTTGAGCCTTCCAGCCCGGGCATTGAAGGAAGCATGATAATTGTGCCGTCCATGCCGCCGATGAAGTTGTATCCAGGTTCGTCATCATATTTCAGGGATTCGACAACATTCTTTATCAGTTTTTTCAGTTCAGCTTCTTCCATTTCATTTTTGTTTTTTTCATAGAGAGAAAATGCAATATTGTGAGCTTCCGAAACTATGGATTTTGCTTTTGCTCTTAGTGATTCCTCTGACAAAGCCGATTCGTTGTCTATATAGGACTTGATGTTTTGGGTTTTTGCGCGGCTTGCGTCAAGTTCCCTTTCGAGATATGATTTTTCACTCGATTCAAGGTCCGCCTCGTAAGCCCTGACCTGCCCGAAGTATGTCATTATACCGTTTGAAAGCGTTAAAAACAAAATTACGATTATAGAGAAGAGGAGGCTTTGCCGGGTCAGGCTTATTTTATTTTCGTTTTTATCAGGCATGTCATGGGAGCCTCCTTTAATATGACTTATCAAGAATCAATAAAAGAGCCGGCGACGCGTAAAATGTGCATATATGTCTATTTACCCAAAACAGTACTGTCGAAATAAATAATTTTTATAAAAAGGGCAAGATGCCGGTCTATTGATTAAAAGGACTGAAAATGAGAATAAATAATAAACGAAGGTGCTTTAATCGGCAGAAGGGAAGTGGTTAAAAGATGGATGACAAAGGATTGAATGATTTTTTCAGAAGGCTCGACAGAGCGTTCTTTCTCGAAGATGAAAACAAACGGTTTGCCGAATTTGACGGACCCTTGCCGATTGGATTCGGACAGACAATCTCACAGCCAAGCCTTGTGCTTTACATGACAAGAATGCTCGATTTGAGAAGCGATTCATCGGTTCTTGAAATAGGTACCGGAAGCGGGTATCAAACTGCATTTCTAGCCCAGTTCGGTAAAAAAGTCTATACGATTGAGCGCATACAAGCTCTTTCTGAAAATGCGCAAAGGAGACTGGCATTTTTGGGGTATAATAATATTGAATATCTCGTGGGGGATGGAAGCGGTGGCTGGAGGGAAAACGCTCCCTACGACAGAATAATGGTTACCGCGGCGGCTCGCCATGTGCCGAAAGCTCTCACGGAACAATTGGCCCCGGGGGGCATAATGATAATTCCGGCGGGCGAAGGGTCAGTGCAATCCCTGCTTAGGGTGGAAAAGACAAAGAGTGGACAACTGGTTGCAAAGACGCTTCTGCAGGTGAGATTCGTCGACCTTGTGGGGGATTATTGATATATAGGGGAAAAGAATTTGCTGAAGGGGATGAAGACGTTGGGCACACTTGCCGAAAAGGTTGTTTTAGCTAAAAAAGATCAAACCGCAAGGGAAGAACTGGTCAGGGAATACATGCCATTCATATTGAGTTGCGCATCAAAGCAGTCGGGCAGGTACATAAGGCAGGGCATAGACGACGAGTCTGGAATTGCCATGATGGCTTTCGACGAGGCCATAAACAGATACGAGGTTGGAAAGGGAGGGTTCCTTTCCTTTGCCAAACAGGTGATTGGAAGAAGGCTCATAGATGATTACAGAAAACGCAATCTCAAAAATAATGATGTCCCGATTGATTTCAGCAGCACAAGCGATTTGAGGATGAAATCATACGAAGCATCTTCGGCTGAAGACGAGTATCGACAGAAAAAGGAAACTGAAGAAAGAATGGAGGAAATAGAGGCATACAAAAGGGAATTGGGTTCATGGGGGATATCCTTTGACAAGTTGGTTGAAAATTCACCAAAACATGACCGTCTTAGGCGCGAATACAAGAATCTGGCAATCTCGATGATTCGCGACGATGATATAATGGACGAACTGATGAGAAACCACAGGCTTCCCATAAATAAAATTATGGATAAAATCGAAATACCCCGTAAAAAACTTGAAAGGGGCCGAATATATATATTGAGTCTCATAGTTGTTTTGACAGGAGACTATCGCTACATAAGGGATTATATAGAGTGGAGGTGAAATCTTGAAGGGTATCGTAATGGAAATAAACGGCAAAGATTTGGTCGTTCTTAAGAAAAGCGGAGAATATATAAAAATGAAAAAAGAAGGCAGAATCGTTTGCGTCGGACAGGAGATAGATTTCGCAGGCGGCAACAGAAACGGGAAATGGGCGGCAAGGCGCCTGACGGCGCTGGCGGCTTCGCTTCTCATATTCATCGGCGCGGGAGCAGGAGGATACGCTTATTATGCGCCGACAGGCTATGTCGATGTCGACATCAATCCCGGCGTAGAATTGGCATACAACAGATGGGACAAGGTCATCAAGGTGTCGGGGGCCAACGAAGATGGTGAAAGAGTTCTTGAAATAGCTGGAAATCTCAAGAACAAGGGAGTTGGAACAGCAGTCAAGATGATTCTCGAAGCGGCTGAGGACGAGGAATTTCTTTCCGGAGACGCAGAGAATTTTGTGAATGTATTTGTAAGCGGCAAGAACAATTCCGAGAATCTTGAAAAGGCCAAAAATGCAATAGAGAACCATCACGAAGAAACAGGCCTTCAATTTTTCTACAATGCTGAAAAGGGCACACTTGAAAAGTACAAGGCTTTCAAGGCCGAGGCCGAGGGTCTCAATATAACCCCTGGCAAACTCAATCTGCTCAGGAAAGTCTACGGAGAAAATGAAAAAGCGGATAAAAACAGTAACCGCGACTCAGAAAACTCGGAAGGTGAATCATTTGAGAAGTTTGCCGAAGGCAACAAGGATCTGTCTGTAAAGGATATCATGCAATCCTTCAACAGAGGAAAAGGCAAAGGCGATGAAGTGAAGGACAAAGGCGATGAAGTGAAAGAGCAGGATGAAGAAAACGGAAACGAAGAAAACGGAAATACCGGAAAAGGCAACAATTCCGGTAAGGGAAACAAATAAGGAGGGTAAATCATGAAGAAACTTATATCAATAACACTTGCGTTGATGCTTGTGTTTTCTACCTTGGCAGTTGGCTATGCGGCGCCCAAGGATGCGGATTGGACCCCGCCAGGCCAAGAGAAGAAGATGGTTAGGTTTGATGATCTGGGTGACGACCACTGGGCCGCTCAAACGATATACGAACTGGCTGAGAGTGGAATGCTCAAGGGCTATGGGAACGGAAAGTTCATGCCCAACAAGCCAGTTACCAAGCTGGAGTCGCTTGTTATGCTCTTTGAAGCCGCGGATGCGGAATTCGGAGACTCCGAAGATGGAGATTACGGTTCGTACAAGGGTCCGGACTGGGGAAAAGGCTACTATTTTTGGGCTGCACAAAACGGCGCTTTCGGGGATTCCGCAAAGCTTTTCAATGCCAACGCGGCCATAACAAGGTCGGAATTCGCTTTCTATGCGGCCAATCTTGAGGTGAAAGATGATGAATTCGACTGGGACGCTTTTGGAAATCAGGCAAACAGTTTTGATGACGAAGAGGAACTCGGAGAATACAAAGAACAAATCAGATGGATGAAGACGCACAGATTGATGATCGGTGACGATGAGA
>Ga0102926_1002406_pt1 | contig 10856 bp, 8 predicted proteins | sample SalPonR1_A_D2_MG_FD_78173 | JGI IMG/M metagenome (GOLD analysis project Ga0102926, IMG submission 78173) | Salt pond soil microbial communities from South San Francisco under conditions of wetland restoration - Salt Pond MetaG R1_A_D2_MG | ecosystem: Environmental > Aquatic > Marine > Intertidal...
GGCTTTATCCGCGCCGAGACCATCGCCTATGATGATTTCGTCGCACTCGGAGGCGAGCAGGCGTCCAAGGACGCCGGAAAGATGCGCGCCGAGGGCAAGGCCTATGTCGTCAAGGACGGCGACGTGCTGCATTTCCTGTTCAACAATTGAAGTGCGGCGGGCCTGCGTCAGAGATGTGGGCGCTGAATTTCAACACCCCGCAGATGTGGCATCATGAAGGTCGCGCGGCGCGCGTCTAAAGCGGATCGACCTGCTCAGCATATCGGCGAATTGCCCGACACATGAGCATTCGCTCTTGCCCTCGCGCTTTGACGCCGATACACCCGCCAGCGGAGCTGTGGCCGAGTGGTCGAAGGCGCTCCCCTGCTAAGGGAGTAGGCCCGAGAGGGTCTCGTGGGTTCGAATCCCATCGGCTCCGCCACCCAACCCAAATACGCCTTTTCCCCGAAATTGGCTTTCAATGTAACATTGATCGCCTGCGCTCGGGCTTGGGTTTCTTGAGCCCTGTTGCTCTACATTCAAATTTACGGGCCTTCGTGAGCAAAAGGGGTGTTGCCACGGGTATTTTTTGACCAGCTTTCAACCGTATCCATTGATGTTCCAGATTTCTTTTTCCTCTTCACTCCATGATGAATGCGATGAATCAGAAATCCTCCAGTGTTCAATTCCTCAAATCTGTCCAATAGTGCTGAGGTCGGACAAACCGATGGTCGAGTGGTGTCGCTTTAGACCCTGATCAAGTTCGCCAAGATCGGCACACTGAACCACAACAAGGTTTCAGTCTAACAGGCCCCGCTCCATGACGCGCCAGTGAGGTCATGGCGCAGCGAGGCATTCAATCAATTTGGGCTTAAGTTCCTGGGCGATGCGCTTTACATGCCCGCACTCGCCGCAGCTCGGCACTACCCTGATCTGGCCAAGAAATATCCGTTCAAGGTTCAGCAGGAAAACCTGCCAACCTGGCCCTCACAGCATTGATGAGAAACCTCATCGAGTTGGCAAATGCGCGTATCAAAGCAGACAGTCAAAGGTCGCCAAATTGTGCTTGAACAAGCCGGACACTTTAGGCGGGATCAGGGTTGATTTGACACGGGAGCTGAGAACTCACGCCTCCGCCGCGAGCACGCGTTTTCTTAATGGTAACATTGTGCCTATGTTGCTGATTTGCGCTCTCCGAAGAGCTTCAATTGCGGTGACGAGGTCCTCTAGGGCAATTCCAAGATTAAAGGCAAGAATACGCTGCTTGTCATTTGCGCGCGCGCCATGGCGCCCGGAAATCAAATCTGAGAGTGTCGCGTCTATACGACTTACGCCGGGAAATTTGCCCTCGTTGCGTCGCGCATCTTCGATCTGCCCACTGTCGTCTGTCAGTATGAGATCCATCGCAGCAACCATCTCGTCGCACACGTAGCTATCGTAGTCGATGGTAACCACCAATGCACCTTCCCTAATCCACTCTGGTACGATTACAGGCTTCCGGGACTTTTCTATGGGTCCACCAGTGATCAAAACATCGCTCGCCCGAGCAACCTCTTCTGGCCCCGCAGCGCCCCTGAAGCGCATTGGGAAACGCTCCGTCATATCTGCTATGAATTTCGCCTGACGCCTTGGTACTAAGTCGTAGCAGACATAGTCTGTGATATCCGGTCGCACGGCGTGTATCGCTTCGACGTGCTTGCGCCCCTGCAAACCACATCCAAGGATTCCAGCTGTTGCCGCATCTTTTCGGGCGAGATGCTTAACCACCAGGCCGGACGCGGCAGCAGTACGCTCGCCAGTAATCCATTCGGAATCCATAATCGCGCGCATCTGTCCGGTCCTGTCTTCATTGAGAACGTAAAGACCTTGGATATAAGGTAGGCCCAGGGACGGATTGTCGGGGTCGCCACTTTGCCACTTGCAGCCCGCAAAGCCAAGATGGGAACTCGCGCTGACCATTGAGCTGTAAAACTGCGCGCCCCCACGGTGAAAAAAAATCTTGGGCGGCATCTGCACTTTTCCCTCAGCCTTCAAGCGGAACGCCTTTTCTAGCAGGACAATGATATCGCCCATACCAAGTTTCAACTGATCGAGATCAGTTGCGGAAAGAAAGCGTATGGAAGATTGAATCTCTGTCATGGCGTTTCCTGTATCATTGTTGGGAGACCACATGCTGACGAGCTTCCAAGCGTTGGGTCAGACCTTGCAGCGCGTAGGCAACGCCAAAAAACCAAGTTAGCACGTAGGTGTAGATCGGGATGATGAGAGTGGAGTTGCCCTCCGCTCTTAGCGCCAGCCCGGCATAGGCCACGGCATCGTAGATCCCCACAAGCGAGGCCACAGGCACAGCGGTGAAGAAAATTGCAGCTACATTCATCCAAGGAGGCGCCATGCGCCTGACGCACTGGGGAAGAATGATCAATCTGAAGGTCAAGAAGCGTTTCAGGCCAAGTGCGGTGCAGGCTTCCCACTGACCGCTTGGCACCGCCGCCACCGCTCCGCGTACCAACTCTGCTACATTTGCGGCTATCTTGAGTCCAAAGGATACGATCACCTTTGCCTCTGCCGGGAATGGGATCACGACCGGACCTATTTCTATATTGTAGGGTAAGGCGAAGGCAAAAGCGAACAGCAGCACCAGCCCAGGTATATTCCTGAAGAGCTGGGTGTAACTCCATACAATACTTCTGGTGAGCCGGTTCTTTGACGTCGAAAGGGCACCGAGCAGCACACCGACGACGGTTCCCAGCGCCATAGCCGCAGTGGCGAGAGCGACGTCGACAGCAAACCCTTTGGCCAAAAGCGGTGTCCAATTAGACAAGGCTGCCAGAATGGGAACTTCGGCGCGCATCGCATCTTCTCCAAATATTGGAACAAGCAGTGCGATGATCAGGCTGACACCAAGTATCACACCCGCCGGACCGCCGAGCTGCGCAAGCGAAGGAGGTGAGGCAGGCGAGACAGAGGCGATCATCCGCCGTACCCCGGCAGCGCGAGGCGCCTTTCAAGCGTTTGCGTGCATAGGACAACCGCTCCAATCAAGACCATGTAGACCGCGAGCATCGCGAACATCATTTCGACGACATTCAGTGAATCGGCCCAGATCTGGCTGGACGCATAGAGCAGCTCGGGAACGGCAATCGCATAGGCATAGGACGTCGACTTTACCAGTTCGACCAGATTGTTACCCACCGAAGGCAAGGCGCCTCGCACTCCCAGGGGCACAACGATTTTCCACAGCACGGCGGTTCGCGGTAGGCTCAGCGATGCAGCCCCTTCCATTAGTTCCTTGGGGATGCCTTCGATGGCGGCCCGAAACGCCTCGATGTTGAACGCGGTTATGTAGATCGATACGGCGATCACGGCCCAAGCAACGGCCGGTATTACGATGCTGTTGTCGGTAGCATTTGAGACAATCGCCCCAAACCCGAAAAAGAACAGGTAGATCTGAATAAGCGGTGGCGTGTTGCGAAACAGACTAACAAACCCGCCGATCAGCCACCGTTCTATTCGGGTTCCATAAGCTAAGCGAATGGCACCCGCCATGCCCAACGAGACGCTGATTGCTATACAGCTTACTGAGATTAAAACGGTATAGTAGATGCCCTTGAGAAACCGGCTCCGATCAAAGCTATCGTACAGGAAGGTGAAATCGAAATCACCCATCGTGGCGATTGTCTCAAGGTCCATCCCGGCTCCTATTTAGGCGGACAGTGAACCAAATCCGTGTCCCCAGTTCCATGTCACAGAGTGCGTAGGTCAGTCGGCTGCTTGCTCCTTCAGGAAGGGGTTATCACCCAGCCCATGTTCTTGCGCAAATCTGAGTATAGCCCCCGAAGCATGCAGGTCGGCCACGATCTCCGACAGCTCCGAATTCAACGCGGCCCCGTCCTCACCCAGCTCTACGGCCATGGCCCAGTAATCCGGATTGACCGGTTCCAGCCCAACGACGTAGTCGGCCAGAGCTGCATCTTCTGCGATCTGCATCCGCAAAATCTGATCAGCATAGATGAAGCCCCCGCACTGGCCCTGCTTTAGCGCCGCGATCGCTTCAGGCACGCCTGCGTAGGCCTGAACATCGGCACTGTACTCTTCAGCTACCCAGCGATTGTAGAAAGACCCCCTAACCCCGCAAAGTGATGCGTTTTCGACGCTGTCCCAATCTGTGAATGCACTATCGGTAAATAGAACATTGGTGGCATCGGCAAAATAGTGCGGCTCGACCATGGTCACCACTTGGCGTCGTTTTTCAGTGTCACTCATGGTCGCCAGAACGACATCGATGTTGCCTTGTTCGAGGAATTGGATGCGATTTGCGCTAGAGACCGTTGTGAATGTGGGCTCGACGCCTAACTTTTCGGCGACGGCTTCGGCCAAGTCGATCTCAAACCCGACAGGATTGCCACTGGTATCAACATAGGCCCAAGGCTTTGAATCAGCCTTGACCCCAAAATTGATCGTACCGGCCGCTTTAATGTCGGATAACTGATCTGCTGATAGTGGGCCGAAGAGAAGTGTGAGCATCGCGGCTGCACTGGCGCTGGAGGCAAAAGATTTTGTCATTCCCGAAATCCCCTGTTTTGGCGTTCATCTTCGCTTAGGATGTCGCTTTGCCGCACACAGGACAAACGAAAACGGATATTCAAAGGTATTCCATAATGGAATACCTTTTGGTGGCTTTCACCCATCGATCTCGAACAGCATTTCCGGGACGACCCGATCAAAAATCCACTCTCGAAACAGGCGATTGGCGCGCCTATTTCGGGTGCGCTCGTCTTCGATCAGATAATAGCCAACACCATCGTCGAAAGTGTAGGGTGACGCGACGACCAAGCGACCCGCACGGATCTTTTGACCGACCAAAGATGCCCGACCAAGTGCAATTCCCTGCCCGGCCTCGGCGGCTTCGAGCATCATGACAGTTTCCGAAAACACCGGCCCACGCGCAAAAGTCTGCGCATCAACACCGTGATGATGCGCCCAGTTTCGCCAGTATGGGCGATCCGAAAATCGCAAAAGCAGGCCTTGATACCGAAGAAAATCCCCGGGATATCCAAGCGAAAGTTTGGATTTTAATGATGGTGAACACACTGGAACAAGCGGATCGATGCAAAGGCGCTTGGCTGCAACGCCGGGCCAGCCGCCCTTTCCCACGCGGATTCCCACATCTGCTTCCCCACGACGCAAGTCACCAAAATGGCGATAGCCATCGAGCCTCACATCGATCCAAGGATGTTCCTGACAGAATTCACCGATATAGTGCGATAGGACGCAGGTCGCGAATGACCGCGCACAAGCAACGACGAGTACGGCAGGGCCAGCGCCCATCTCAATCCGCCCCAGCGCGATGTCGATTGTTTTCAAACCGAACTCACAATCCTGAAAGATCAGCGCACCCGCTTCCGTCAAGATTACACCCCGAGCGGTTCGTTTGAACAATTTCACTTTCAGGGCGTTCTCAAGTTGCAATATCTGCTTACTGACTGCGCTTTGTGTCAGGCCAGTTATTTCAGCGGCACGTTTGATATTCCCAGCGTTCGCGACAGTAACAAACGCTCGGATTAGATGCAGGCTTGCATTCGGGGGCATGATGGGTTCTCAGGCAAAGGTGGTTCTACTGCTGCAGAATAGCTCGAAAGCGGCAAAGCCGCTACATCGAGCGGCTGAACGAAACCTCACAAGGCTGGGTGCTGCGTGTTCGTCGTTTGCCTTCAGGCATGGTCTGGGAAGAAGTGCTTCTGATCATCAACGCCCCCACCAGAAAAGCACCGCTGAACCAAAAGCCACCTGCCCTACCCGAGGGTCGGATCAAAGGTGCAGTCATGGCGCTTCTCTTAGAGGTTGGCCCGCATAATGTAGAAAACCTGCCCGCTGTGGATGGCGCCGGAAAACCGTTACGACCCTTCCAGTGATGGTGTGCTCAGAATGCTCGGCGCCCGCCGGGAACAAACCCGGCCTCCGAATAACAGAACCTGCACTTTTCAGCTAAGATGACGCTGCTCGCCGCAAAGCAGCAAAACCAAAAGTTAGATCCTGCCCTACCCTTACAGGCCCATTTCGCGCTCGAATACCCCGGTCAGGATTTGCAGACACTGGATTGTCTCGGCCATATAATCTTCGCAATACCCGGACGCGTTCTCCAGCACGCTGAGATATGCACAGGACAAACCTGTCTTCGTGTCCACCATAAGAAACTGACCGCCATATCCCGCGTGACCGATCCATCTGCCATTGGTCATCATCTGGTTCGCGTAGCGAACGAAATCGCGTGGCGGCGACAAAGTTTTAACCGCTTCGACGCGGGTCTGACGGGCGAGGTCATGGTTCCACGGCCCGGCATCTTCGCCCCGGGCGACACGCGCCAGCAAAAGGCCGAAGCGCGCGAGATCAATCGCGCTCAGACAGCCGCCCCCGGAAAAGGCCGGCAGTCCGTCTGGACTCAAGCTGATGTGGAATGCCCCGGTCAAGCCCGACGCCTCGACAATATCCATCATCAGGTCGGGCAACTGCCCCGGTATTATTCGGTCACAGATCAATGTGAGAAGATCCGTGTTGGCAGAGCAATAATTGATCTCGCCCGAACGGTTCGCAAGATCGCGGCCTTTGATCGACGAAACGAAATCCCGCAACGTGATCTCAACATTGCCTTCGGATGGCAGGCGCCAGCCAAGCGCAACCTCCTCTGCAAAGCTGTCGGCATAGGGGTCGGAATAGTCCTCGACAAAATCGTTGATAACATTCATGTCGAGCACATCCTGAATGCTGGCTCCCCGGTAACCGCTGCCAATCTCCGGGACGTGCTGTTCGACGGCTTTATCAGGGTTCAACCGGCCTTCGCCAATCAGCCGGCCAGCGATCAGATGCATGAAAAGTTTGGTCACCGACTGGATCGAATGCGGCTGATCCGCCGGGAAATCCGGTGCGTGGCGCGACAGAACGACATCGGTGCCGCGCACACACACAAGCGCCGAGAATTCAGGCCGTCCGGTCAGGGTCGCGACCTCGGGCCGGTCCGTGAGGACGGAACATTCCGCAGGCTCCAGAACAAGGTGTTGGTCGGCGCGCAGCATCAGTGCGCGACGAAACAACAGGTGAGCGTTGTGAAAACCATGCCTGCGATGTGCCGGCTGGTTCCAGCCTTGCTTGTTGTCCGCACCCACGGAAAGATCGGGATTGGGAATACGGGTCATGAGTCATCCATTTGCATCAGAACATCGATGGCCAACACACCCTTTTCATAGACGAATAGCGGGTTGATTTCGATTTCCATAACACTGTCCGCTTGTTTCATTGCATAATCGGCCAGCCCGGCCAGTGCGGCAACGAGCGCCGACTGATCGGCGGCGGGCCTGCCACGAAAACCGCGCAAAAGCGCCGAGACACGCAGACGATCAAGCGCATCGGCGATGTCGGCGGGCTTGGCTGGCAGAAGCAGCGAAACCGTATCCCCGACAAGTTCCACAAGGATGCCACCACTGCCCAATGTCATGGCCATGCCGAATTGTGGGTCGCGGCGGATGCCCACGACAAGTTCCGCAAGCGGCGTTGGCGCCATCGTTTCGACCAGAAAACTGTCGGTCACGGCCTGTTCTGAATAACAAGCCACGCGGTCGCGCATTTCTGTGACAGCCCTGCGAAGCGCGTCGGAGTCTTCGAGCGCAAGCGCCACCGCGCCGGCCTCGGTCTTGTGTGCCAGTTCTTCACCCATCATCTTGAGCGCCACCGGGTATCCAAGCTCATCGGCGATCTCGCAAAGCCGATCTTCTGAGACTTGGCGGCCCGGCGGCACGGGAATCCCAGCATCCGCAAGCCGGTCCTTGCCTCGCGCTTCGCTAAGCATGCGCGGCCGCCCCCCAAGGGATGCCGCGACCAAGCGGGCCGGCGGGTTAGCGAGGATCCGTTTGCGCGCCGCAGACCATCTGGCGGCATCGCGGATCGCGTTCAGCGTCTCGTGAACTCCCTGCATAGGCGCGATCCCGTGAGAGATGAAAGTGTCGCGCACATGCGCCCCGATATTCTCCGGAATGGTCGCACAGATCGCGGCAGGCAGGCGTGCCGCCCTCGCCGCTTCGGCAAAGGCCAGCCCGTCATTGAGATAAAGGTGTTCTGTCTCATCCAGCCCCGGCGCGGGATAATCCTGCACCAGAAGCGTCGCCTGCGCCGGCACGCGTGCCAGCGCCTCGGAAAACACCGGACCGGTGCGGTCGGGCTGACCCCAGATCGGCGTGGTGTAATCCAGCGGGTTCGACACGGTAGCGATGGGCGGTAACAGCGCCGTCAGCGCCGCATGCGCCCCCGCGTCCGGCGCCGGGTAACGCAGCCCTATCGCCTCGCCATGATCGGCCAGCATCGTCGCCCCACCACCGGAACAGGTAAAGCCCAGCACGTCCGGCCCTTCCGGCGCACCCGCGACGCAGAGGAATTTCAGCGTCTCCAGCAGTTGCGACGGGTTGGTGACGCTGATCACGCCCACCCTCTCGAAGAGAGCCTCATAAAGCTCTGCCGACCCCGCCAGCGATCCGGTATGGCTCAGCGTCAATGTCTCGCCAATCGCCGAGCGTCCGGTCTTGAGCGCCACCACCGGCGTACCGGCCCTCAATGCTTTCAATGCCGCCCGCTCGAAGGCTGCAATATCCGACAATCCCTCAACATGCAGACCGATGGCCCGCACTTCCGGCCTTTCGCACAGCAAATCGACAAGCTCGGTCAAACCAAGATCCGCCTGATTTCCCGCCGAGGCCATGTAAGCCATCGGCAATGACCGCTGGCTCATCGTAATGTCGGAAGAAAACATCCCCGACTGGGTAATGATCGCCGCGCCATAACCGGGGCAAGCCCCGCCATGGGCAAAGGGCCAGAGTGCGGACCGACCGACGTAATTGATAATACCGTAGCAATTCGGACCGATCAGGACCATGTCACCGATCGCAGCCTTCATTTCCGCTTCGAGGGCGCGTCCCGCCGCGTGCGCCTCACCGAACCCGGCGGTGTAGCAAACAATCCCGCCGGCCCCCATCCGCGCCAGTTCTGCCACTGTTTCCGGCACAGCCGACGCCGGAATCGCAAGGAAAACCGCGTCCGGCGCTTCGGGCAGATCCGCAATCGCGGGCACACAGCCAAGCCCGGCAAGCGTCTCTCGTTTCGGATTGACGACCCACATCTGCCCGGCGAACCCGGCACGACGCGCCTCACCAATTGCGACCGCCGCGTCGGCACCTCCGACGAAGGCGATGTGGCGCGGGTTAAGAAGCCGCTCGAAGTTCTTACGCTTTTGCGGGGTCACGTGTCACGCACCCAGCGGCCGCAGGATCGCGCGGGTGATGATGTGCCGCTGGATTTCGCTCGTGCCGTCCCAGATCCGTTCCAGGCGCGAATCCCGCCACAGGCGCTGGATCGGCAATTCCTCCATTAACCCCATACCGCCGTGAATTTGCACCGCGTCATCGGCGACCCGGTTCAGCATCTCGGAGCAGAACACCTTGACCATTGCGGCGTCTGCGTCCTCCATCGCGCCACGCTCGGCACGCGAAACCGCATCCGCAACCAGCAAGTCCGCGGCACGCAGGCTCATTGCCCCATCCGCAAGGCGGAAGCCAGTGGCCTGAAACCGTCCGATGGGCTGACCGAACTGTCTGCGCCCCGCAGCCCATTCGGTTGCCATATCAAGGATACGCTCGGCCTTGCCACAGCAGCATGCGCCGACCCAGATACGGCCCATGCCAAGCCACTTTCCAGCCAGTTCGAGGCCGCGCCCCTCTTCGCCCAAGATCTGCTCGGGGCCAAGTCGGACGTCGTCAAAGCTAAGCTGATAGGTGTTGTAACCCCGATAACTCACACACTTGTTGCCCACTCGACAGTCAAATCCCGGCGTGCCCACATCGACAAGGAAGGCGGTGATGCGCTTGCGAGGGCCGCGCGGCCCCTCGTCTTCTCCGGTGGCGGCAAAGACGATGGCGAAGTCGGGCATGCAGGGCCCGGAAATGAAATGCTTGGAACCGTTGAGAATCCAGTCATCTCCATCGCGGCGCGCGTTGGACTTCATGCCCATCACATCCGACCCTGCTTCGGGTTCGCTAAGAGCGAAGAGTTCACGTTTCTCACCTGTCACGCAAGGTGTCAGATAGCGGTCACGCTGATTTCCTTCGCAGGCCAGAAGAATTTCGGTGGGCCGTGCTGCCCACGCGTGGAGCGCATGGCTTGTTTTGCCATACTCTCGCTCAATCAGATGCATCGCGGCATAGTCCAGCCCGCCGCCGCCCACCTCTTCGGGCAGATTGCAGGCAAATAGGCCCAGCTCCTTCGATTTTTTCTCGATCTCGCGGCCCAGTTCCTCGGGCACCTCGCCGGTCCGGTCCACCATTTCTTCGTGCGGATAAATTTCCTGCTCCATGAAGTTCCGCACGGTGTTCAGCAGAAGTTCGTTCTCGTGATTGACGACAAAATTCATGGGTTCATTCCTCTGAAGGGCTTGTCTGCGCCCGGCGGCGCGCGACAAGCGCATAGATGACAAAGGCCAGCAGCGTGATGGCGATCAAGACTACGGCAGCCGCGGCAACGGTCGGATCAGTGTTTTCGCGGATGCCGTTCCACATGCGGCGCGGCAACGTGTAGACATTGAATTTCGAGATGAAGAGCGTGACGACGATCTCATCCCAACTCAGGATAAAGGCAAAGAGTGCGCCCGCGATCACACCCGGTTTGATCGAGGGCAGGATGACGCGGCGCATGGTTGTCCAGTTGGACGCTCCAAGGTTGCGGCTGGCCTGCTCAAGCTTGGGATCGAAATTGGCAAGGCTCGCACTGACCGTGATGAGCACCATCGGCGTTGCAAGGATCGTATGCGCAAGGATGAGGCCAAGATAGCTGTCAATGAGCCC
>Ga0102926_1002407_pt1 | contig 10846 bp, 10 predicted proteins | sample SalPonR1_A_D2_MG_FD_78173 | JGI IMG/M metagenome (GOLD analysis project Ga0102926, IMG submission 78173) | Salt pond soil microbial communities from South San Francisco under conditions of wetland restoration - Salt Pond MetaG R1_A_D2_MG | ecosystem: Environmental > Aquatic > Marine > Intertidal...
TAAAAGATATCTTATGATGGAGGTAGAAAATGGTGATGTTTTAAATTTGAGGGTAAAATTGATTGAGCCAGAAAAGAGATTGAATCCTGGCGGTTTTTCAGAATATAATTATCTAAAGAAAAAAGGTGTTTATAGCAAGGGGTATATATATAAAAGGCCTGAATTAATAGGTGTTAAGAAAGAACTATTACTTGATTTAATAATTAATTTAAAGAAAAAGATAATTAATATGATTGATAGGACAGTCAAAGAGCCAGAAAGAGAGTTAATAAAGGCACTATTAATTGGAGAAAGATCTGGTCTTCCCGAAGATTGGAAAAATATTTTTGAAGCAGCCGGAGCATCTCATTTGCTGGCTATATCTGGTTTGCATATTGGATTTATTTTGATTATGCTTGTATTTATAACAAAATTATTAAAAATAAAATCTCCCTGGGAAAAAATATTAATATCAGTGATATTAATATTATATATATTTATAAGCGGGGCACGTTTTTCTGTTATTAGAGCAGTTTTATTATCATTATTGATATTATGGGCCCCATATTTTAAAAGAGATATAGATTTATTTAATTTTCTTGGTTTTGCAGCTATTATAAATCTTATTTTCAATCCCTATGCAATTTTTCATATTGGATTTCAATTATCATATATCCTGGTAATAGTTTTAATTAAATGGACAAATATTTTCAAGAAAATTTCTGGAAAAATTTTTGCTGCTTCTTTTTCGGCACAGTTAGGTTCAATTCCTCTGAGTGCATATTATTTTAATCAAATTACACCAATAGGTATAATAACTAATATATGGGCTATACCTTTGACAGGATTAATAATTTTTATTTCATTTATGGGAATTTCTATAGGATTAATATTTCCCATATTTATGAAAATAAGTGGAAAAATACTTGGTATTTTATTTTTAATACTTAAATCAGCTATGAAATTAATGGTTTTAATACCGGGGTCAAATCTTGAAATTAGTTCACCTTTTATAATAAGCATAATAATTATTTATATACTTATATATGTATTTCCTGATATATATCGACAAAAGGCAGTTCCTGTACTTCAAAAAAGAGATAAGAAAAAAATAATTATTATATCATTATTAATTTTATTTATTATCATCTCTGAATTATTATTTCCTTTTCTAGATCACAATCTGAGCATTACTTTTTTGGCAGTTGGCCAGGGTGATAGCATTTTAGTGAAAATTCCTGATAATAAGTATATATTAATAGATGGCGGTGGTTTTGAGGGCTTAAGTTCTAATAAAGGAAAATCTGTAATTTTACCCTATCTAAAAAATAAAGGAATAAAAAAATTAACAGCAGTTGTAATTTCTCACTTTGATTTAGATCATGCCCTGGGGATTAAAGCAGTGCTTCAGGAAAGAAAGGTTGCTATGCTTGTTTTACCCTCTGGTTTTGAAAAAAATAAGATTGCTCTTGAGATATTGTCTTTAGCTAAAGACAAAGGTATTCCAGTAATTACAGTTAATAGAGAAGATGAATTTATCTATAATAATTTAAAAATTAATATACTTAATCCAGAAGAAGGGCATTATTATGAGAATAGAAATAACAGATCAATTGTAATAAAATTGGATTATATAAATTTTTCTATTCTTTTAACAGGTGACCTTGAGGAAAAAGGAGAGAATAAATTATTACAAAAAGATATTAATCTTAAAAGTAATATATTGAAACTGGGACATCATGGGAGCGGAGGTTCTTCAAGTTTAACTTTTCTAAAAGAGATTTCTCCTGACATTGCTATTATTTCTGTAGGGAAAAATAATTATGGACATCCATCTATATCAGTGTTTAAAAGGCTTAAAATATTAAATATAAAATCATTACGTACTGACAGGCAGGGGGCAATTACTATAAAAACTAATGGCTACACATATAAAATATTAACTTATCTTAAATAAATATTAAATGAGCGGAAATAAATCCGCTCATTTAAAGGTCATTTTATAATATTTATATATTATTCCGTTAATACTGTTGCTGTTGACCCTGTTGTCCGCCTTGACCGGCTGCTTGATTTTCATATGCTTCAATCATTTTACGAACCATATGACCTCCGACAGCACCACAATCACGTGAGGTTAATTCACCCCAGTAACCACTCTGGGGAACAGATAATCCAATTTCAGAAGCAACCTCATATTTAAATTTTTCCATTGCTTGAGCAGCAAGTGGATTTACTAAGGTATTATTCTTTTGACCTATACCCATTATTTCACCTCCTTTCTTGATTCAATATTATTATTGGGGATTATTCTTCTGTATATGCTAGCATATATTGGGAAGTTAATTAAGGCGGGGCAATGATCCCCGCCTGATCTATGATTATCTACCTGTCAGGTCTATAAACCATATCCTTCTCTGCCTTTTTGATCATTTTTCTGACCATATTACCCCCAATTTTACCGACTTCTCTGGTAGTCATATCTTCCCAACCAGTATTTTTTATTTTATCTATAAGTCCCAACTCATCGGCTGTTTCATACTTTAAATTTTCAAGGGCCTTTCTGGCTAAAGGATTAAGAGGTTTATTGCTCAGATTATCACCTCCTGACAAGTAGCTAAAATTATTATTTGCAGAAAGTTTAAACTTTATGTTACTATATTTATGGTATATTTTTAATTTAAGGTGGTGAATAAAAATCGAAGCTATTGAAAAAATTATAAATAAGTTTAAGAAAAAAGATAAAAATATACTCCTGATATATGGTGAAGAAGATTACTTATTAAAGGAATTTGAAAAGGTTTTCATTGATAGTTTTGTAACAGAGGAAATTAGAGATTTTAATTTAAATATAATTGAAGAAGATGATGAGTTATTATTTAATCTAAAAAATAGTGTTAATACTTTAGCGATTAATTCTAGATATAGATATATAATAATTAGATCTAATAATATTTTCAGCAAAAAAAATAAAGATGATGATAAAATAATAAATATTATTAATAATGCAGCTGAAAGTAGTATTATTCTTTTTATACTACATGGAATAGTAGATAAAAGATTAAAAATAATTAAAAAAATAAAGAATAAAGCGATTATCAGTGAATTGAAAGCACCTCGTAAATATGACCTGGATAAATGGATAAGAGGAAAATTTAAAACAGAAGATATAGAAATTAACAAAGAAGGTATCCTTTTATTAGAAAAAATGTTTAATAATGAATTAAATATATTGAATCAAGAAATTAATAAGATTATTAATTTCTGTCAGGGGAAAAATAGGGTTGTTGTGGATGATATTTTAAAAATAATCAGTCGAGATAAATTGCTTGAAGAAAAGGTTATTTTTAATTTAATGGATTATTTTAGTGAAAGAAAAAGTAAAAAGGCTCTACTTTTATTAAATGAGATGTTAGATAGAGGAGAGAGTCCACTTTTGATACTGGCTATGATTATTAGACAGATTAATTTATTATTACAGGTTAAGGATTTGAAAAAAAGTGGTAAAAGTTCTGATGAAATAGCCAGATATTTAAAGATACATCCTTATCCAGTGAAAAAATGTTTTAAGCAAGAGAATAACTTTACTGAAGGAGAATTAATAGATATTCTTGATCGTTTTTTGCAGGCTAATTTAGAAATTGTTACAGGTAAATATACAAATCAAAAAATGGCACTTGAAATTGCGATTCTTGAAAGTTTAAAAAAGGGTCTATCTATATAGATAGACCCTTTATATTAAAAATCAGCCTTTTTGTGCAATTATTCAAGATTATTAAGCATTTTTGTAAGACGTGATTTTTTTCGGGCAGCATTATTTTTATGAATAATATTTTTGTTAACAGATTTATCAATTGCTTTAAAAGTTTCTTTTAATTGGGTTTCTGCTTCTTCTGTATTGCCTTCTTCTACAATTTTTTCAAAATCTTTAATAGAATCTTTTAAATAATCTTTCCATTTACGGTTAAGAGCAGTTTTCTTTTCAGTAGTTTTAACTCTTTTTTTGGCCGATTTAATAATAGGCAAGTCATTCACCTCCTTATATTCTTAAACAGTTAATCATAAGTACAAATCAAATCATAACAATTTTAACATGAGAATCTTCGAAATGCAAGTTATATTTTGGTATATTTAATGCAAAACCTGGATATTATATTATTGTTTGCATATTTTCTAAGTATTAGAGAAAGAGGAGGTGAAGGGATGTTTAATTGGGTGGGCACTATTGTTCGCTTTATTGTTTCGGCACTGGTACTACTTGCTGTAGGATTTATACTACCAGGATTTTCAATGGTAGGTTTCATTAATGCATTAATAGCTGCAGTAGTAATTGCCTTGCTCGGGTTTATAGTTGAAGCAGTTTTAGGGAAAAATGTTTCTCCACAAAATAGAGGAATAATAGGTTTTATTACTTCTGCAGTAGTTATTTATGCAGCTCAATATATTGTCAGCGGATTAACTGTTTCTATCTGGGGAGCTTTATTGGCTGCTTTTGTTATAGGTGTGGTAGATGCCTTTGTTCCTACAGAATTACGTTAAAGGAGACTGAGTATGAGTTTAAAGGTTTATACTGATTTAGCACTTGAAGCCCATAATCTTGCGGTTCAAAGAACTGGGGGAGAGATTGAAGGTGTTTCAGTAAAAGAAGAAAGAAGCGATAATGCAGTAATAACAAGGGTTGAAATATTGGATGAGCAAGGGGCAAAATCATTAAATAAAGTTATAGGGAAATATATTACTATAGAATCACAGGGTTTGAAAGGACAAAATCGTCAGGTTCATGATGAACTGAGTGAAATAGTTTCTAATGAGCTTCAAGTTATGATTAATTTTCAAGAGATAAGTCCTAATCCGGGAGTTGAGCCAACTATTTTCGTTGTTGGACTGGGAAACTGGAATGCTACTCCAGATGCTTTAGGGCCAGAGGTTTTAAATGGACTTATGGTTACAAGACACCTTTATCAGGAGGCACCACCTGAACTTAGAAAAGGTATGAGACCTGTATGTGCTCTGTCGCCTGGAGTACTGGGATTAACAGGTGTTCAGACAGCGGAAATAATTCGAGGTGTTGTGAATATGGTTAAACCAGATTTGATTATTGCCATTGATGCCCTGGCTGCGCAAAATGTTAAGAGACTGGGTACAACGATTCAAATAAGTAATACCGGAATATCACCAGGATCAGGTATAGGTAAGAATAGACTTGGAATTACTATGGAATCCATGCATATACCTGTGATAGCAGTGGGCGTGCCAACTGTTGTTGGGGCAGTAACGATTGTTAATGATGCAATTGATAAACTGCTTGAAGGAAATATATTTTCACCTGCTGAGCGAGAAAGATTCAGACATGTAAGTGAGCAGGAAAAAAGTAGAACTGTACATAATGTATTAAGTCCTTATATGGGTGATATGATTGTTTCTCCTAAGGGTGTTGATGAGCTGATCAAAGATGTTGGCCGAATAATTGCGGGGGGTATAAATGTTGCTCTGCATCCTGATATTACACCTGAGAATCTATCCTTATATCTTTTTTGAGCTGAGGCCGCAAGGCCTCTTTGTTTTTTTTTACTACAAATAATAGGGGTATAATGGATATATTTTTGTAATATACATAATATACAGGAGGAATGATTATGGAGAATAATATAAGTAGATTTGTATTTTTCACATTAGTTATTATAATAATTGTTTTACTTGTTTTAAACATAAATAAATTTATTTATTTTCCCCACAGGGCAAAACCTGTCTGGCTATCATATGATGAAGGTTATTATGAAAAGGCTTTAGAAGAAAATTTTAAGGATAAAGTAATGAAAAATTTCAGTGCTGAAAAGATATTATATTATTTAACCAGGGTTAAAATTAATGTTCCTGTGACATATCTTAAGAGGGAAATACCTTTATTGGGATACTATACTCCTGACATATTAAAAGAGCCTTCTGAAATAGAATATAAAACTGTTGTAGATAATGATGAGCAAATAATTAAAATGAAATTTGATTTAAGAAAACCTGATAATAAAGAAATAGTAAAAGAAAACACCCCTCTGGAAAGTCCTACAATCTTTATTTACCATACACATACTTCAGAAACTTTTATAGATGATCCCCGTACTCAGGATAATAATGGACATGTATTACCAGGAGAGATAGGAAATGTAGGGCAGCTTGGTAATGAATTGGCAAAACAACTGTCAGATAAATATAATTTTCATATTATACATTCAACACGTGTACATGATAAGGTATACTCCCGCTCATATTATAATTCCAGGAAGACAGTAAAGGAAATAATTCAAAAATACAGTGATATAAATATGATATTTGATATTCATCGTGATGGAATAAAAAATGTTTCAGAAGAATTGATTTCAACTATTATAAATGGTAAAAAAACTGCCAGAGTAATGATTGTAGTCACAAATGGTAAATATGATTTTGCTCATTTGAATTTAAAAGAACACCATCAGGAGTGGCAAAAAAATCTTAATTTTGCTCATAAACTTGCTGATAGGATGAAAAGTATGTATCCGGGATTATTACAGAGGATTGAAATCAGGGATACAACCTATAATCAGGACCTCCATCCCCGGGCCTTATTATTGGAGATAGGTGATTATAATAATAGTACTTATGAGGCAGTTAATGCGGCAAGATTAATGGCAAAAGTGATTGCCTCTTTATATTATCATGAATAAAATTATGGAGTGAATATATTTGCTCCTTCTTGATAAATAAAAACTGGAATGATATAATGTGTAAGAATTCTTGAAACATAGGGGGGAATGAGATTTAATTGAAGCAAGAAATTCGTAATTTTTGTATTATAGCTCATATAGATCATGGGAAATCGACCCTGGCCGATAGATTATTGGAATATACTGGTACCCTTAATGATAGAGAAATGAAGGAGCAGGTTCTTGATAAAATGGAACTTGAACGCGAAAGAGGAATTACTATTAAGGCCCAGGCTGTACGATTAAATTATAATGATTATGAATTAAATCTTATAGATACACCGGGACATGTTGATTTTGCCTATGAGGTATCCAGAAGCCTGGCAGCATGTGAGGGCGCTTTACTGGTAATAGATAGTTCGCAGGGGGTTGAGGCCCAGACATTGGCGAATATATATCTGGCGCTGGAGCATGATTTAGAGATTATTCCAATTCTTAATAAGATTGATTTACCCAATGCTGCAGTTGACATGGTAAAAGAACAGTTAATAAATATAGGTATTGACCCGGATGAGGCTATATTAACCAGCGCAAAAGAAGGAATTGGTATAAAAGAAGTACTTGATGCAATAATTGAAAGGGTTCCAGCCCCTGAAGATGCTTTTGACAAAGCACTGAGGGCTTTAATTTTTGATACTGTCTATGATTCTTATCAGGGGGTAATTGCTTATGTTAGGATAGTTGATGGTAGTATAAGAGCAGGTGAAAATATTAAATTAATGTCCAATGGAAATAAATATGAGGTTGATGAGGTAGGTATATTTAATCCAGATATGCAAAAGATGGATATTTTAAGATCAGGTGAAGTGGGATATATTATAGCGGGGATAAAAAATGTAAAAAATTGCAGGGTTGGAGATACTATAACACTGGCAGAGCAAGCAGCGGAGCATCCATTGCCAGGGTATAAAAAAGTGACACCCATGGTTTATAGTGGATTATATCCAACAGATAATAAAGATTATGCTTTATTAAAAGATGCTTTAGAAAAACTTCAACTTAATGACGCTGCCTTTTCATTTGAGCCAGAGACATCAGAAGCCCTTGGTTTTGGATTTAGATGTGGTTTTCTGGGTTTGCTTCATATGGAAATTATTCAGGAGCGTCTGGAAAGAGAATTTGGATTAAATTTAGTAATTACAGCCCCAAGTGTGGTATATAATGTTAAGAAAAAGGATGGGGAATTAATAGAAATTGAGAATCCAGCTTTATTTCCTGAGGAAAATGATATTGAATATATTGAAGAGCCTTATGTGAAAGCAGAGATACATGTACCTGAAGATTATATAGGACAGGCTATGGAATTATGTCAGGATAATCGCGGTACTTTTAATGATATGCAATATCTTGATAGGAATCGGGTATCACTGGTCTACGAGATGCCTTTAAGTGAAATCATTACAGATTTTTTTAACCTTTTAAAATCAAGGAGTAGAGGTTATGCTACTTTAGATTATCAATTTTTAGGATACAGACAGGAAGACCTTGTTAAACTTGATATTTTAGTTAATAATGAAGCCGTTGATGCCCTGTCTACGATTGTTCATCGCGAGAATGCAGAGGAAAATGGACGCTCACTTGTACGGAGACTGAAAAAGATTATTCCCAGGCAAATGTTTAAGGTGCCTGTTCAGGCAGCTATTGCTAATAAAATTATTGCCAGGGTTAATATTCAGGCTAAAAGAAAAGATGTTTTGCAGAAATGTTATGGTGGAGATATAACAAGGAAAAGAAAATTACTTGAAAAACAAAAAGAGGGAAAAAGAAGAATGAAACAGGTAGGGAGTGTTGAAATTCCCCAGGAGGCATTTATGACAATTTTGGAGAGAAATGATGATTGATTTTGATATCGCCAGTGGTATCTATCTTCATATACCATTTTGCCAGCAAAAATGCAGATACTGTGATTTTTTTTCTATAAAATATGATGCAGAAATTATAAATACTTATGTAAAATTTTTAAAGAAGGAGATCAAAATCCACGGCTTGTTAATTAATAATAATACTATTAATACTATATATCTGGGTGGTGGTACGCCCAGTCTTCTTTCTTCTACTCAGATATCTTCAATATTAAACCATATTAATAAATATTTCAGTATAAAAAAAGGGGCTGAGATTACACTTGAGGCCAATCCCATATCATTAAGCAAAAAAAAGATTAGATCATATAATATTGCAGGTATTAATAGGATTAGTCTTGGGGTTCAATCTTTTTCAGATAAAATATTGAAATTTCTGGGAAGATTACATGATGCCTCCAGAGTAAAATATGTACTTGAAGAGATAAATAAAGTTTTTGATAATTATAGTCTTGACCTTATGTTTGCTATACCAGGACAGGAGCTAAGTAATTGGAAAGAATCTTTACAAAATGCAATTTTTTTTAACCCGACTCATATTTCATTATATAATCTGGAAATTGATAAAGATACTGAAATTGGAAGACTTATAAAAAATGGTGAGATTTCTACTTTTGATGAAGACCTTGATGCAAATATGTATATTGAGGCCAGAGAATATCTTTCTAAAAATGGATATAATCAATATGAAATATCCAGTTTTTCTAAACCTTCTTTTCGTTCAAAACATAATCAAATTTATTGGAGATATGAACCTTTTTTAGGAATGGGTGCAGCGGCACATGGTTTTACCGGTAAAAAGAGATATTATAATTATAGTAATGTTGAAAAATATATTAATTTATTAAAAGATGGAAGACTAGCTGTTGAAGAGCTGATTAATTTAAACAAAGAAGAATTGATTGCTGAAAAAATGATTATGAATCTCAGATTATTGGAGGGTATTTCATGTTCTGATTTTATAAAATTTAGCGGCTATTCACTTGATGACTACTTTGGAGAAAAAATAAAAAAATTACAGAAAAATGGATTATTATTAAAAGAAAATAATAGGCTAAAACTTAGTGAAAAAGGCTTGATGCTGGGGAACCAGGTCTTTTTAGAATTTTTGGCAAAAACATTTGACAAAGATTTATGAATATGTTATTTTATTATTAGTTATTAGCACTCTACTTAAATGAGTGCTAAAAGGGGTGGTATGATGGTTGATGAATTAAATAAAAGAAAAAAGAGAGTTTTGAAGGCCATCATTCAGGAGCATGTTTTCACAGCAGAACCTATTGGCTCAAGAACTATTGCTCGTAATTATAAGCTTGGTGTTAGTGCAGCCACGATAAGGAACGAAATGTCAGATCTGGAAGAAATGGGTTTTTTAAAACAACCTCATACATCTGCGGGAAGGGTTCCTTCAGATAAAGGTTATAGGTATTATGTTGATATATTAATGGAGCAAAAAATTGATATATCTGATAAAATAAAGGAAAATTTAAATGAATTCAGTGATGAAAGAGAAAGTATTCAGGAAATCATGTCTGGTATGGTAAAGATGCTTTCCAGTCTGACAAGATATACGGCCTTGATAAGTGAGCCATATCTGGAAGAGAGTAAGGTAAGAAAAATTCAGCTAATTAAAATGGCCAGAAATCGCCTCTTAATTCTTGTAATTACTGATACAGGAATTGTTAATAATAAAACTATTAATTTAAATCAGGACTTAACTACAAGACAATTAAGATATTTAAATGAGTTTCTGGCAAAAAAGTTAAAAGGTATGGAGCTATCAGAGATAAATACAAATTTTCTTCAGAAATTAGAACTCGAATTATTGGCAAGGCTAAATATTTCTGAGGAATTATTGCAGTTATTGAATAATAAATTGAGTAATTTGAGTGAATCAGGTGATCTGCAGATTTATTTAGGTGGTACTTCATATATACTTGAACAACCGGAATTTAATGATATGGATATTCTTAAAAAGGTATTGAATACTCTTGACCGCAAAGATATTTTAAAGAAGCTTATTTCTGATTTAAGTGGAGATGGTATAGATGTGAAAATAGGTCATGAAAACAGGCTGCGTGAAATGCAAAATTGCAGTATTGTAGTGGCTACTTATCATTTTAATGAAAGAGCTCTGGGTAAAATAGGGGTTATTGGTCCTACAAGAATGGAATATTCACGTGTAATTTCTACTGTTGACTTTGTGTCTGATGTTTTGGGTAAATTAATATTAAAGGCAAGCAGGTGATATGATGAAAGAAAAAA
>Ga0102926_1002408_pt1 | contig 10845 bp, 12 predicted proteins | sample SalPonR1_A_D2_MG_FD_78173 | JGI IMG/M metagenome (GOLD analysis project Ga0102926, IMG submission 78173) | Salt pond soil microbial communities from South San Francisco under conditions of wetland restoration - Salt Pond MetaG R1_A_D2_MG | ecosystem: Environmental > Aquatic > Marine > Intertidal...
CTCTTACACCACTACCAGGCTCAAAAGCTTCGTCTGTACTTCTGCCTCTACCAAAACCTCTTTCAAAAGTCGTTTCAACTTCATCGGCAAATGCCATAGCACCTACTGATAATACAACTAACACAACTAAACCCAAACTAATCATTTTTTTCATCTTTAACATCTCCTTATATTTTTTAATTTAATAACAACCTTTAACATACTTTAATAATAAACCTACTGTGTGACAACTCTATGACAAATACATATAACTTTTAACTTTCATGCCCCCTCTCTTTTTCGCCTTTTCTAACTTGACTTAATAATAGTCCTTTCATATGACAATTATGTGGCAGAAAAAAATATATTCAATCACAAATCAAATCAAAAAATAAGGCTATTAGATTCTATTGTTGTTAGTTGACTTAAAAAAACAAATATTCTATAATTGAATATGAACAAGTATTCCCAAAGTCGTTTTTAAGGCGATCATAAGAAAAATAATTTTGTGATGCTAAGGGATTCTCCTACATGTGGTAACTTCTTGTTAATAATTTTATAAAAATAACCGGTCTGAAATTATAAAATTATATGTCTAAAGTCCTAATATACATATAATACAAACCATGAAAGGCAGAATATATGAAAAAAAAGTTTATGCTATTTGCGCTGATAAGCACTGTATCATTATTAGCAGTATTTATATTTATAAGAAACAAACCAATTTATGGGAACGATGCAGAATCAATTGTCCAAGTAATAAATTCAATAAGTCTTTATGAAGGAAAGTCTATTCATCTCTTGGAAATCTATGATTTTGATGATGATCGAGTCGTTACTTTTCTAAGTAATTCATCGCCATCAATTATTGAATTTTATAAAAATGACAAAGGAAACTATACAGGCCCCCGTTCAAAAACAAAACATTATGATGATATTGGTCAGTTTATCATAGGCGCTATCGGAAAAGATGATGATATATTTGTGTTTAGTGTTAAAAACCAATACTCATCAACTGATATACTTACCTTTAAAGCTAATAAAGAAATATACACTGTAGACTTCAGTTCAGGACATCCAAATAGTCAATATACTAGGTTGATGAAGTCAAAGGATAATGGTTATTCTTTTGAGTGGTTTATTCCCGAAGAATAATACAAGAGGAGTCATCCACTTTTTTAATGAATAAAAAGGCTAAAATCTTACAAATCAAAAAATAAAAATGAGCCTTATATCATATAAGACCCATTGTTATTATTCATTTATCATTTACCATCTTCTACCGCAAAAACCGCCACCTCTAAAATTCACATTGTTATTAAAAGTACCACCTTCTGTTTTTTGGTATTCATGCATTTCAGTCATTTGACTAATCATTAGTTCGCCATAGGCTTCAGTGATGTTTCCATTTTCAACTAAATCTTCTATTCTTTCGATACGATTTTCTAAAGAAAGATCTAAAAATTCATCTAAAACATCATTCTCTTCAGCAATGACATGTAGCGGCAAACCACTTTGATAAATTTCCAATTCAGTTAAACCTGTTAGCTCACTTAAAGAATCAATAACTTTATTATCACTTCCATACATCATCCCTGGTCCAAAACCTTGAGCATTACCATAAGTACCTCTAGAACTACCATAATGTGCAAAAGATACCATGCCAATGCTTAATACTAAAACTAAGACCAATCCAATTGTTAAAACTTTTTTCATAAAATCACTCCTCACTTGATATATTATAATCCCATTTGATTAACTTATATACATCATACCAATGAATTATGACTGAATCATGACAAGTTAAAATTTAATCTTCTAATAAAATTTCTAAAGCATTTTTCCTTATTATGCCTTCATTTTCTATATATTCCATAATATACCCATGTAGACTATGAATATTTTTTAAATGATCATATTTCATATTCTCAAAATTAATAGAAATTATCCGTTTTCTCTCAAAGCTGTTTTAAACTAAATATTCTGTAAACATTTTTTAAAGTGTATTTTAAAAAAAGGTAAAATTCAGTTTGTTTTTAATATTATTTTATAAAAAAAGCCTTAAGCATCCAAAGGATGTTAAGGCAATTCATTCTATTTATGTTTTTAATTAAAATATATCTTCTCTAATAATGGTCTGCTTTCTTTTAGGACCAACAGAAACAATACTTATAGGTAAACCAATAAGTTCTTCAATACGTTTAACATACTTCTTCGCATTTTCTGGTAGTTCTTCAAAAGTTTCCACTTGCGTAATATCTTCAGTCCATCCTGGTAACTCTTCATATATTGGTGTACATTCAGATAAAATCTTTAAACTTGCTGGATAATTCGTAATGACTTCATCACCATATTGATAACCTGTACAAATCTTAAGGGTATCAAAACCAGTTAATACATCTAATAACATAAGTGACATAGTTGTCATACCATTGATTCGTTTTGAGTAGTTCACAAGAACAGTATCTAACCAACCACATCTTCTTGGTCGGCCTGTCGTTGTACCAAATTCATGACCAGCTTCTCGAATAGCATCTCCTGTTTCATTAAACAATTCTGTTACAAAAGGTCCTTTACCTACACGTGTAGTGTATGCTTTTACAATTCCTAAAACACTTTCAATCTTGTTTGGACCAATACCTGTTCCCACAGCAAAACCACCTGCTGTTGGATGGGACGACGTTACAAAGGGATAAGTCCCTAAGTCAATGTCTAGTAATGAGCCTTGAGCCCCTTCAAATAGAACTTTTTTATTAGCTTCAACGGCATCATTTACTATAACGGTTGTGTCATCCACATAATTTTTTATTATTTTTGCATATTCTTTGTATTCTTCATAAACAGCTTCAAAATCTAATGCTTCTCCACCATAAATTGCTGTAATTATTTTATTTTTATTTTCAATTTGTTTTTTAAGCTTCTCTTTAAATACTGGCAGGTCAATAAAGTCGCAAATACGAATACCACTGCGTTCAACTTTATCCATATAACAGGGACCAATACCTTTTTTTGTTGTACCAATTTTATTTTTACCCTTTTTTTCTTCTGATAGTGTATCAATTACTTTATGATAGGGTAATACTAAATGTGCTCTTGATGATACTTTAATATTCTTAACAGATACACCAGCTGCTTCTAGGGATTCTGTTTCTTCAATAAAACCCTTTGGATCAAAAACAACACCATTACCGATAACATTAATCGTATCTTTGTATAAAATACCAGATGGAATTAAATGTAATGCATATTTCTTATCACCAACAACAACTGTATGACCAGCATTGTTTCCACCCTGGCCTCTAACAACGACATCTGCTTGTTTTGATAAATAATCTATTATTTTACCTTTTCCTTCGTCACCCCACTGGGCACCGACAATCACTAAAGTTGACATAAAACACCTCTTTCATTTTCAACAACAAAACAATACTATCAGATACTTATTGAAATGTCAACCAAATAGCGTATGTTTTATAAAATTTCTTGAATATCATTCGGTTTATTATAAAACATGTAATAATACTTCGTATAAATTTCACCTTTTTTATAAATCATTTCATCAAATAACGTATAATTATTCTCTTTTAATAAAAATTCTTGCTCTTCATAAACTTCATAGCTTTCTTTATAAACACTAAAGCCAACTTTTTCATAAGCTCTTTTAGCTCTCTTATTAAAGGCAGCTACACGAAGAATTATTCTTTTCATTTTATAGTGATCAAAAACAATTCTTAAATATTTTCTAATGGCCTGTGTCCCATAACCTTTATTGACTTCAGATGGATTTAGTACAATGCCCATTTCAGCCTTTCTAAAAAGCCAATTGATATTTTTTAAAGTAATATAACCCACTAAAATATCTTCAGTATAAATACCGAAGATATATTTTCTTAATAATTTATTTTTTGATCGGTACCAACGTTGACAATCATAAGCACTTATATAATTAAAATTATAGTGCAAAAGCCTTAGATCCTCATGCTTTCCCCAGTTTGTCATTTGTAAAACATCTTTTGGGTGTAACGGTTTAACACTAAGCATATTGATTCGTTTCACTTTCATGGCTAATGGTAGCAAATTTTGTGTATTCACCTAACCATGCCAGTTTAATGGTTCCTGTTTCACCATTTCTTTGTTTGGCAATGATTAACTCACCAATACCTTTATCTTCTGTTTCTTGATTATAATACTCATCTCTATAAAGAAACATTACAATGTCTGCATCCTGTTCTATTGCCCCAGAATCTCTTAAGTCAGATAAAATTGGTCGATGGTCTGCTCTTTGTTCTGGTGCTCTTGAGAGCTGTGATAAAGTCATCACAGGACAATCCATTTCTCTAGCCAAGCCTTTTAACCCTCTAGAAAGTGAAGAAATCTCTTGTTGTCTACTTTCACCTTTTTCACTAGTACTCATTAACTGTAAATAATCAATCATTATTAAATCAATGCCATGCTCCATTTTTAAACGTCTTGCTTTGGCTCGCATTTCCATTAAATTAATACCAGGTGTATCATCAATATAAACCTTCGCTTGAGCTAAACTAGCAGATGCTTTAGATAATGCAATCCAATCGTCATCTGTTAAATTACCATCTCTTACATCTCCAACTTTTATTAAGGCTTCAGTTGATAACATTCTTTGAACCAACTGTTCTTTTGCCATCTCTAAACTAAAAATTGCAACATTTTTTCCTGCTAAAGCAGCATTTTGACAAATATTAATTGCCAAAGATGTTTTCCCCATAGAAGGTCGAGCCGCTACTAATATCAAATCTGATCTTTGAAGACCAGATGTTTTTTCATCGATTTGATCAAAACCCGTTGATAAGCCTGTGATTGTACCGCCAGCTTCAGCCAGGGCTTCAATTTGGTCATAAGTCTTCTCTAAAATTTCATTAATAGGAACAAAGCCTTCACGATTTTTCTTTTGTGAAATATCAAAAATATCTTGCTCCGCTTTTTCAAGTAGTGCGTCTGCATTTTCTGAATTGTACCCTTTAGTAATAATTTCACTAGAAGTGCGGATTAAACGTCTTAAAACAGATTTCTCTTCAATTACTTTAGAATAATGTTCTGCATTTGTTGTTAAAATACCTGCATCTGTTAGTTTTGCAATATAATCTAACCCACCAACTTCTTGTAGTAAACCTAGGGTTTCTAGTTTAGACTTTAATAAAAGTGTATCAATGGTTTCATTGTTTCGATACATATCTATAATGACTTCAAAAAGTATTTTGTGTCCTTCTTTATAAAAATCATCTTTTTTTAACAATTCAGATGCAGTTGTTACAGCTTCAATATCAAGAATCATGGCCCCAAGGAGTGATTGTTCTACATCAACACTTTGAGGTAAACTTCGGCCTATATTTTCCATTTGTATCACCTTTCAAAATAGTATTAAAGCAATTTTTAGACAGATTACTCTTTTATAACATTTACCTTTAATTCTGCACTAATATTTTTGTATAATTTAACTTTGATTTTAGTCGTTCCTAAATCTTTAATATTATTTTCTAGAACCATGTCTTTTTTATTAATAGTAATCTTGTGATCTTTCTTTAATTGTTTCACAATATCTTTTTTTGTTACTGAGCCGAATAATTGTCCATTGTCTCCAGCTGTTTTAGGAATATTTAACTCAACGCTTTCAATTTTTTCTTTTTTCTCTAAAGCATCTTCTCTATTTTCAGCCTTTTTTTGTCGTTCATTCTTTTTAATATGCTTGTGAGCTTTAATTTTTCCCTCTGTTGCTTTTTCAGCTAAATTTCTTCTAAAAAGAAAATTTCTTGCATACCCTTCACTTACTTCCACAACATCCCCAGCTCTACCAGTTCCTTTTACATCCTTATTTAATATTACCTTCATAATTATTCTTCCTCCTTGTCTGTACTTTCATTAATTGATGTTAATAACATCTCTTTTACCTCTTCTAAACTTTTACCTTCAAATTGTGCACCAGCAACATTTAAGTGGCCACCGCCACCTAAACGTTCTAAAATAAGTTGCACGCTAATATTACCCTTTGATCGGCCAGAAATAAACACTTCTCCTGCTTCCGTTTTTCCTAAAACAAAAGAGGCTTCAATGCCTTTAATGGTTAGTAGTTGGTCTGCGCCTTGGGCTGCCAATATTTGCTTCTTATCAACATTTTCTTTATCAAATATTGATATCGCAATGTTTTCATTATGAATCTCAGCATTGCTTATAATATAGGCTCTATTAATATACTCTTCAAGATTATCCTGGAAGAGGGCTTTAACTTTTTCAGTATCTGCTTCTTGTCTTCTAAGGAAAGATGCTGCTTCAAAGGTTCTAACCCCTGTTTGATAGGAGAAGTTCTTTGTATCAACATAAATTCCAGCCAATAAGGCTTCCGCTTCTATTTTACTAATTTTTGTCTTTTGATTTAAATATTGAAGAAGTTCTGTTACCAACTCACAGGTTGATGAAGCATAAGGCTCTTGATAAATCAAAAGTGTATCTTCTATTACTTCTTTGCCTCTTCTGTGATGATCAATTACAATCACCCGTTTAATTTTATCTAGAAGCTCTGGGTTTTCAGTAAAGGATGGTCGATAAGTATCCACTACAATAAGTAATGTGTTATCATCAATGATTTCTTCTGCGCCTTCATTTGTAATAAATCGATAGTCATTATTATTTTTAAAGATTTCATGGATGTCTTCAATGCCTTCAGTTATTTCATTTAATAAAATATGGACTTCTTTTCCACGGTCTTCTACGCCTCTATACATTCCTATGGCAGCACCATAACAATCCATATCCGGTTTATTATGCCCCATGATAATAATGTTTGAGCTCTCATCAATAATAGAAACCATTGCATGAGCAACATTTCTAGCTTTCACCCGGTTTCGTTTTTCAACGGCCTTACTTTTACCACCATAAAACTGGTAATCATCATTTTTATAAACAGCTACTTGGTCGCCACCTCTTGCTAAGGATAGTTCTAAAGCAGCCTCTGCAATACTACCAATCTCTTTAAAATCATTCCCCTGTGCTGCAACACCAACACTTAATGTTGGGCTAATGGAGACTTCTTTATCAATCTCTCTAATACTGTCTAGAATTGAGAAGCGCTTTGCTTCTAAATTTTTTAAATACTTCTTTTCAAAAATAATTGTATATTTATTGGCATGAGTTTTTTGAATAAAACCATTGATTCGTACCGCCCAAAGATTAATTTCCTTTTGTATTTGACTAATAATCATTGGTTGCTCTTCGTCTTTTATTTCTTTTAAAAACTCATCATAATTATCAATTTCAATTGAAGCAATTACTGGATATTTATCTTCGTACTTCTCTTGTAATTTCTTAAGATCAGTAATGTCAATCCAATAAAGCATCATTATATAATCTATTCCTTTACTAGACTCTTTGTTTTGACTTAATCTTACAATGTTTTTGTGCAATCGATAAATTCTTCCGTTCTTTTGAATGGTACATTCTTCATCTTCATGAATTAAATCATCAATATTAAGTTCTGGAAAAGATGCTTCTATTTTGCTGCCAATTAAATCGTTTTGATCCATCATATCATTGAACTTAGAATTATACCATTTGATCTCACCATCTAAGTTAACTAAGGTTAAAGGAAATGGTAAATTGAGAATGGCATATTTTGCTGCAGAATCAATGTCACTTGATAAGGCTTCAATGTAACTTTGCCACTTTTTTTTCTGTCGACGTGAAGTAATCCATGTATAGTACAATAAATATAGAAGTACAAGAAAACCTAAGCCTCCGATGATGGGACTATGTAGTATTATGATTAGATCAAAAATACCAATAATCCATAAATAGATTGTATTTTGGAAATCAAATAATTTGCTCTTTTTAAATTCCATTGTTTCATCCTCCTTAAAGGCTTAATATTTCTTAATAATTCTTTTATTTTTCGTCTTTATTTTTTATTCTTCTAAAATCAAAAATCATATCTAACCAACCAATAATCGATAGGATGAACATGGCTTGAAATACTATCAATAAAACTAAAATTAAGCCTTTTAAAAAATTGTTAATGTTTCTTTGGTCCAAATAATAAAAAAGTATTGATGCGCCTTGAAATGCAAATACATAAATCAACACTAAGATGATATTTAATGATATTGTATTGAACTCGATCATACCTACAAGACCTGATAGATAAGACAAAACTAATATAAAGGTAATACCATAAATAAAATGCATTGGTAATTTAAAGTCAGAAAAATTTTCCATCTTGACTACAGGCTTGTCATTTTTTTGCATCACTAATCGATTCCCATGAAAAATCATAATCCCATTGACAAAACTAATGAGTACCATAATAAAAGGGATAATCGTAAGAATCTGATTAATAACCATATTTAAATCCATTTCTGAATTTTCTAGTAGACCCATGGATTCAATCATATCTTCTGAACTAAAAAAACTTTCCCTAAAAAATTCTGATATATGTAAATCTGTTCCCATATTTATCAAATATAAAACCATGGTGAAACTTAATAATACGGATCCACCAATCAATAGTTGAGCTTTTAGCGGTTTTGTTTCTCTATAGTAAGTATAACTTAAAACCAAACTCGTCAATACACCATAAATAGCAATAAAAATTGCATTAAATAACCCGAAAATAAAATAAGTCATTACAACTGCCATTGACAAAGTAAGAATACTCTCATGTATACTTCCTTTCTCTTTTAAAAGCAACAAAATTATGGGTATACCTGCTAATACAACGCCTAAAATTGGTATTAAAACTGATGCCAGTGCTATTAATACAACACCTAATGTTCCTAATATAACATTTCTAATATTCACTATTCTCACTCCATCTAATTCTTTATAGTCATTTTAACACAATTTTAAGATAAAAAAAAGAAGTGAATTTCTTCACTTCTATTATTCACTTACATATGGTAATAATGCGATTTTTCTAGATTGCTTGATTGCTCTAGCAATCTCTCTTTGATGCTTTGCACAGTTACCTGTTGCTCGACGTGGTAAAATCTTTCCACGATCAGTTATATATCTTCTTAAATTTCTTACATCTTTATAATCCATTGTTGCATCTTCGTTTTTACAAAGAAAACAACTCTTTTTTCTTCCTCTTCCGTGATATGCCATTTTCTATCTCTCCTTATACTAAAAGGGGATATCGTCATCATCTTCAACAGAACTGAAATCGTCAGGATTTATATCTCCTGAATCAGTCTGACCAGATGAGTTATTATTACTGTCTCCCCATTCTAAAAATTCAACTTTAAACGCGTTTACATCTGTGTAATAGTTCATATTCCCAGATTCATCTCTTGAGCTACTTGTACGAATTGAACCACTTACGGCAACTAATCGGCCTTTTGCTAAATAGTTTGCACAGTTCTCAGCTTGTTTGCCCCAAACTACAGTTCTAATGAAATCTGCTGTTGGCTTTCCTTGCTGTTCAAGTTCTCTTTTTTTATCTTTAGATAAACCTCTATCAATAGCTAAAGTGAAGTTAGCAACAGCTGTTCCACTGCCAGGAATATACTTCAATTCAGGGTCTTTAGTCAGTCTACCAACTAAGTTTACATTATTAATAAAAAGCCCCCCTTTAAATTACTTATCCATTCTCACGATAAGATCTCTTACAACATCATCGTTTAGCTTAAATTTTCTTTTTAAAATCGGATTAACAGTTGTTTCAGCTTCATAACTTATAACTGTGTAGTAACCTTCTGTATTATTTTTGATTTCATAAGCTAATCTTCTTTTGCCCATTTCTTCTACTTCAGTTACAGTACCTGCTTCAGCAATCACTTGCTTTGCTTCTTCAAGAATTTCTTTACGTCTCTCATCATCAATTGTTGGTTTAACAATATAGATTACTTCGTAATTTCTCATATTTACACCTCCCTATGGTCTAATATCGGCTCATAATTTGAGCAGAGAGTAGCACTTTGCTACATTCACTAAAACATTGTATCAGTCAATAAATAAAAATTCAAGGAATTTTTTTACTTTATTTCTTCCTCAATGACTTTCCCAAGAATTTTGATCCCTTCTACAATTTTATCATTCGGCATATTTGAGTAATTAATCCGCATGGTATTTTTATGTCCCCCATTTGGAAAAAAAGAGCCACCTGGTACATAGGCTACACCTTTTTCAACAGCTTTCACCATCATCTCATCTGTATCGATACCTTCAGGTAATACAACCCATGTAAACAACCCACCTTCAGGATAAGTATATTCTACAACATCTGGGAAATATTTCTTGATACTTGACATCATTAAATCTCTTCTTTCTTTATATACTTTTTTTAGCGACTCAATATGTCCTTTAAAATCGTATGTTTCTAAAAATAATGCGATCTGTCTTTGAGCTAAGGAACTCGTATGAAGATCAGCCCCTTGTTTTAATAAGATATATTTGTTAAGGATTTCTTCATCGGCTAAAACCCAACCAATACGCAATCCAGGACAAAATGTCTTTGAGAATGTTCCTAGATAGATTACCCGATTATCTGTATCAAATGTTTTAATCGGTGGTATGGCTTCCCCATCAAATCTTAACTCTCCGTAGGGATTGTCTTCAATAACAGGTAAATCATATGCGTTAGCTAAAGCTATTAATTGCTTTCTTCTTTCTAATGACCAAGTTTTTCCTGTTGGATTTTGAAAATCAGGTATAACATAGATCATACGTACACGATCATTGGATTGAATGGCTTCTTCTAAATCAGACATAATCATACCATGGTCATCTGTTTCAACTTCAACAAACTCACAACCACTGGCTCTAAAAGCATTAATGGCCCCAAGATAACTTGGACTTTCAACTAATACAATGTCACCAGGGTCTAAAAATATTTTTCCAGAA
>Ga0102926_1002409_pt1 | contig 10844 bp, 10 predicted proteins | sample SalPonR1_A_D2_MG_FD_78173 | JGI IMG/M metagenome (GOLD analysis project Ga0102926, IMG submission 78173) | Salt pond soil microbial communities from South San Francisco under conditions of wetland restoration - Salt Pond MetaG R1_A_D2_MG | ecosystem: Environmental > Aquatic > Marine > Intertidal...
AGAGGATGATATCCATTTGCCCCATAATGATAATTATATGCAGAACCATATTGGTCTCCATAAGTTTCACAGTTAGTTGAATCAAGATCAAATATTATCTCTTCCGGTGGTTTAAAATTGTGTATTTTATCAAGTAAGTTATAGTTTGCTTTCTGTAATTGTTTCATATTTTCTTTATTTGATTTGGTATTTACTCTTGAAATAGTAGATTGCGAAGCTAAAATATCTTTATTTAATATAGTCTGGAATATATTATCATATCTCAGATCATTTGCATCACTATCAGCATGGTAACCAGCGGCATTTTGATAGATTCTTTGCAAGATCACATCTTCGTTTTTGTGTTTTCTATGGTTGATATTATCATCAAAAGATAAATTTTCTTTAATTACTTGACTAAAGCCAATTTTATTATCAAATTCTTTGTAAAGTAATAGTCCTGAGTCTGACGTTAAATCTCCACCATTAAAATTTGTTTTCACTTTGCTATTGAAATTCATCGTTTTTTCTTATATCTTAGCCATATGGGAGGCCCTCCTTTGTGGTTTTTATGTTAGTACTATTATATAGTACTTGGGCCTCCCTTTCCATGATTTTTACTGATTTATTTCGGATATTTCTTTCACCCAATGTGTGAAATACCTTATTAGTTAAATTTGCTAACATAGCAGGGATAATGTTTATTTAGGGCTTTGGTTATGAATAATTCAGGCTAGTATTATTAGTTTTTACTTGGTTTTATTCTTTTTCCTGAGATATATGAAATTTCCCCATCATTATAGATAACAGAGTGTATCATATTTATTCTAAGTACCGTGCATTTAATTATACAATTTATCCTAACAAAAAAAATTAATAATATTTGCAGGACTTTTTAATAATTTATGGTATATATATATATAGATACTTTGGTAGGAACTTCAAATGGTAGTATATATAGAGGTGATAGTGTTGCTAAAAAAAGATACAATTCCAAATCTTATTATCGAACAAATTAAAAACAAAATTAAATCAGGAGAAATAAAGCCTGGCGATAAATTACCTAACAAAAATGAAATGGCAGAAATGTTCAATGTCGGTAAAAATTCAATAAGGGAAACACTTGCAGCTTTGGAATATCTAGAAATAATTAAAAAAAACAAAGATGGTTATATGATTAATTAAAATTTATACGAATTTCATAATAAGAGCTTAAAATTATATTCTAAATTGGAAAAGGATAAAATGAAAGATTTATTCGAAGTCCGTAAAATTATTGAATGTAAGTCTATTGAGTTAGCTATTAATAGGCTGACAAAAGAAGCTAAAAACAATATTGAAAAATATTTAAAGGAATGTGAAAAATACTCATCTATTCCCGATAAATATATATCGGTAAATCAAAATTTTCACCTTGAAATTATCAAAGCTGCTAACAATAAATTATTATTAACTGTCTATAAAAAAATATCTAACTTACTTTTTTTAGAAAATGATATAAAAAACTTAGAAGAAATAATTAGTAAATCTTTAAAATATCATCGCAAAATTTTCACTCATATGAACAACGATAATACTGAGCTTGCTAAACAGACTTTATTAGAACATCTAAATCATGTATATAATGAATCAAAATTATAAAGAATAGGGTGTTTAGAAATGAAAATAGATCCGATTGATAAAAATAGTTTGTCTGAACAAGTGGTGAATCATTTTATAGAGAAATTATTGAATGGTGATTTAGTAATTGGAGATAAATTACCAAGCGAAAGGGATCTTTCTGAAGAATTGAAAATAAGCAGAACAACTTTGAGAGAAGGTTTAAAAATACTAGATTTAATGAATGTGATAAAAAAAGAAGGCAAGAAAAACACTATAAGTTTAAATGATAGTAATTTATTGAAAGAATCATTAGAAATTCATATATGTACAAAGGATATAGATTACCTTGAATTATTGGAAATAAGGTCTATTTTAGAAACAGAAACAGTAATTTTAGCTGCAAAAAAAGCTCAAAAAGAGAATATTACTGAATTAGAAGAATCCCTAAAAAAAATGAAATCTAATAAAAATAACTTTAAACAATACGTTTTAAATGATGTGAAATTCCACATAAATCTAGCTAAATCAACTCAAAATAATGTTCTTTTGGAAATATACTCTTTAATCCAAGAACTATTAAAAGAATACCAACTTAAAATTATTAAGGAGAAAAATATACTCGAAAAATCATTAGAACACCATAAAATTATCTTAAAAGCTATTAAAGATAAAAACCCACACAAGGCAAAAGAAATTATGAAAGAACATCTAAACTTCACAAAAAAAGAATTTATTGATCTAATAACAAAAAATTAATTTTTTTAAGTAGGATGGTAGGAAGGAGGGAATTTAGTTATGTAAAAAATATTCTGAAATTTTGTTCATTTTTGAATTTTATTTTTTATAATTTCAAGGAGGTTAATATGACTAATAACTTAATCAAAGATGCAGAAAACTTAGCTTACAAATATGAACAAACTTATAAAGGCTGTTCACAGGTTGTTTTAGGAGCAATAAGGGAAGCATTTGAAAATCACAATGTACATACTAAAAAAATAACGGATAGTGTGTTTAAAGCTGGAACAGGTTTAGCTGGTGGTATTGGTTTGAAAGGCCAATCTTGTGGCGCCCTTACCGGAGGCGTTATGGTTTTAAGTAGCTTTTTAGGTAGAGAATATGATAATTTTGAAGACCCTGAAAAAGTTAGATTTGATTCATTTCGTATAGCTAAAAAATTAGTAAACAAATTTGAAGAAGAATATGGTAGTTCAAAATGTTATGATATCCATGAAGAATTGATGGGCAAACATTTCAATTTATGGGATGATGATGAATATGAAGCATTTGATGAAGCTGGGGGCCATGACGATAAATGTCCATCAGTATGTAAAAATGCTGTTAGATGGACCTTGGAAATCTTAGAAGAAGAAAATTTATTGTGATAGACATTTATTTAAATAAGGATGTGTTCTAATGAGCAAATTAAAAGGAAAAACAGCTGTTATAACAGGAGCTGGTAGTGGTTTTGGAAAAAAAACTGCATACACTTTTGCAAAAAAAGGAGCAAAATTAATATTGGTGGATATTGATTATGTTTCAGTTAAAGAAGTCTCGGAAGAAATCAATAATAATATGGATACAGAAAGTATAGCAATTAAGGCAGATGTATCAAACAAAGATGATGTAATGAATATGAAGAAAGAAACATTTAATTATATAGATAAATTAGATATTTTAATTAATAACGCTGGAAAAGCAAGATCAGCTAGAATTCAAGATATTTCTTTAGAAGATTGGCATGATCTAATAGAAGTTAATTTAACAAGTCAATATTTATGTTGCAAAGCATTTATCGATCATATGATCGAAAGAAAATATGGAAAAATTGTAAACGTTGCTTCTATATGTGCTGTCACCGGTAGAACTGTTGGGGTAGATTATTCCGCTTCCAAAAGTGGTGTTGTTGGTTTAACTAGAACTTTGGCAGCACAAGTAGCTCCAAAGGGTATAAATGTTAATGCTATAGCACCAGGACCTATTATTACTCCCTTATTTGAAGAAAACTTTACCCAAGAAGTAATAAATAAATTACAAAATACCATCCCTTATAAAAGAGGCGGGACTACAGAAGACATTGCAAACCTAATGCTCTTTTTGGCATCAGATGAATCTGGCTGGATAACTGGGGAAGTTATTTCAATAAACGGAGGTGCTTTTATGGGATAAAATTTCTTAAAATCTTTATCAATATTACTAAAAAATAGAGAGGTGTAAATTAATGTTAAATAAAAAGAATATTACTTTAATGCTAATTATTTTTATGTTGGTTTTTTCATTTGGTAATTCAGTTCAATCTGCTGATATGAATTTAAAAGTTGCTCATGTTTGTAATCCTGATCATCCTTATCACAAAGGACTATTGGAATTTAAAGAAGTTGTAGAAAAGAATTCTGATATTAAGGTAGAAATATATCCTTCCGGCCAATTGGGAGGAAGCGAAAGAGAATATGTGGAAAGTCTCCAAATGGGCACACTAGATATGTGTTTAGCTTGTACCGCGCCTTTAACTGGCTTTTCCGAATCTTTTATGGTATTAGATCTTCCCTTTTTATTTAAAAATAGAGAACATGCATATGAAGTCTTAGATGGCAAAATTGGTCAAGAAATACTTGATACTTTAGAAGATGAAACTATTAAAGGGTTATCTTATTTTGAAGTTGGATTTAGAAACTTTACAAATAATAAGCGTCCCATTAATAAGCCTGAAGATTTAAAAGGACTTAAATTTAGATTAATGGAAACACCTGTTCATCTTAAATCAGTTAGAGAGTGGGGGGGAATTCCAACTCCAATGGCTATTGGGGAAGTATTCACTGCACTTCAACAGGGTACTATCGATGGACAAGAAAATCCTCTTCCTATTATCGACACATTTAATTTTTTTGAAGTACAAGATTATTTATCCATTACACATCATTTTTATAGTGCTACCCCTCTCTTAATTCAAAAAAATATATGGGATAATTACAATCAAAAACAAAAAGAAGTTTTAATGGAAGCAGCACAAGCAGGTGCTGAGGTATGTCGTCAAAAGAATCAAGAGAAAAATGAAGTACTACTCGATAAATTCAAGGAAGCTGGTATGAAAGTAAATTATGCAAATCAAAAAGCATTTTTTGAAGCTTCTCAACCAGTTTATGAACATTTCAAAAAAGAATTAAATGAAGAATGGATTAATAAGATAATTGAAATAGGAGAAAAATACGAAAGAGAATTTTAGATTAACTAAAAACAGGGGGTATTACCCCCTGTTTATCCTTTTAAATTTTTATGAGGAGGGTATTAAAAAATGAAATACCTTGATAAATTAGAAGAAAATATTCTTGTAATTCTTGTATCAGCTATGACATTTGTTGTATTACTCCAGGTCGCAAATAGGTTTATAATAAACGCTCAAATGCAATGGACTGGAGAACTATCAAGATTTCTCTTTGTTTGGAATGTTTTTATAGCTGCAAGTTACGGTGTTAGAGAAAATGCTCATATTGGTGTGAAAGCAATAGTGAATTATCTGCCTGAACATGTATCTAAAATTTGTGAAAACTTAGTATATATTATTTGTTTAATTTTTAGTATATTGGTTATCTATTTTGGCTTTAGTGTCATAATTAGACAAACACAACTTGGACAATCGAGTCCGGCTCTTAGAATCCCTATGGGATTACCATATTTAGGGGTACCACTGGGTTTTACATTTATTTCACTTAGATTTATTCAGAAATTGTATGGGAATATTAGGAGTGATAAGGCATGATTCCTATAGTATTATTTGGAACTTTTATTATTTTGATATTGATTGGAACACCTATTGCTTTTAGTATAGGATTTGCCTCTTTAGTTACTGTAGTAGTATCAGATATACCATTATTAGTAGTGCCTCAAAAATTGTTTTTAGCAAGCAATTCTTTTCCATTATTGGCTATTCCCTTCTTTATGTTAGCAGGTAAATTAATGCAAGAAGGAGGAATATCTAGAAAATTAATTAACTTTGCTAACAATTTAATAGGATTTGTAGCAGGAGGACTTGGTATTGTTACTACATTATCTTGTATGTTTTTTGGTGCAATTAGTGGTTCTAGTACAGGAACAGTTGCTGCTATAGGCTCCATAATGATTCCTGCTATGGATGATAATGGTTATGATGACAGATATGCAAGTGCTCTTGTTTCAACAGCTGGATCATTAGGGATCTTAATCCCTCCTTCTATTCCCTTAATTATTTATGGTAATGTAATGGGAGTATCGATAGCAAATCTATTTACTGCTGGAATTGGCGCTGGGATAGTATGTGGGTTATTTATAATAATTTATAATGTGTTTATATCAAAAAGAAAAGGTTATAAAGGAATAGGTTACATACCTACCTTCAAAGATATATGGCAAAGTTTTAAAGATGCTATTTTAGCCTTATTAATGCCTGTAATTGTCCTAGGAGGTATTTATGGTGGAATTTTTACACCAACAGAAGCTGCTGCTATTGCAAGTTTATATGGTTTTATTGTTGGCTTTTTCATATATAAAGAATTTGGTATAAAAGATATGAAGGAAATCTTTTTGACAGCAATAAAAAATACTTCAGTAGTTATGTTAATAATTGCTGCTTCATCTTTTTTTGGATGGATTGTTTCCATGAATATGATTCCTCAAAAAATCGCTAATCTATTATTAGGTCTTGATATCAGTCAAGGTATGTTATTATCAATTATATTATTATTCTTGGTATTTATTGGTACTTTTATGGAAGGAAATGCATATATAATTATTTTGGCACCTCTATTTGCTCCTTTAATGACCAGTTTAGGAATAGGTTTAATACATTTTGGTATAATAATGGTTGTTTCTGTTTGTGTAGGAGTTATAACTCCTCCTTTAGGAGTTAATTTGTTTACTGCGTGTAGTATTTATCCTGTTACAATTGAAGGCATTTCTAAAAAAATACTTCCATTTTTCATAATATTAGTACTAACTTTGTTTTTAATAGCTTTTGTTCCTCAAATATCATTGTTTTTACTTTAAATATTTATTATTAGGAGGTTAATAATGAACTTAAAATTAAAAAATAAGGTGGTTTTAGTTACTGGAGGCTCCGGAGATATTGGCAAAGAAATTGTAAAAACTTTTAAAAAGTTAGGTTCTAAGGTAATTATTGGAGATATAGACCTAAAAAGTGTTGAAGACATGGTAGATAATTCAAATATATTTGCTCACAAATTAGATGTAACATCTTCAAAATCAGTACAAGAATGTATTGAATATGTAATTGATAAATTTGGTGATATTGATGTATTAGTCAATGTAGCAGGAGTTTTAATTAGAAAATCAGTTTTTGAAACTACAAAAGAAGATTTTGAAAAATCTTTATCTGTAAATGTAACAGGATCCTTTTTAACCGCTAGAGAAGTTGCTAAATATATGAAAAAACAAAATGGTGGCAAAATAATAAATATTAGTTCAATAAATGGCAAATTGGCAGCTGAAAATAGAGCAGCCTATGGTTCCAGTAAAGGTGCTGTAAATCTCCTTACTCAATCTTTAGCCTTAGAATTTGCTCAATATAATATTAATGTGAATGCTATTGCTCCAGGAATTGTAGATACAAAAATGGCAAAAGTAAGATTGAATACTCCAGAATTAAGAAAAAAATTTGAAGATTGTATACCTACCCAGGAATTAATACCAACTAAAGCTGTTGCTGAAAGTGTAGTATTTTTATCAACCCCATTTGCTAATCATATAAACGGTGAAATTATGTTAGTGGATGGAGGTTTAACAGCACGACAAGCACTGCCAATAAATGAAGACTTTAGAAAATAATTATACTTAAAATAAATTAATTTTAGGAGGTCAAATATGACAAAATATAAAACTGAAAACTGGTTTACTAGTCCTTGGAATTTTTATAAAGATGTAACTGAAAATATAAATTTTTCTGATAATATAAAATTGCACGATATTACATTGAGAGATGGAGAACAACAAGCGGGAGTTTTCTTTAATCCTTCAGAAAAAATTAGACTAGTAGAAAAGATGAATGAAATGGGTATACACAGAATTGAAGCAGGTATGCCAGCAGTTTCAAAACAAAATAAAGATATTATAAAAAAGATTTGTAAGAAAAATTTAGATTTAGATATATTTGCATTTTCACGATGTATGAAAGAAGATGTAAAACATGCAGTTGATTGTGGGGTAGATGGTATAGTCATAGAAATCCCTTCAAGTGAACATATTATTAAAACCGCTTATAAATGGCCATTAGAAAAGGCTATTAATTTAGCAATTGAGGCTACTGAATATGCTCATAAACAAGGCCTATATGTAGTCTTTTTCCCAATTGATGGTTCAAGAGCCGAAATGAATTGGTTTATAGATTTAATTAAAAAAGTGGCAAATGAAGGTCATATGGATGCTTTAGGTTTAGTAGATACTTTTGGAGCATGTTCACCACACTCTATTCCTTTCCTGGTCAACAAAATTAAAGAAGAAATTGATAAACCCTTAGAAGCTCATTTCCACAATGACTTTGGTTTGGGTACAGCAAATACTTTAATGGCTTTAGCTTCTGGAGTTGAAGTGGCTCATACAACTATAAGCGGCATTGGAGAAAGAGCAGGAAATGTAGCTTATGAAGAATTAGCTACTGCTTTGTTAACGATGTACAATATTGATTTAAATTTAGAGTATAATAAAATGTATGAATTATCTCAATTTATGAGAAATGCAGCCGATATCCCACTCGCAAATAATCAAGCTATAATTGGTAATACCTTGTTTAATATTGAATCAGGAATTATAGCTAGTTGGTATAAAAATTGTGAAAATAATAACCCATTGGAATTAACTCCTATTAAACCTGAATTTGTAGGTCAAAAGGCCCAAGTGGTTTTAGGTAAAAACAGTGGTATTGATTCCATAAAATTATATTTAGATAAATTAGATATTGATTCTACTGAAAAAGAGGAATTAAAAATTCTTGAAATAGTTAAAAAAGAATCTTCAAAAAACGAAAAATTATTATCAGAAAAAGAATTTCTAAATATAGTTAAACAAGTAATTAACTGATTTAAAATTTTCATTCTTTCCTCGCTTAATCTACTCATTGACTATTAACTTATCTTAATTTTCAAAAGAATCCACCTCTCCGGTGGAATCTTTTTTTATCCTAATCTATAAAATTGCAATGCGAAAAAATTATCTAATGTTAATTAGAATAATATAATTCCTAAAATGATAATAATAACGAATTTCGAAAATAAAATAAATTCGCCTTTTCACAGAACATTCATTATATAATTTACATTTGAGTAGGTGATTTTTGTGAAAAAGATATATAAAATTAAGGTAATTTCTCAAACCGTCATCAAATAGTTAAAAAATGACCTATAACCACCCTACTATAATTGAAATTTCTTTTTCTTTATAGTAGGGATTACTTTTCTATAGTTTTAACAAGTTTCATCTTTGTATTACATTTTTGGCATGTCATATTTGGCATCTTACTTTCTTCGGTTTCCTGATTAATCGCATACTCATCAACTATAAACCCAAAACTCTATCGACCATTCCACAATAGGACATTTAAACTCATTACACTTTTCTTTTTCCTCGTGGAATGAAATATGAGTTTTGGAACAATATTATTAAAAGAATATAGAAAAAATTCTATAATAAGATTGCCATCCAAGTAATTAACCAGTATTACATCTACTTAATTTCTGAAACCTCCATAATATTCTCTTATTATGGGGGAATTTTGATGTAAACTTATTATTCTTTACATTCTCCAATTATAGTATCTCCAACTAGTTCTGCATAATATTCAAATAATGGTTCATAACAACCCTCCTTATAACCTGCAGCTCTAGCCATTTTATACATCTCATGGGCTGCTATACTAACTGACATCGGAAGATCTTCTGGATTCCCCATATTAAACGCCCAAGCAAGTTCCCGGTCCATACCCCCTCTTGGTCCATAACCAGCTCTAGAATAAGGATCTTCTTCATTTCGTTCTAAAATTGCTTTCCCGAAATTTTTCATAACCCAACTTGAAGATGCTCCTCCACTAACTGCGTTATATAATTTACCTATATCCAGTCCCTTTTTTTTTGCAAACATAAATGCTTCAGCAAAACCAGCCAGATTAATATTGACCATCATATTATTAACTAATTTTGCAGTTTGTCCCATTCCTGCTTTTCCAAAATGGTTAATACTCCTACTAAAACTTTTTAAAATAGGAAGAACTTTATCTAAAGTTTGTTTTTTTCCTCCCACCATAGCTGAAAGTTCACCTTTTTCAGCTCCAATTCCACCTCCACTTACAGGTATATCAAGAAAATCAATATTTTTTTCTTCACACTTATCAGATAAAAACTTAGCCATTTCGGGTGATGTATTACCACCATCCATAATAATTTCACCAGGTTTCATTACTTCAATTAAACCATTTTCACCCGTTACTATATCCTCTAAAACATGCTCAACAGGAGACAAAGGAAGCATAGTTATAACCACATCTGATATTTCAGCTAATTCTTTTACTGAATTACAAGAATAAACACCATCTTTTTCTAAATCCTTCATCTTATCTTTATCTATATCATAAGCATATACTTCAAATCCAGATTTACTCGTGTTTTTTGCCATTCCACTTCCCATTTCACCTACACCAACAAAACCTACTTTCATTTTATTACCCCCTATTCTGACCGTAAAATTACTTTTAACTTATATCTATAGAAAATAGTTACTTCATATAATAAAATATTCCACTTTATTCTATTTTTAACATCTTAATTCCGTATCTACCTAAGCTCATCTACAATAATGTCACTGAATCAAAAATCACTTAAAATAAATTACTTGTTTTCATCCTTCAACTGCTCAATTAATTCTTTAATTTTTTTTATCATTTTCTTTTTCTCCATAATTTTTTTAATTTGAAAATCTAAAATATCACCCTCCTCAACATCCTCAGGCAAAAAACTAACAGCCAATCAATCTTCTCTTTCTCTTCCGGCCTGATCATTAAAACTGCATAATTACTTTCTATTCAATCTAATTTTAGTTGGGATTATCTATTTTTCAGGTTTTTTACCATAATCATTTTCACCAAGGGTACCTTCTTCAGCACATATTATCAATAAATAAATTCCTCCAATTACAGGAACTAATTCTATTAAAAGAAACCAACCGCTTCTATTTGTATCATGTAATCTTCTTACTGTAACTCCCAATGAAGGCAAAGTAACCAACACACT
>Ga0102926_1002410_pt1 | contig 10843 bp, 14 predicted proteins | sample SalPonR1_A_D2_MG_FD_78173 | JGI IMG/M metagenome (GOLD analysis project Ga0102926, IMG submission 78173) | Salt pond soil microbial communities from South San Francisco under conditions of wetland restoration - Salt Pond MetaG R1_A_D2_MG | ecosystem: Environmental > Aquatic > Marine > Intertidal...
AGAGCAGATTATCAAGCACCAAATGAAAATGTACAACTGCACCAGCTCTTACGCTGATCGTGCAGAATTTTTTGGTGAGTATTTCTACATTCTTCTCTGTGGAGCTGGAGCTGGTTTCTCTGTTCAGAAACACCACGTTAAGAAACTTCCAAAGATCGCCCAGCGTAAAAAGCAACCAAAGACGTATGTCGTAGAAGACTCCATCGAGGGTTGGGCAAACGCTGTTGATGTTCTTCTTTCTTCCTATTTCGTCGGCGGAGGCAAGCACCCAGAATATGAAGGACGTCGCGTCTTCTTTGATCTTTCCCAAATCCGACCAAAGGGAGCATTCATTTCCGGTGGTTTCAAGGCTCCTGGTCCTGATGGTCTTCGTCTTGCTCTTGACCGAATCGAACTTCTCATCCAGACCGTAGTTCTTGCTGAGAATGCCGATCGTCTTCGTCCAATTCATGTTTACGACATTTGTATGCACATGGCTGATGCTGTTCTTTCTGGTGGCGTTCGTCGTTCTGCTACAATTTGTCTTTTCTCCCTCGACGATGATGAAATGATTCGTGCAAAGACTGGAGACTGGTGGATCAAACATCCCCATCGTATGAGATCCAATAACTCGGCAGTCATCGTTCGCGATGAAGTCACCGAAGAAGATTTCATGAAAGTGTTTGAATCGATCAAGCAATACGGCGAACCAGGTTTTGTGTTCGTCGATTCAACTGAACATACAACCAATCCATGTGTGGAGATCGGTATGTTTCCCCAATATGAAGGTAAGTCTGGTTGGCAAGGCTGTAATCTTACCGAAATCAATGGAGGTATGTGTGACTCAAAAGAAAACTTCTTCAAGGCTTGTCGTGCTGCTGCTATTCTTGGTACACTTCAAGCTGGCTATACCGATTTCCGATTCCTTTCAGACACGACTAAGAAGATCTTTGACCGAGAAGCCCTTCTTGGCTGTTCCATCACTGGATGGATGAACAATCCAGAGGTTCTTTTCGACAAGAAGACCTTGAAAGAAGGGGCTGAGCTTATTCTTAAGGTCAACAAAGAAGTCGCAAAGATCATTGGCATTAATCCAGCAGCTCGAGCAACTTGCGTCAAGCCGTCCGGTAATGCATCCGTTCTCCTTCAAACTGCGTCTGGCATTCACGGTGAGCATGCACCAAAATGGCTCCGACATGTCACGATGAATAAGGAATCAGAAGTTTCTCAGCTAATCGCTAAGACGAATCCCGCTATGGTTGAAGAATCGAGAGGTTCTGCATCTGGAACAGATTACATGATCGCATTCCCAGTAATCTCTCCGGAAGGTTCAATCTACAAGGACGAACTCAAAGGTGTTAATCTGCTTGAGAAGGTGAAACTCGTTCAGCAAAGTTGGGTCGAATTTGGTACAGATACGGACCTATGCGTGGACCCACGGGTACGACACAATGTATCCAACACTGTCGATGTTCAAGACTGGGAAGAAGTCGGTGATTACGTCTACAAGAATCGTAAGTGGTTTGCTGGTATCTCATTCATGGCAGACTTTGGCGATCGGGCATTTGACCAAGCCCCATTCACTTCTCTTTATGATGCAGATGAAATTGTCTCGAAGTACGGTACTGCTGGTATCCTCGCCTCTGGGCTAATCGTTGATGGACTTGACGCATTCAATAATCTTTGGACTGCTACCGCTACGGCTCGTGGATTTGGTGAAACGCTCGATTATGATTCGCGTGAAAACTCGATGAAGAAAGATTGGGTACGTCGATTCCAACAGTTCGCCGATAACTATCTTGACGGAGATATGAATGTCGCCGATAACTGTCTCAAAGATGTTTATCTTCTCCATAGATGGAAAAAGATCGTGAAGAACTATGTTCCAATCAACTGGACCGATGAACTTGGTGAAAAGGGATTTGTCGCAGTCGATACCCTTGGTGGTGCAGCGTGTCAGGGTGGGGCATGTGAGGTGGACTTCTGATGAAAATCCGTATCGAATGTAACGAATGCTATACTGAAGCCATTATCGAAATCCTTGATGGGGACGCAGATCTTGTGGTCTGCTGCCCCTTCTGCCACGATCAGGCGGTCATCCAAGAAGAAGAAGTCGAAGAAAATGAATAAATAGAAAAAACATTTCTATGGACAGACCTATGAACTTTGCAGAATTTATCGGAGAATCTTTCGACAAATCCCTTCCTATCGAAAGAGAAATTCCACCCATCGCCTATGTTGCCGATCAATGGCAATTCGAGATGGGATCTAAAACTCATGCCGTAAGGTTTGAGCGTGGTGAGAGATTCGGAAAGAAATCGATCGAGATTCGATCAGGTATAATCCGAGGAAAGAAGATATCTCCCAAAATTACGGGAGTTACTGATATTCGTCTCTATCTTTCGACTGTAATGAAAGCGGTCGAAGAGGCTATTGAGAACCCGACCATCAAGCTTAAACAGCGTCGTGATGGATTTGTTCTTGTCATTCCATCTAAGATTTACGAAAAATTCGGCTATCGAATTGCTCGTATTCTACGAATGAGATTTAGAGGAAAATACAACGTCTCAGATTTAGATGAGTTTCCCTTTTCTGATTCATACAATGCGATTTACCTTGTTCGACAGGGTAAACGATTTGACGCTGTGTTCAATAAGATCGCAGATCATTTTACTATTCCCACTCCAGTCTTTTCAAAACCCGAACCGGTTCTTCAAGAGCCGGTAAAGACGCCACTCGATTTTGATCGTCCACCTGAAGAGATCGAACCGGAAAGAAATGTTGATCCAATCCCAGCCGATCCTTCGGGCAAAACGGAATTGACCCCAACTTCTTTTGATACTAAGAGTGTCGTAAGACGTCCATTCGAAGACAAAGTCGATCAAGTAGAAAAAGAACGAAAGAAAGCGGTACTCGATACAGTACCAACAATTGAAGAAGCATATGATACCAAAGATGCAAAGAAATCTTGGTATAATGTTCTTTATCATACAACCCTTCAACGCAAATCATATTCTTTTAATGAAGACGATCCAATCGTAGAACAAAAAGATCTCGAGCTCGCTCTTTGGTATGAGAGAAATGTCGGCGCGCCGGAATTAGACAATATGATGCTTTGTGCCGCTCTTGATCTTTCGGGTTATGGGGTTAAAGACATCTATTCTGATTATGGTAAAAACTATTTCTCGAACGGTATTCATAAGTCATACGTTCCATCTATTTCTGCTGAAGAACTTTGGAAAAAGATTCCCCAAAGAAAAGCAACATTTGAGAAAGTCTATCCGATTATGCTCAATTATGAAGAGGTCTTCAAGACCAAACTTCATGCTCTTGGCATTCAGAAATGGGAAAAGCCGAAACATAGTGGAACTCTTAGATCGTCTTATTTCAGTGTAAACTATCACAAATTTACCGATGAGCAATTGAGAGATATGCTCTATCGCGATCTTCAATCGGCTAGTGATATCCCAGATGAGGATATCTTCGTTGAGAGAGAAGAGGGTGAAGGTAAAGATGCTCGAATGCAGAAACGTATCGCGTATGAGTATCAACTTAAAGAAAAGGGGTATACCGTTGTATCTACAATTTTCAATAGTTCGGCCGGTGAACTTATGAGGCGCGCTCAAAGCGCTGATGAGGTATTTGCTCTTGTAGATACTACTCCGAAATATCATACCCCAGGATATTTCGGTCTTCTTTCAAACGATCATGAGGTCTTCAAGCGATCCTTTATTGGAACTTGGCTCTCCACTGGTGGTACAATTTCCTATTCCCTTACCGGAGAAGGTGGTAAAAATCTCGGTATCAATAACGAGATGCTGGAAGAAAATTTCTGGGTTCACAATTCAGAAAAAGATGGTGGATTTGCCAGCACCGACGTAAAGAAAGAGGTTCTTCAGAGTCCACGAGTTCAGTCTCATCTTGGATCTCTTTATGCCCAAACCCAAGAGTTTTACCGAAACAAATATGGTAAGAAATACGATTCGACGGTTGTCAAACTCTACCGTGGTGTCGGTGTTGACAATCTCGAAAAGTATATTCCGTCTCCAGCCGAATCTTGGTCAAAGGACAAGAGTACCGGTAAGCGATTTGCAAAAATGATGTCAAAGCATAAGTATAGTAATGGTACTATCATGTATGCTGAGGTACCGATCCAATATATACTCATGTCATATGAAGCACAAAGAGATTATTGGGCAGCCGAGAAAAACCTTAAGGGTAAAAAGGAATTTGTAGTCATGGGTGGCGCTTTCAATCATGTTCCGATTTATGAATACGATCCTTATGCGAAGGAAGTTGGAACACAGACACTATCATTTGCGGAGTTTACGATGAACGAAGAGAAATACAAAGAAGGCGAGAAACAGATCAAGATTGTGCCTCCAAAGAAGAAGGACACAAATACCGGTCTTGGTGTTGATCCAAATGAGTGGAAGACCCGCGGTAAAATCGGCGAAACCCCATCTGAAGAATGACTTGGCTGTGGAAAGGTAAACCATTTACCTCAGACATGATTGGCGACTATCAAGGTTTCGTGTACATGATCTCGGAAAAATCCACCGGCATGAAGTACATCGGAAAGAAGAATTTCTGGTCAGTCCGAAAGGCACGCCTCAAGAAAGGTGAAAAGAGACGGAAGTCGGTCAAGAAAGAATCAGACTGGATGACGTACCACGGATCCTCAGAGAAGGTCCAGTCACTTCTTGAAGAACATGGTGAGGATGCATTCATTCGAGAGATACTTTACCTCTGTGAGTCAAAGGGTGAACTCTCGTACCTTGAAGCCAAGGAACAGTTCGATCGCGAAGTCTTGCTTCGAGACGACTACTACAACGGGATCATCAACTGTCGCATCAACCACAACACGGTGAAAAATCTCAAAAAGTAGTTTACAGAAGTAATCATCCGTGTTATAATAAGACAAATGTAACCACCGGAATATAACATGATCCTTATTGACTACAACGGCGTGGCCATGGCCACGATTTTTGCGGCTCAGGTCGACATTCAAGAAGACCTGATTCGTCATATGATCTTCAACTCCCTTCGAATGTACAACAAGAAGTTTCGCGATAAGTATGGCGAAATGGTCATTTGTTGTGATGCTGGCGGCAACTGGCGTCGAGATTTCTTTCCTCAGTACAAGCAATCTCGACGTGACGATCAGGCCAAAGATGAAGCTGGCAAATGGGACGAGATCTTTCGTATCATGAATATGATTCGAGATGAACTCACGGAAAATTTTCCCTACAAAGTCATTCAAGTCTGGAAGTGCGAGGCCGACGATATAATCGGTACTCTTGTCGAACAAACTCAAGAGTTTGGTCAGCACGAGGAGGTCATGATCGTATCAGTCGATAAGGACTTTGGCCAACTCCAAAAGTACAACAATGTTGCTCAATTCAATCCTCGTACCAAGAAGCTCATGAAGGAAGATAATCCGCATTCTTTCTTGTTCGAGCATATCTGTAAGGGTGATGGTTCTGACGGTGTTCCAAATGTTCTTATGCCCGACGATTTCTATCTTACTGAAGGTCGGGCTTCACCGATGACAGCCAAGAAAATCACCGCCTGGGCCGCAGCTGAAGATATCGAAGATGCGATGGGTCCTGAGATCTACCGTAACTTCCAGCGCAATAAGCGTATGATTGATCTTACCATGACTCCTGACGCCCTCAAAGACGAAGTTATAAATACTTTCGATGAATACAAAGTGCCGCCTAAGTCGAAGGTTCTTCCCTTCCTTATCAAAAAGCGGTGTAGAAACCTGATTGACAGTGTAGGAGATTTTCTGTAATGCGAAAATTCGTTTATGAAGTCCTCGATGAAGTCGCCAAGGCGAAGTCGAAGAAGGACAAGGTTCAAATCCTTAAGAACAATGATTCGGGAGCGTTAAGAGACGTCATTCGCGGATCACTCGATAAGACCATCGTCTGGCTACTTCCAGAAGGAGATGCTCCTCCTTATACTCCAAATCGTCCAGAGTCGGTCCCTTCCAATCTGCTCAAAGAATGCATGAAGTTCGCTTATTTCGCCAAGGGCGGAAAAGGACCAAAGCTTATGCAGGTCCGTCGTGAACAAATGTTTATCGGTGTTCTTGAGTCGATCCACCCGAAAGATGCAGAAATTGTAGTTGACATGATCAACAAAAAGCCTCCTAAGGGTGTAACTCGTCAAGTAGTCAAGGAGGCCTTTCCGGGTTTGCTCCAAGACGAATAACAACAAAGCGGAGAACAAATCAATGATTTCAGCTCAAGTCGAACGTCTTCAAAATGATTCACTCAATCTTGAAAGCTTCATCAGACAACTAGAACACGAGGGAGACCTCGATCGAATGGAGAAGATCAAGGCAAAGAAGACATATCTTGATAAAAGAATCGCTGAAATTGTAAGATAAGGGAGAAAACTGTTTACAAAGGAATCCTGGTAGGTTATAATAGACCTATCAGGATTTTTTATGAAAGGAAACCGGATGAGACAAGACCACATCGTAACGTTTGCTGATACACCCTTCATCCGCTCATTTGTACACTCCGGAGTTTCGGGTCACCCCTACTTTGAAAACCTCGACAAGACGGTTATCGATGCCGTGGTCGACACTCTGGTTGATGCGAAACTTTATGATAAAACAGATGGTCGTATAATCGTGATGGTGCAACACGTCGATCAAGCCGTGGATCATCTCAAAGCTCAATTAGATACACTTTGAAAGGAAACTGAATGTCCAATGAATGGATTACAATGCAAAGTCGTATTGCTCGACTAGCAATAGAACGTGGACTTTGGGAACTGGCACCCGACAATGATGTCTGTCCTGTCAATCCCCAACAGCCAATCCTCGCAAAGATGGAAGCAGGTGATTATGTTGGTCCGGTCATGGCCGGATCTTTCGATTGGGATGGTCCCGCCGGAGATGGAGTTGTCGAGTATGTTCTCGTCGAGAATACCGGCAAAGAAGATCTCCTCGAAAAATTCATTCCTGTTAGGAAAACAAATCAATGAACCACTTTGAAGAACAGCGACGGCTCGAGAAGCTCGTCGCAAAAGCAAATCGAGAAAAACTCTGGCAGGACGGAAATAAGACCTGGGCTCCCCATCGTGCGATCATCATCGCAAAGGTTCAAGGTAAGGTCTATGGGCCATTTCCTTCGTATCTTCTAGACTGGTCGATCGTAGATCAATTTGCAATTATTGAAAAGGAAACAGCATGAAAGTTGGATTTGATACCGTTGAAAGGTCTGAAGACGTTGAACGTTGGACTTGGCCGACTCTCTATAAGCGAGACTCCAAAGGAAAGATCCGTGAATGGATGATGCAAATCGAGGTGGTAGGTCCTAAAGCCGCGCATCGAACAGTTTCTGGACTTCAGGGTGGAAAGAAAGTCGAGTCCGGTTGGAAGGAGGTTTTCACAACAAATGAAGGTCGTTCTAACGAACGTCTTCCTTTTGATCAAGCAGTATTCGAGGTCGAAGCGAAATACAAAGATCAAAGGGACAAAGATGGATATGTCCTCGAGCTCAAAGACGTCGACAAGGTCCGAACCAAGTTTGATCCCATGCTGGCCGACTCGTACGACAAGCGTGGAGTCGATTTCGCCCGGAAAGTTTATGCTCAACCGAAACTCGATGGTATTCGGTGTATCGCCCGAGCAGACGGTCTCTGGACTCGGTCCGGCAAACCGATTGTCTCTTGTCCCCACATCATTGAAGATCTTGAACCGTTTTTTCGAGATTTTCCCGATGTCGTACTTGATGGTGAACTCTACAACGATGAGCTCAAGGACGATTTCAACAAGATCACGTCTCTTGTTCGGAAAACCAAGCCGAAGAGAGAAGATCTTGAAGAATGCGCTGAGCTCGTTCAGTATCACGTATACGATGCATTTGATCCTAACCAACCAGAGAGAACTTTCTTAGACCGATACGTAAATTTTGTTTCTATTTTCGAACTTACACCTGTCACGAAAGTTCCTACCTCTGAGGTTGGCTCTCCAGAGATGCTCGATCAAATGTACGGAACTTGGCTCAAAGCTGGTTACGAAGGCCAGATGATTCGTTACGATACTCCATACGAGAACAAGCGGAGCAAGAACCTCCTCAAGCGTAAGGAGTTCATTACTGAAGAATTTCCGGTCGTTGAAATTGAACAAGGAGAAGGAAACTGGGCTGGATATATCAAGATCTTCTATGTAGAGTTCGAACCAGGTCGAGTTTGCGGTGCTGGTGTTCGTGGTGACCAGGCCACCCTGAAAGCTCTCTTTGATTCTCGTAAAAAGCCTGATTGGGCAACTGTTAGGTTCTTCACGCCAACACCCGACGGTGTACCGAGGTTCCCGGTCGTAATCGATTGGGGTTATGGAGAAAGGGCCGACTAATGGAAATTTTTATCGTATTTCTCATACTTGGATGGATGATATCGGTAGGAATTCTTTTGTTTTGTTATTTTCATCCGCATCGCAATGAACCATTCATGAGGCACGAACTCAATAACATTCTTACGAAAGCATGGATTGGGTTGTTCGGATTTTCCTGTATTCTTTACGGTTTACATTGATCATTGTTTATGATAGGATGCAATAATGAACATCTTCATTCTTCACGAACACCCAAAAACCGCAGCAGAAATGCAATGCGACAAGCATGTCGTCAAGATGATCCTTGAATCGGCTCAAATGCTGTCAACGGCCCATCGTATGCTTGACGGCGAAAAGATCAAGGTTCCATCTAAGTCCGGTAAGCGGATGGTTTCAAAGTATGTCCATCCTAAGCCTTCTTTTGATAGTGTTCTGTACGGTGCGGTTCATCACAACCATCCTTGCACCGTCTGGACTCGCGAAACTTCAGCAAATTACTACTGGCATTATGATCATTTTCGTGCCCTTTCGTACGAATACGAATATCGATATAACAAGAAGCATAAGTCGTGGGAAAAGCTTAGGGATATTCTTTCTGAATGCCCAAAAAATATTCCAACTGGTAGTCTCACTCAATTTGCCCTTGCGATGAACCATCAACCACAATGTATCATCGAAGACGATCCGGTTGAATCCTATCGTCGATATTATCACACCAAAATCGAGTATATGCCGATGGTATGGACTCGTCGTGATCCACCCGACTGGTTTAGAAAGGAACTTCTCAATGAGCAATCTGGCTAAGAAAAGAGCGATTGAAGCCAAACTCAGAGATCCAGCTTCAACTGAGGCCGAGAAAGCCGCGGCGCGAAAGATGCTTGAGAGGTTTGTACATACTGAAGAAACGAACAAATCTATTCTATGGTCTTATCGTTTACCGACCGAGTATGGCGGAATCGATAGACTTCAAACCCTTACAGCAATACTTAGATTAAAAAATGAAAGACCAGACCTCAACATACGTATGATGGGCGATATAATCTATTCTAGCGATAAGACTGTTCTTGAAAACATCAGAACCATCGTGAATCGTGATCTTTCTGCTCAAAGGGCCAGACAATTTACTAATGCCGCACGACAGAAAGCATTTCAGGAAATGAAGACGAAACAATCATTCTGGTCAAAGATCAAAGAATTCTTCGTATAGATAATTCTATACGGAGGTATAAAATGCCAGAATATACGATGATTCATAAAGAGACAGGTGATACTGTTACTCTTCATCTATCGCTTACTGAAAGAGAAGATTGGTTAAAGGAAAATCCAAATTGGAAACAAAAGCTTAATACGCCTGGTTTTGTCTCACAAGTTGGAAGCAATCTTTCAAAGACCGACGGAGGATGGAAAGAAGTCCTTGGTCGGGTAAAGAAAGGTTCCGGTAGAACAAACACAATCAACACATGAATTCTAGAAAAAGTGGCGGTTCGGTCATAAAGAGGACCGACATAAACACCTATCATCCTATTACGAAAAATCAGGGTGCCGCATTTGATGCATGGGCAAAGGGTCAGAACCTTATTCTATCGGGGTCTCCGGGTACAGGTAAAACATTTCTTGCCATGTACTTTGCTCTTCAAGAGGTGTTTGAGAAACAGAATGAGTACGACAAGATTGTTCTCGTTCGATCAATAGTTCCAACAAGAGAAATAGGATTTCTTCCTGGTGATGAGAAGGAAAAGCAACAGGCATATGCCAAGCCTTATCTTTCTCTTGCGACCGAAATCACCGGTCGAGATTCAGCTTGGAATATGATGGTCTCATCAAAGTCCATTCAGTTTGAATCAACTTCATTTATCCGTGGTGTCACATTTGATGACGCAATCATCGTAGTGGATGAGATGCAGAATCTCAACTTCCATGAACTCGATTCTGTCATTACTCGAGTAGGTGAGCGGTGTCGAATGATTTTCTGTGGTGATTACCATCAGTCCGATTTCCAGAAACAATCCGAAAAGAATGGAATACTCGACTTCCTTGAGATCATCGATCATATGAGAGATTTTACGATCGTTCGATTTGGTTGGGAAGATATTGTCAGATCAAACTTCGTCAGAGACTATATAATGACGAAAGAAATGATTCAGGAGAAGAAAAATGAAAAATCTAGCAATCGTCGTGGGTCATAATTCCCGAAGTCAGGGTGCTGTACGACCGGATACCGGCGAATCCGAATACTCTTACAATACTCGTCTTGCCAAGATGATTAAAGACGAGGCCGAAGGAAGTGGCATGCGGTGCGAAATTTTCTATCGGCGACCAGGATTAGGATATACCCGAGAGATTCGAGAGGTTTATCGAGAAACCGATTCATGGGGTGCTGATGCCACGATCGAGCTTCACTTCAACGCAGCCGGAAGTCCTCATGCATCTGGTACTGAGACGTTTACATCGGGCTCTGCTCGTTCAGCTATCCTTGCTCAAGAAGTTCAGATGGAGATGGTTGAAGAGCTC
>Ga0102926_1002413_pt1 | contig 10840 bp, 6 predicted proteins | sample SalPonR1_A_D2_MG_FD_78173 | JGI IMG/M metagenome (GOLD analysis project Ga0102926, IMG submission 78173) | Salt pond soil microbial communities from South San Francisco under conditions of wetland restoration - Salt Pond MetaG R1_A_D2_MG | ecosystem: Environmental > Aquatic > Marine > Intertidal...
CCTCCAGCCCCTGCTCGCCATGCCGCCAGAAGATGTAGCCCATCCCCGGCAGCCCTTCCTTCTGAGCATACGAGTTCATCCTGTCGCAGAACGCGCGGCTGCCGCCGGTCTTGGCGGGGATCGCGCGGATCTCGGTCCCGTCCTGCTCGAGCGTCTTCGCGAAGATCGCGAAGCCCGAGCCGCGGAAATGGTCGGAGACGTCCTGCATCTTGATCGGGTTGCGCAGGTCGGGCTTGTCGGTGCCGTACCAGAGCGCCGCCTCGCGGTAGGTCAGCCGCGGCCAGTTCCGGTCGACGCGCCGGCCGTTCCCGAAAGCTTCGAACGCCGCGTGCAGGACGGGCTCGATCGCCGCGAAAACATCGTCTTGCGTGGCGAAGCTCATCTCGAGGTCGAGCTGGTAGAAATCCGTGGGCGAGCGGTCCGCGCGCGGATCCTCATCGCGGAAGCAGGGCGCGATCTGGAAGTACTTGTCGAAGCCCGCCACCATGATCAGCTGCTTGAACTGCTGCGGCGCCTGCGGCAGCGCGTAGAACCGGCCCGGATGCAGCCGCGACGGCACGAGGAAGTCGCGCGCCCCTTCCGGGGACGACGCCGTGATGATCGGCGTCTGGAACTCGGTGAAGCCCTGGTCCCACATCCGTTTGCGCAGATCCGCCACCACGGCCGACCGCAGCATGATGTTGTCGTGCAGGCTCTCGCGCCGCAGGTCGAGGAAGCGGTACCGCAGCCGCGTCTCCTCCGGGTATTCCTGATCCCCGAAAACGGTCAGCGGCAGTTCCGCCGCCGCGCCCAGCACCTCGATATCGCGGATGAAGACCTCGATCTCGCCCGTCGGGATCTTCGGGTTCACCAGTTCGGGATCGCGCGCCTTCACCACACCGTCGATCCGGATGCACCATTCCGACCGCACGGTCTCGACCTCGGAAAACACCGGGCTGTCGGGGTCGGCCAGCACCTGCGTGATCCCGTAGTGGTCGCGCAGGTCGATGAACAGCAGGCCGCCGTGGTCGCGCACCCGGTGCACCCAGCCGGCAAGACGCACCGTCTCGCCCACGTCGGACTTGGTCAGGTCGGCGCAGGTATGGCTGCGATAGGCGTGCATGGAGGTCCCCCGGGGCGGGCTGTGTCAGGTCCGCGCCGATACACCGCCTCAGGGCGTGGAAGTCAAGGGACGCCGACCCGCCCGCGCCGCCGCGCCGTCCGGCACAGCGAGCGAGAACACGCACGCCGCGTCGCCCAGCGCCCCGCAGGCTACTTCGGCGCAGGTCGTCTCGGGATGAACGAGCGCGCGGAACTGCCGCTCGAAAAGGCCCGCGTGGTAGAAGCAGAGCGGCCGGTTCGCGCGCTCGCCCCGGATCAGCGGGTTGTCGTGGATCGCGAAGCGCGCGGCGTTCTCGATCTCGAACTGTCCGCTTCCCGCGAAGGTCCAGGCCTGCTGCTCGGTCCGCCGCGACAGGAGCCAGGCCGCCGCGGATGTCGGCATCCGGGCGAGAAGCTGACGGCCCCGCCCCGTCAGCCGGTGATCGAGGATGAACTGCGCGGCGCCCTCACCCGCCCGCTTGCCGATGGCGTCGGCGTCGTCCGGCCAGAGCCGCCGCACCGCCGCGTGCAGCCGCGCGGCCTTGTCCTCGCGGACCGGCTCGTCGACATCCGGCAGGCGATGGATCTGCGCGTCGCGAAGCGCCTCGTCGAGCGCATCGCGGCCGATCATGGCCTCGACCGCGCCCGCGAGCTGAAGAATGACCATGGGGCTGATGAAGCCCAGCCTGTGAGGTCGTCGAAGGAGTCCTGCGGTCGGAGCAACCATGTCCAGTGTTCTTTACGTTCCTGTCGGCGGTGGTCCCGTCGTCGCGGTTACAATAGTGAACAAAATCATCCCTTCCTGACGCAACTCAAAAGCGCAGGAAAAAATGTAAACCGTTCCTGACAGTCAGGCGGAGCCAAGCTCGAACCGGCAGGCCGCCGCGCCGCAGGCACAGCACGCGGCCTCACGGGCGCGGACACGGTCGCTGACGAGAACCCGGAACAGCCGCTCGAAGACGCCGCAATGCCAGCGGCAGAGCGGCCCGGCCGCGTATTCGCCGCGCACCACCGGGTTGTCGTGGATCAGGAACACCGGCGGCCGGCGGGACGCCACTTCGAACCGCCCCGACCCCGCGAAGGTCCATGCGTTCTTCGCGATCGCCCTGGCGAGCAGCGGCGCGGAGAGCGCCGCCGGCAACGCCTTCAGCACCGCCTGCGCCGGCCCGGGGATACGGTGCGCGAGAATGTAGTCCGCCGTCCGCACGCCGGCCTCCCAGGCGAGCGAGGGGGCGAGATCGGGGATCTGCGCGCGCATCGCCTGATGCAGACGCGCGACCGGCTCCTCGTCGATGAGGCCGGTCGTGTCGGGCATCTCGAAGACGCCCGCCTCCGCCAGAAGCTCGTCGCGCAGCACCTCGCCGCCCGCCTTCTCGAGGAGCGGCAGAAGCTGGGTCAGCGCGTTGGGGCCGATCCGGCCTTGCACGGGAGACCGGGCGAGCGGGACCGGGGCGGGCGACATCACGGGCTCAGGTCTCCTCCATCTGCTCCCGGCTGCCGCCGCAGGCCATGACCTCGGCGTCGCGCCCGCCGGCGCGCAACTCGGCCCCGTTGGGCATCCTGAAGTTCTGCGACCGGTCCGCCGCACGCTCCTTCATCTGCGCCTTGACCGCCTCGCGCCGCTCTTTGGCGCGGGCCGCGCGGTCGGCGGCGGCGTCCCAGTCCTCCATCTGCGCCTCGGCGATGGTGCGCGTCTCGTCGAAGTCGAAATGCACGTTCTTCTTCGACTGCGGTCCGGTGTAGCCGACCTTGCCCAGATCGTAGAACGTCCGGCTGACGCCCGCCTTGAAGAAGGCCTTGAGGCAGCCCAGCAGATACCGCCGCCGGAAGCCGGTGCCGCGCCAGGGATAGTGGAACAGCGCCTTGCGCATGTAGAAGCGACGGTAGTTGTGCATCACCCGGTCGAGCAGCGTGGCCCGGTCCATCGCGGCGGGCGCCATGATCGGCGTGACGAAGTTGTATTTCGAGAAGTCGAACACCTCGACCTTGTCGCGCATCTCCTGGAACAGCGGCGTGAACGGCCAGGGCGTGTACATCGACCAGTTGGCGAGATCCGGCTGCCAGTCCCACGCCATCCGGAAGGTCTCCTCCAGCGTCTCGGGCGTCTCGTTGTCGAGCCCCACGATGAACTGCGCCTCGGTGAAGATGTCGGCCTCGCGCAGCAGCCGGATCGCCTCCTTGTTCTCGGAGACCTTGGTCTCCTTGTTGAAGAGGTCGAGCTTGAGCTGCGCCGCGGCCTCGGTTCCGAGCGAGACGTGGACAAGCCCCGCCTTGCGGTAGAGCGGCAGAAGATCCTTGTCGCGCATGATGTCGGTGACCCGCGTGTTGATCCCCCACTTGACCTTTTCCGGCAATCCCCGTGCGATCAGCTCCTCGCAGAACTGCACGAACTTCTTGCGGTTGATGGTCGGCTCCTCGTCGGCGAGTATGAAAAATCCGACATCGTGCTCGTTCACCAGCCGCTCGATCTCGTCCACGACCTTGATCGGATCGCGCACCCGGTAATCGCGCCAGAACTTCCACTGCGAGCAGAACGAACAGGTGAAGGGACAGCCCCGCGCCATGTTCGGGATCGCCACGCGCACGCCCAGCGGCACGTAAATGTACTTCTCCCACTGGATCAGCGACCAGTCCGGGTCGAGCCCGTCGAGATCCTTCACGGTCGAGGCGGCTTCCGTCGCCACGATCTCGTCGCCGTCGCGGAACGCCAGCCCCTTGATGTTCCGCCGCTCCTCGGGCCAGCGACCGTCCGATACCGCCTGCATCAGCTCGGTCACGATCTCCTCGCCCTCGCCGCGCACGATGACGTCGATCCAGGGCGCCTCGGACAGGACCTGCTTGAACATGAAGGTGGCGTGGACCCCGCCGAGGACGCGCAGCGCCTCCGGCACCTCTTCCTTCGCGATCTCCAGCACCCGCTCGGCCACGTAGATCGACGGCGTGATCGCCGTGGTGCCCACGACGTCGGGCGCGATCTCGCGGATCCGGGCCCGCAACTCCTCCTCCGGCAGGTCGAGCGTCATCGCGTCGATGAACTCGATGTCGTCGAACCCCGCCCGCCTGAGCGATCCGGCGAGATACGCCACCCAGGCCGGCGGCCAGTTCCCTGCGATTTCGGCGCCGCCGGAGTGATAGTTCGGATGGATGAAAAGGATGCGCATCGGCTCCGTGCCTCCCGGTTTGTGTAAACTTGAGTTTACATTTGATGTGACAAGGAAACTTGACACAGATCAACCTGCGGCCAATTCCGGCCGACGCGGGCCCGATCCCCCCGGAAACCTTTACAAAAACACAATGTCAGGACAAACTGTCGCAGCAGCTCATGGAACGGCACGGCGCCGCGGCGCCTTGAAGAAGAGGAAGCAGACAGCGACGGCGCGTGCGCGCCCGCAGGGGGTGGATCATGTGGGAGAGGCTTTTCGACCGGATGGTGGACAACATCATCAGGAGCGGAACGCTCCAGTTGACGATGCCCGACGGACGGACACGCACTCTGGGAGACGGCACCGGCGACCCGATCGCGATCCGCCTCACCGATCCGACCCTGCCCCGCAGGATCCTCCACAATCCCGACCTCGCCGTCGGCGAAGGCTACTTGGAGGGCACGCTGCTCGTCGAAGGCGACGATCTGCGCGGGTTCCTCGCCCTCGCCACGCGCAACATGGCGACACGCCGGGATCTTCCGTGGCAGCGTCCGCTCACGTTCGCCCGCCACGCCGCGCGCCGCTGGCACCAGTTCAACCCGGTGGGCCGCGCGCGGTCCAACGTCGCGCATCACTACGACCTTTCGGCCGATCTCTACGACCTCTTCCTCGACGCCGACAAACAGTACTCCTGCGCCTATTTCGCCCATCCCGACATGTCGCTCGACGAGGCGCAATACGCCAAGAAGCGCCATATCGCCGACAAGCTCCTGATCGAGCCCGGCATGACCGTCCTCGACATCGGCTGCGGCTGGGGCGGCATGGGCCTCACGCTGGCCCGGGACTACGGCGCGCGCGTCACCGGGGTCACCCTGTCGGAGGAACAGCACAAGATCGCGACGCGGCGCGCGAAGGAGGCCGGCCTCTCCGACCGCTGCGACTTCCGGCTGATGGACTACCGCCACGTCACCGAAACCTTCGACCGCGTCGTCTCGGTGGGCATGTTCGAACATGTCGGCACACCGCATTACGACGAGTACTTCTCGACCATCCACAACCGACTCGCGCCCGACGGCGTCGCGCTGATCCACACCATCGGCCGGATGCGCCCGCCGGGGATCACCAGCCCCTGGATCGAGAAGTACATCTTCCCCGGCGGCTACATCCCGGCGCTCTCCGAGATGACGGCGCCCGTCGAACGCCAGGCGCTCTACATGACCGATGTCGAGATCTGGCGCCTGCACTACGCCGAAACGCTGAAGCACTGGCACGACCGCTTCGTGGAAAACGAGGACCGCGCCCGCGCCCTCTACGACGACCGGTTCTGCCGGATGTGGCGCTACTATCTGCTCGCCGCGGAACTCACCTTCCGGCACAACTGGCAATGCGTCTTCCAGGTCCAGCTCGCCCACGACCAGCAGGCCGTGCCGCTCACCCGCGACTATCTTTATCCGGCCGCGGCTCAGGCACACCGGCAAGCGGCCGAATAGGCCCGCCCGGCGCTTCATCTCGGGCCAAATACTCCCGCCGGAGGCATCGCCGGCCCCCGGGGGCCGGCCGCAGACGCGTCGCGCCCAAGGCGCGTCCGCACGCGCGGCGGCCGCAGGCCGGCGCGCCCCTTGCGCCCCGGTCGCCAATCCCTATAACGCAGCCAATTTGCGCGTCTCGCGGGGGAACCGATGCCGAAGAGAACCGACATCCAGTCGATCATGATCATCGGTGCGGGGCCCATCGTCATCGGGCAGGCCTGCGAATTCGACTACTCGGGCGCCCAGGCCTGCAAGGCACTCCGCGAGGAAGGCTACCGCGTCATCCTCGTCAACTCGAACCCGGCCACGATCATGACGGACCCCGGGCTCGCCGACGCCACCTACATAGAACCCATCACCCCCGAGGTCGTCGCCAGGATCATCGAGACCGAACGCCCCGACGCGCTCCTGCCCACGATGGGCGGGCAGACCGGGCTCAACACCTCGCTCGCGCTCGAGGAAATGGGCGTTCTCGAGAAATTCGGCGTCGAGATGATCGGCGCCCGGCGCGAGGCCATCGAGATGGCCGAGGACCGCAAGCTCTTCCGCGAGGCGATGGACCGGATCGGGCTGGAGAACCCCAAGGCGACCATCGTGTCCGCCCCGAAGATGGAGACCGGCCGCTACGATATCCGCGCGGGCGTCGACGCCGCGATGGAGGCGCTCGAACACGTGGGCCTTCCCGCCATCATCCGCCCGGCCTTCACCCTCGGGGGGACGGGGGGCGGCGTCGCCTACAACCGCGACGATTACGCCGAAATCTGCCGCCGCGGCCTCGAAGCCTCGCCAATGGCCCAGATCCTCGTCGACGAGAGCCTTCTCGGCTGGAAGGAATTCGAGATGGAGGTCGTGCGCGACCGCAAGGACAATGCGATCATCGTCTGCTCGATCGAGAACGTGGACCCGATGGGCGTGCACACCGGTGATTCCATCACCGTGGCTCCCGCGCTCACGCTCACCGACAAGGAATACCAGATCATGCGCAACGGCTCGATCGCCGTCCTGCGCGAGATCGGGGTCGAGACCGGTGGCTCCAACGTCCAGTGGGCGATCAATCCCGAGGACGGCCGGATGGTCGTGATCGAGATGAACCCGCGCGTCTCGCGCTCCTCGGCGCTGGCCTCCAAGGCCACGGGCTTTCCCATCGCCAAGATCGCGGCCAAGCTCGCCGTGGGCTACACGCTCGACGAACTCGACAACGACATCACCAAGGTCACGCCCGCCTCCTTCGAGCCCACGATCGACTACGTCGTCACCAAGATCCCGCGCTTCGCCTTCGAGAAATTCCCGGGGAGCAAGCCGGAACTGACCACCGCGATGAAATCGGTGGGCGAGGCCATGGCCATCGGCCGTACGTTCCACGAGAGCCTCCAGAAGGCGATGGCGTCGATGGAGACCGGCCTCACCGGGCTCGACGAGATCGCCATCGACGGCGCGCCCGATCCCGCCAGGATCACCCAGGCGCTCACCCGCCAGACACCCGACCGGCTGCGCGTCATCGCTCAGGCCATGCGCCACGGCCTCTCCGACGACGACATCCAGGCCGCGACCTCCTTCGACCCGTGGTTTCTCGCCCGTATCCGCGAGATCGTCGAGGTCGAGGCCGACCTGCGCAAGTCCGGCCTGCCGATGACCGAGGAGGGGCTGCGCCGGCTCAAGATGATGGGCTTCACCGACGCCCGCCTCGCTCATCTCACCGGCCGCGAGGAAGACCAGGTCCGCCGTGCGCGGGCGAACCTCGGCGTCACCGCCGTCTTCAAGCGGATCGACACCTGCGCGGCCGAATTCGAGGCGCAGACCCCCTACATGTACTCGACCTACGAGAGCCCCGTCATGGGCGACACCGAATGCGAGGCGCGGCCCTCCGACCGCAAGAAGGTCGTCATCCTCGGCGGCGGCCCGAACCGGATCGGCCAAGGGATCGAGTTCGACTACTGCTGCTGCCACGCCTGCTTCGCGCTGACCGGGGCGGGCTACGAGACGATCATGATCAACTGCAACCCCGAGACCGTCTCGACCGACTACGACACCTCAGACCGGCTCTATTTCGAGCCGCTGACCTTCGAGCACGTCATGGAGATCCTCCGGGTCGAACAATCGCGCGGCACGCTGCATGGAGTCATCGTGCAATTCGGCGGCCAGACGCCGCTGAAACTCGCCAATGCCTTGCATGAATCGAACATTCCGATCCTCGGCACCTCGCCGGACGCCATCGACCTCGCCGAGGACCGCGAACGCTTCCAGAAGCTCGTGAACGACCTCGGGCTCAAGCAGCCGAAGAACGCCATCGCGTCCTCCGACACCGCCGCCCTCGCCGCGGCCGAGGCGATCGGCTTCCCACTGGTGATCCGCCCCTCCTACGTGCTCGGCGGCCGCGCGATGGAGATCGTCCGCGACATGGCCCACCTCGAGCGCTACATCGCCGAGGCCGTCGTCGTCTCCGGCACTTCCCCCGTGCTGCTCGACAGCTATCTCTCGGGCGCGGTCGAGGTCGATGTCGACGCGCTCTGCGACGGCACCGATGTCCACGTCGCCGGCATCATGGAGCACATCGAGGAGGCGGGCGTCCACTCGGGCGACAGCGCCTGCTCGCTCCCGCCCCACACGCTCTCCGACGCCATCATCGAGGAACTGGAGCGCCAGACCCGCGCGCTCGCCCTCGCGCTCGAGGTGGTCGGCCTGATGAACGTCCAGTTCGCGATCAAGGACGGCGAGGTCTACCTGATCGAGGTCAACCCCCGCGCCTCGCGCACCGTCCCCTTCGTCGCCAAGGCCACCGACAGCGCCATCGCCTCGATCGCCGCCCGCCTCATGGCGGGAGAGAAGCTCAGCCAGTTCCCCAAGGCGGCCCCGCATCAGCCCGTCGACGATGCCACCGTCATCCCGATAGGCGACCCCGACGCGCTCGCCTCCTACCGCACGCCGTGGTTCTCGGTGAAGGAGGCGGTGATGCCGTTCGCCCGCTTCCCCGGCGTCGACACGATCCTCGGCCCCGAGATGCGGTCGACGGGCGAGGTCATGGGCTGGGACCGCACCTTCCCCCGCGCCTTCCTCAAGGCGCAGCTCGGCGCGGGCACCGTGCTCCCCGAAAGCGGCACCGTGTTCCTGTCGATCCGGACCGAGGACAAGGGCCCGGAGCTTCTCGAGACCGCCCGGTGCCTCACCGACCTCGGCCTTGCCATCCTCGCCACCCGCGGCACGGCGGCGTTCCTCTCTGAAAACGGGATCGCGGCGGAGGTGGTCAACAAGGCCTACGAGGGCGGCCGGACCATCGTCGACATCATGAAGGACGGGATGGTGGACCTCGTGATGAACACGACCGAAGGGTCGCAGGCGGTCGAGGACTCACGCTCGATGCGCAACGTGGCGCTGATGGACAAGATCCCGTATTTCACGACGCTCGCCGGAAGCCACGCCGCCGCGCTCGCCATGAAGGCCGCGCGGGAGGGGCAGCTGGGGGTGCGAAGCTTGCAGGGGTGAGATCAATCTCCTTCACTGATCCGCTCCTCCTTGAGCTTTGCGAACTCCTTGAGACCTTGATGCACCTTGTAGCGCGGTGCCGAACTGTCCCAACTAGCATTGCTGTCAGTGTAGCGAAACGACCAAGCGGATCCTCCTCCGCCGGAGCGCCGCTCGTAACCAATTACCGAGAACCGATAGAGCGTCTCCAACGCTCTCTCCGTATCAAGCGCGTTGTCCTTAGATTTTGTTTTTCTATAATTTCTCTCGAAGTCTTCTTTCTTAAAGGTAATTGTTTCGGTTCGAGAGCAAGCTTGCAATGCTTCCGCCCACTCATTCCAGTGGGGGAAAATTTCATCATCAAGCTCATTCTTAAGATATGTTGAGTAGTTATCGCGCGAGCCGTTAATGTCCTCATTTATGAAGATCAATTCCTCATCCGATCGATCCTTAGCAAGCCTCAGCGCCTCATTCAGAAACTGGATCACATCCCTCGGCCTAAGAAGCGTGCGCGCAAGAATGTGATTCCACTTCGGCTGAGAACCGCGCATCTTTCCACCGTCCTCGATGTCGGACCATAATACTCCCGCACCCAATCGAGCAGAAAGACGTTCGTTAACAAGCTTTTGGAGACTCTTTTCATCCCAATGCAACTGAATGGCTGAGGATTGAGTGATCTTGTTTTTATCGGAAAAGTCCAGCTGTTCCCAGATATCAGTCCGAAGGTAAACTATCGGGCAAATGTTTGCCCGAAGGGCACTTGATCGACTGATTTCCCTTGCCGCTAAAATCAAACCAATGAGCATTCGAGCCTTGATAGTATCGATGCGATCCAACCCCTGATCCAGCTCATCAAAATGAAGGAATAGGCGCTTGATCCCAAGCTCTGAAATTGATGTTGATACATCATTGAGTATCGAGTTAGTGAGTGAATTAAGCTCAAGCCCAAGAACTTTCTCGCGCCCCGGATCACCAAACGTAATTGATCCCAAAGAGACTCCCGCAACTTGAGGGTTGATCGTAAGACTGTTTACGCTCAGCCTCCCTCGCGACAGAATTGATCGAGCTTCTGGATCAATGCTTCCAAAGTTATTCTGTAGAAAATTTCGAAGTGCTGCGAGAGAATCAGTGTGAGTAATGGCTCCCAACTGACATACCATACTTGCCAAGCGAATTGATATAAGAAGTCGCCAAGATGCGACATAAGCTTCTGTTTCCGAGGCTCCCTTGTCCACTAGTTGTTGGTGAGATTGCCAAGGGTACGATTGGAGGCTAAGGGGCTTCCCATGATCGGTCTTGTTTGTTTCTGTGAAATGCCGAACTAGTGCTGTCTTCCCGCTACCCTTTCGCCCTAGCACCAAGAGCTTGTTGCCTTTCTCAACATCGGTGACCGCATCGGTCGATAGAAAGTAGTCTAAAACGGCATCATCTTCTGCAGCGATGTCACCGAATGTGTCGAGATTTCTAAGGTTCGGCAATTCAACCTCCTAGCATCTTACGGTTGAAGTATTGCTACAGATTTCTGCTGAGTTGTCTATCGCAGTACGTTTTCTCGACAGTGGCTAGTGTTCTGCGCCTGACATAGGATTCCCGACGGCGCACCGGTGTGGCATTGTCGCCGGATGAGAC